>Ga0228710_1007128_pt1 | contig 16678 bp, 15 predicted proteins | sample MedpolnodulmetaG_FD_177995 | JGI IMG/M metagenome (GOLD analysis project Ga0228710, IMG submission 177995) | Root nodule microbial communities from Medicago polymorpha collected in Santa Monica, California, United States - pink nodules | ecosystem: Host-associated > Plants > Roots > Nodule... | reverse complement strand
TCAGACATTTTTCACTTCACAAAAGCTTTATGAAAAAAATCATACATTAGGATGAAATTAAATGAAATGTAATAATGAATAAATCAAATACGTAAACATTAATAACGAATAATTAAGTATTGCACTACTTTCACCACATAAAAGTCATATTATCATATATATCAATATAAATTGCATAATGTTACTTATATATTAGCCTTAAAAAATTGGCATTACAATTTCGACCCCAAAATATACGTCGATGTAATTTCAACAAAAAAAAAGGACTAACACCGACAAAAAAATCACTCATTAAAGACCAGGTGAAATAGAATCTTCCTCATCTTCCGCAATAACTTCAAATTGTTGCTTTGGTTTTTCGGGAGTGTCCAACAAAATAGGCGCCGCTTTGCTTGACTCCTTTTGTTGTTGTGGCGGTTTGTTTCCATTTTCAATAACCATGAGCTTTCGGAACAACTCATGTTGATCCAAATAGTCATCTTCCCAAGTTACCGCATCTTCTTTCTTGTGATTGTGCCACTTCATAGATGATGGAGGTAGTGGACAACCATTCTTCAAATAAATAAGCACGAAATGATTCAGAATTACCCCAAGGCACATGATGGGAGTTTTTTGCTTACCCGGCGGTGGTGGCCCTCTTAGTGGGAAAAAAGATTATGATCTTCCAAGAGTTGTCAACATGACCACACACCTTTTATAATAATTAGCAACAATGTGTCCCATGTCCGGAACAGTGAACCACTTATCAACAAGATGTGCACAACCTCCCATATTTGCAGGAGGATGTAAGCCATTTAAAATGTAGTTATAACGATCATCACCCGCATATACTTCAACATAATCATCTCTATGATCTTTCAACTCTTGAATAAGATGTGTATGAATCATGATATGACTTTGTTCGGTCAATCTCATGAACTCGGCTATAGCCCAAAATCCACAATGTCCATCGCCTATAACATCCACCACCTTTTCAATAAATGGAAGCATGAAGCGTGACATATAATCAATAGGCCTCATAACCAGAATAGGCTTAGGCTTTGGATACCGAGTAGGAGGTGGAAGTGGAGAAAGTGATGTTTTACCAAGACGAGCACCTTTTTTTCTTTTAAATGATGAAGTTGTTGGTGACGGTGACGGTTGACTATCTGGATTTTGAGAATCAACAACCTCCCACGAAGAAGGGATTCAACTAGTCGATGTAATTTTTCCTTTAGACCTTGCAATGTCCACTTTTTTCTTAGCTCTCTTGGTTGGTACTTTTCGTGGTGGTGGAGACATCATGGTGGTTTCAGGAAATGCCAACTGCCACAAAACCTCTTTGACTTCAAGCTTCATTTGGAAAGGGAGTTTCTTGAGACGTTCTTGAATACCCTTCAACTCATCCTCGACAGAAGAACCATCTTCATTACTTTCTTTGCCTATACGTAACCTAAGCCAATGGTGGTGTATCTCATCCAATAAAATTGGCTTGTCTTCAAGGATTTTGATAGCAATTTCGCATGCACATGGAAGCCCGTAAGAAGTCCTTTGAACACAACCACAAATTTCTTTGTCCATGCACAATGTTTCCCTACAACGTGACTCTTCCGAATCAATGTTGTTCAAAGATCATCTAGACACATGACCACCTAACCCAGAGTACAAAGTGACATCTTTGAATCTATGTTCCAATATGGTAACGCTCTGACCAAAGGTTGTTTGTATCGCAGTGAACTGAAGCACCAACATGTCATGTATTTTCTCCCAACAAGTACCCAAATCACCCACACTATTGTCCAAATATTTCTTTACGTAAGCATGAGCCGATTCTACCCTGTTGGTGGTTCTACAACCAAGATGCATCACATGGTCTGTCCATGCCCTCACTATTTTCTCCTTCACTTCTTTCAAGGTGGTCATGGCATAATTTAAGAAAAGTGAAAAATCACTACATTCATCTTGGAACTCCACTAATGCATTTGCATATAACTCTTGAGTGGGCTGCTCAACCATAGCTTTCCATGCCCTCATTATCTTCTTGACAACATCGCGAGGTTTCACCTCTTTCCCATCCTTTTTTTCCCAAAGGATATTTACAATCTAAGATGCACCTTTGTTTAACATTTGCTTGCACGTGAAAGTAACAATTCATTGCATAACTTTCGGGGAAAACATTTTCAACCGCTTTCATCAAAGACATATCCCTGTCAGTCACAATCACCTCAGGCATATTCTTCTTTGACGTAAGAAGTTTACGCAACATTTTTAAAACCCAAACGAAGTTTTCCTCTTTCTCATGTGTCACAAATCCAAACCCAACCGAATATGTCAAATCGGTCAAAGTGACTCCAACTACCTCAAACACTGACATCTTGTACATGTTGGTTTTGTAGGTGGAGTCCATAGCCAAAACCGTTGGAAAATTGTTAAACAACTTAACGGATGTTGGATGAGCCCAAAAGATATCTTCAATTGTAGTACTTTCACTTTGTGTTCTTGAGAAATAAGTATAGTTGTGCTCCTACAACTTCGAGATTAGATATTGCAACGGCTTCTTGTCACCTCTATTTGCCTTCCATATTTTTTGACGTTCATTGTACACTTGCTTGATATTTGTCATGCAATATGGTCTTTTGTTCTTCAAATTTATCAAAATATTTCTTGGAAGCATCTTGCTCTTGGTCAAGTCACATATAATCTTCTTGTCGTCCTCCTTTAATCTACCGGCAAGAATGTGTCCTTCTAAGGCCGGCTCCATCGCATGGTTGTAAACTCCATTAAGAATGTTCAATCCTCATTCATTTGTTTTCCTACTAAGATATCCACTAACCATGAACAAGCACCCACATTTCCTTGAGCCCGTTGTCGCACGCTTAGGTTTTTTTCCGGTACTTTGTGAGCTCCACTCCTTTCACACACTAGGCACAACATTGGATTGATCAAGCTTGATCTTTGTGTAACAATTGTAAATCCCGCCTTATTTGCTTGACGACGTGCCCACTCAAGCAATTCTTCTCTATCTTTCCACTTAATGTCGTCTGAAAAAACCTAGCTGTGTCAACTTCGTGGGCATGAAGTGGGAGGACACCGGAGTCAACATTTTTAGAAGCTTCAACATGGACGGAAGTTCCATCAATGTTTGGTTTGGCTACAACCTTAGGCGGTTTGACATCTCCGAAAATTTCGACAAAATTTGGTTTTGTCTCTCCCGGAACATCTTCTGCGTTCTCTACCATTACTATAATAAAACAACACAAAAATGTGAATTAACAACTAACTAATGCATAAACATCAATACCATAATGAATTAAAACAAAAAAAAACAAAGAATTTTTTTTTTGAAAAATTAGCGGTAGCTGCCTTTTTTTCGTTGTGAAATTTTTTTCACAAGTAAGTCTCGGCACTTAACTATCGAGGTTTTCCTCGGCAGTATACTACCAAAATATATCTCGGTAGTTAACTGCCGAGGTTTCCCATGACAGAGTTCTACGTAACTGACGTAAAAACTCATAACAAAAGCAAAAAATCAACCGATTAAAATGCTCAATACCTGTTTTTTAACGTCAAAAGTGTGTTGATACCTCCTAGGATTGATGCACCAATGATTTTGGGGCAAGATTTGATGTAAAAAATATTGGATTTTGGTGTTTAGATGGAAGAGGGAAAAACGACGATGATGAAATTGTGTGTAGGGGAGCAGGTGGCTGTTTCATCTGATGAAACATTTTTCTCGACAGTTAACTGCAGCCGGCTTTTACATGTGTTTCTCATCCTTATGATATGTGTGAACAACAATTTTCATTAAGTTTAGTTGAAAGTGAAATGAAGATAAAATTGGGTGAAGGAGGGGTAATATCTTCTCATTTTGAGTCATCTTGTTTTTGTTTTCTTTCCCTTTGATTACACCTAACATAATTGAAGGTGTTAGTCGAAAACGACTTACAATTGACTTAAATATTAGTTGATTCTCAAATTGTTAAATAAATGATGACTAGTCAAGTTAGGGATAGTTAAATACGAGTGAGTTGAATATTTCTCAGATCTAAGGAGTCTCACGAAAATTGTGGAGATGTCAGAATTAGTCAACGGTATATGGAATTGATAATTCAACCTAAAACTTATGTCCAATGTTTTTAGTTTTGTGGTCATGAAGAAACGATTATAATCTAGGGTTTAGGGTTATTATAATCTACGAAGCAATAATATTAACAAAGAGAAAGTGTTGCATGGACCACCTACCAACAAATGTAGTGGAATGGGGGAAGCAAGGTCAGATGTGGGGCACCACGTACACCAAACGACAGTAAAAATAAACACATTGGCCGCAAGCTTAGTCGAATAATGATACGGTCAAAGCTAAATTGTATACATTCATCGTCAATAGGATTATGCGCTATGTCATTTTCGTCTATAAATACCACTTGTCAAACTTGTTTTAGCCGAATTATGTATCATTTTTGTCTATATTGTATTTAACTCAATCTCCTGACATAACCGCTTTAAAAAAAAATAAAAAAAAAGAGAATCATTGTTGAAAACTATTGACTCAATCCTCATATAACTTTCAATTTCAACAATAGTTTTGCACAAATTAAAACTAGTAATCATCTATTCTGGTGCCCTTAAAAAATTGGTGTCTTCCCGCCTATGCTGAGGGTCACTTGAATTTAAAACAAGTAATAATTTTTCAATGAGTAATTAAATTCATTTAGTGTCTCTCTTTTCATGTTGTTAGTAGTCAAACATCATTATTAAAACATAAGAAAGACAACTAATCAGTGTGATGTTTAAGAAATGCTAGACTGCACACCAAATAAGCCCAAAGTCGTCACTTTTTTGCAAATTCCACTACTCTTGAATTGCGTAAATTACTAACCTTAGTTTTAACTATTTATTTATCTGAGACCTCGTTATCCCATTAAGTGGCCTGGCCTGGTTAGTCAAGAAAACAGACTGGACACCAAAGTATCAATTTTGAATTTTCTGAATATCCACTTTCTAGAATTGCATAATTATGTCCTTGAATAGACAAAAAATGAAAAAATGTACTCCCGTTCTCTAACTCAATTGAGTGATTCTAGTTTCTATCTTTGACCTTCCTCTTTAAAAATTGAGTAGAAAAAATGGGAGGATAAAATATCACACACTTCAATACTTGATCGCGCAAGCATAATTGTTGCTAAAGAAATTGGTGGTAATGTGATTTGGACAAAATGGCAGTGACACGGTAGTTTTTTAAGTGTATAAAATTAGATGAAAGAATTTATGGAAAACTTGAGGTGTAGCTAGCATCATAGCAACTAATTTCAAAGTTAATTTTATTTTGAATGATGCTATACATCACGAGACAATTTCTCTAGAATGTATCACGAAAGCCAACTGCAATGGTAACAAAGAAAAAAAAGACCCCGCCAACCATGCATATTGCATTTACAAAATATTTAGGAGTTAGCTTTTAAACGTGTCGGAAAGGTTTTGGGAAGCATGTTTTCACCATAAAGAGCATTTCCGTTTTATCTTTTCAAAAGAAACTAAAGAATATATCATAGTACTGCTTATGAGTAAAAGGGAAAGCAAATCTCAAATTGCAAGTCAAATAAATGGGGGTCATCATCATTGGACAATTTTAACTCATAAGGCTACATTTCCGTCCCATATGGACCAATCATTGGTTTGAATTAAGATCTAAGTTTGCATATACACGAGCCGTGTCTTATGCTTTCTTCCCATATCCCATGTTAATTATTTCTTCTTTTCTCATATATTTTCATAAATGGTTGTATAGTTTGATGTGATTGTATAATTTTACACTATCATACATACATTAAACTATATTTTTATTATTAGGAAATTTTATTTTATATGTAAGAAATGTTATATGTAAAAGAAATTATTAGGAAAATTGAGTTCTAAACTGAACATTTTCACTGCAAAGACAAACCCGTCTTCCGTGTATTGTTTCAATTTTAAGCTAACATATTACGGACTTGGTGAAAATTGTGTCACTTATTCTGTATGTTATCCATAAGATCAAGATTTTATTGTAAAATATAAAGGTACTCATTTAGATAACTCCCAAATATAATAATTATGATTCACTCTACATGTGATTCATGTGAGTTTCTAGTTGTTATTTTTTCACTAAATTTTTATGAAACAATTTCTTCTTTAAAAACTGTATTTTATAGTTGCTGTCCATTTAAAACAAACTCACGTGCTTTGATGTTTTTTTTCTTCCTGTAAAAAATGATTTGACACTGTTGGTATGTTTTTGCTTGCCTTTAAGTCTTGGGTATTTTGGCTCATCTTGTGTCTTGAATATATAGTTTTCATTAACGTATCTCTTTGAATATACGTTTTCATTTTGTATCTTTGGTTCTTAAATATGCTTATGCGATCACTGCGCCTTCGGATCATCCAACCGTAAACATTTACTCGCATTTAACCTGGAACGAAGTAGTACCTTTGAAAATGTTTATATTTGCGTGGAGACAATTAAATAAAGGAATCTTTACTAAGGATAATCTCAGCCGTCGTGAAATGGTGCCTTCTAGTTCATTGCTTTGCTCGAGAGGATGTGGGAATGATGAAACTATTATTTGTTTCTTGAATGTGATTTTTTCTTTAGTGTTTGGAGTCTTGTTCTTTGATGGCTGGGTATCGCTTTTTGAAAATCCAGCCTACATTGGAGAGCAAGTTCTGCAATTTGATGGTGCCCTTCTCTTTAGAAAGAAAATCTGTTCTTGTTTACTGGTTATATGGATGTCTTGTGTCTTGATTATTTTAAAAAAAAATGTGGACCGTCATAATCTTCCTAGAGGCTTAAAAGCCCTCTAGAAAGGCTCAGACGCCCTCCAGAAGGGCTCCTGAGGCCTAGGCGCGCCCTTCTTAGGGCGCCGCCTTTCTTAACTTCTAGAAACCTCTAGGAACCGCCTAAAAGACCAAAAGCCCAACTTTTTTGGGGGCTAAAGTCACACTAAAACAAGCCTACAAAAGGAGGCTATAATTACCACCCTTGAGAGCACTCTCAAAGTATCACATAAACAATCTAAACCCTAGATTCTGTTATTGTACTTTTGCAAGTACAAAATGTAACTCCAGAATTTTTTGAAACAAAATTTCCTTTGGAGCAACTTATAGATCACATCAAACTTTACTTGTGGTGTTGGCCGAAGAATCACAATCTCATTTATGTGGGGGATTTTCATTTGTGGTGGTCTACTTCGTTACTTTGTTTAGGCTTACCCAATTTGTAATTTTCAAATGGAGATTTGTTTCCATTGGCCTCTTACAAAAATGAACAGTAATACTTTCACCCTACAATGTGCAAATGCAGGTTAGGTAAAAGTTCAGTCAAATAATTTGAGTTTGTTAATAATCTAAATTTATGTTTTTAATAATTGTGTTGTGTAATGTTGATGGAACACTAATTTCTCTATTACTTGAATGTTCACATACTTAAGACAGCTTGTCCCCATTTTTTAGGTTATCTTTCAATTAGAAATTAGTGATTAATTCCTCCAAAGCAAAGAGTTTTATTTAGAGAGATGATTATTTTCTACAAAAAGATGTTTTGAACGACCTTAATTTGCTCATATTAACTCTTTAAATGAATCTCAACATTTAATTAGTTTATGCATTGCCCGTAATATCCTTGTTTTAAAAAAATCACAATAGATTACATATCGTTTTTAACTTCTTAAAAAAAAAACAGAACTCAAATTAACAGACCACATTATTAGAAACAAACAAAAACCGCAATGATAATTTGATTACATCATTACATGGTCTACCAACATAGATTTCATTTTAATTAAAAAGTTGTCATAATAGTACTCTTGCAAATGATTTTCTCTAATCAGTCCTAGGACAAGAATCTTTGATGTTGGAATTATGGTCAAAGGAAGCTTTCCCAGAAACAGATCAGTTGGTATGCCTTGATTCATGTTTCTACTATACATAGAATCCAATTAATCATATTAGCCATTCAGGCTGGAAATTATGGACGTGGGTGTGCCATTTGAGACATGTCAACATATTATAATATGATTGTAAAATGTAAATACACACGCAACATTTTGCATTCTGGTTTGATGCTGCTGTTGTTAGTAGTTGAAACTGATTTGTCTATTGAGAGAGGTTATAATTTTAATTTATAGTTAGCTTAGCTGGTATTGTCACCACATTTTCATTCATTCATGCATATATATATATCATGTAGTAGAATTATTTATGATTTATGAGATCCCTAACAGTTCACATGTATTTGTTTAATAAAGTATCCTTAATATATATCCTAAGGTTGGTTCGAATTGAATCATTTATTTGTTAATTAAGCCTACTTGTTTCTTGAATCCATCCAAATAAGCTTCAAAGTCCTTCTTTTAAGACATAAGCTTCAAAGTCCATTAAAAAATTATTTGTGCATATTCTAATCTTCCTCGTTACATATAAAGGTTTTTAACTATCAAATATAAAACTATTTTATACACTTTGTCAACAAGACAACAAAATTATAGAGCAAGGTACTACTTTAGTTAAGATTTTTTTTTTAAGGGTAGTTAAGATTTATTTAGAATGTTATTTCAGCAAGTTTACAGTTTATTTAACTAATTCCAACAGACTAGAGATGCCTTCTAAACTGGCTAGATACGTATTGGCTAGTTCAATAACATGGGTATTGCAGCTAGTACTTTTTTAAAAAAAAAAGCCTTTAAATAATAATAAATAAAAAAATATTTTAACATAATCTTTTAGTAACAAGTCTCTTTATCCCACTCAAAGTAAGACCAAGACGGGGATCCTTTGGGATTAACATTTTATTCACAGATTCAATATCAGACGATATCAAAAATTGTTTGATCAAGTTCAGTTTCAAATAGTATCAAAAAATGTTTGGTCAACGTCAGCCATTCATTACCATTGTGATAAGTCGTTGGTTGAGAGTTTTTTTATACTTTGAATCTTTTATGAAAAACATAATCTTTGAATCATTAGAAGTTGGTATTTGTTTAGTCCAAGACAATAAGAAATGACATCAATTTTCTTTCTTATAAGAAAAATAAATATTAGAACCTCTTTTCAATATACTATTTCTTATTGATTCGAATTTATACGGGTCTTATTAAATTTCATGTTGGATTCAAGATAGGGATATTCAATTCCAAAATAGTGAGATTTATTTGAATTTTAACCAAAAAAAATCTATTTAAAAGCGTGTTTTAGAGGGCACGTTTTTTTTTTTTACTAATAAGTGGTTGGTTTTATTTGAGTGATGTGTTTCATGTATAGGCATGTTGGCTGCATAGTCACGTCTTTTTGTGCTCTTAAACACATTTTCTATCTTTTTCACCCTTGCACTCCTTGTGCTTGGATGTTCACTATTATTATAATTTTTTTAAAATTAATATGTCTTTATCTCTTGTAATTTGGACGAGTTTCGGTTTACCCCCGGTAAAAAAAAAAATTTAGATTTCAACCTTGAAAAATAAAGATTCTTCAAAAAAACACCCCTGGTTCCATCTGACACACTCCACTTACTGACGTGGCACGCCACTGTGTAATTAATTTAATTTTTTTTTAACCTGACATGTGTGTATTGGTTTAAAATATTAATTTAATTTTTGATTTAAAATTATATTTAAAAAATTAAAAATCAGAAGAAAAAAAATATTTTTTTTCAAAATGAGAAAAAACATTCATATTTTTTTAAAAATTTAAAAAATAGAAAAAAAATCGTATTTTTTTTAAATTAAAAAAATCATGGAAAAATTAAATTAAAAAAGTCTGAAATTTTTTTAAAAAATTAATGTATATATACATTTTTGTAAAAATCCGAATTAAATTATTAAAAAAATCGAAAATATAATATTATCTAATTTTTTTTATTTTGAAAATTAATTTCCAGAATTTTATTTTATTCGAAAATATAATCTAGACGAATAACAAGATACAATGGATATTGATATTGGTTGACACCGGTATATAAGGCATGTTATACGATTGAATAACAAACCCTTAATTCTATTCATGATTTTTTTCTAATTTTTAAATTTTGAAAAATATTTTTTAAATATTCTAGAATAAAATTTAGAAAAATATTCTGGAAAAAAATTATCTATTTTTTGAAGTTTTCAGAAAATATTATCTAAATTCCGAGTTTTTTTAATTTTTTGTATAAAAAAAATAAAGAAACAGATTTTTTAATTTCGAAAGAAAAATCTGAAATTTTTAAGTTCCAGAATTTTTCATTTTTTTATAAAATAAAACTTCTTACTTTCGAAAAAATATGATTTTTTTCTGAATTTTTTAATTTTTCTGAAAATTTTCATTTTTCCAAAATAAAATTCCATTTTTATTAAATTTTCCAGAATTTCTTAAATTTTGTAATGATTTGTAAATTCATTACACACATGTCACGTTTTAAAAAAAATTAATTACATAGTAGCATGTCTCATCGGCGTCTGGAGTAAGTCAGATGGGGCCAGGGGTGTTTTTTTTTGGAGAATCTTCATTTTTTAAGGTTGGAATCTAAACAAATTTTTGTATAGGGTGTAAACCGGAACTCGCCCTAATTACAGGGGGTAAAGACATATTAACCCATTTTTTTAAGAAGTCAAATTAATTTACTAAAATTGACATCGGGTAGAATCAAACTTGAGATTATTTTTTTTGAACAAGAAGTCAAATTTGAGACTTTGAGAAAAGTAAACTCCAAAATCATAAAACCAATCCAAATGGATTTTAATACATTCATTTTGTCTTTGCAGAAAAATATAAATAAGTGCATGGTCTAAGTGATAAGAGGATACCTTAAGAAAGTAGTTGTGATAAAACATGGTTGAGAAGAAAAGATTTACATTGTATGTCTAACAATTTCTTGGCATAGATTATAGTCACTGTTCAATGAATTAAAAAAAAAAAAGTGATTTTTGCACTCTCCCATAATATCGTGATTCATGCATATATAGAATGATTTTGTTTTTGGTCTGAGACTATCAATAGGAACGACCCATCTTAATTTGTGATTAATCTTTGTTATGTTGGGATAGACCTACTTATTAAATAGATAGATAGCCAGCTTATGCTAGATAGAAAGTGACGTTTTTTTATTTTTTTGGAATAAGTGATGATGACTCTTTTTTTTTTTTTTTGGTAAATAGAGATATATTTCTTTAACCAAATCAGATATCACAGACTTCATGGAATTTAGAAACCAAAAGTAAAGAATTTTTAGTCTAAGCTCTAACAAAAAAAAAAATGCCTACAACCTTACAAACTTAACACTAGGCTCTTTATTTCTTAAATTGCAACCCTCTAATGTAGACAATCATTTTGATCTGGCAAAGGAGTTTTTGCACTGACTTATGCAAGTTCTGAAATGTTCTGTTATTTCTCTCTTTCTAAATCAAATATTGAGTCACACTCATCACAACCATTCTACTTCACTGATGCATATCGTTGTTCCGGTTGTATTGTCTTAGGATACATGTATCACTAATTGTTAGTTGCTAGTATTAATGCTTACCTTACTCCATTACAAGATACTTGTCCAAACGGCTTTAGAATATTCGCACTTGAAGAAAAGGTGAGGATGAGTTTCATTCTCCTTTTTACACAAAATATACAATTGGTCATAATGTATACCAACTTTGTTTAACCTGTCACAAGTTGGCAATCTAGCATGAATAGCTAACCAAGTACCAAACAAACAATATGGAGGGGCAGGGTTATTGCAAATCATTTTCCTCCAACTAACTTTTGTAAAATCTCCTCTCAAGACATTATACATTTTCTTGATAGAAAAGTTTGGTTTTCTTTGCCGCTTCAAAGACTTTTTTCACTATCCATGAAGCTTGGGGAGGGACTTCAATAAGTAGTGCATTCCTCCCTTTTATGTAGTATTCATGAACCCATTATACCCATAAAACATTCTTCTTGTTAGCCAAGTTCCATAATTGTTTACTAATAGCAGCTTGGTTCCAACATTTCAAATCAATGACATTCCATCCATCAGCTATCTTAGGCAAACAAATATACTCCCAAGCAATAAGAGCTCTTTTGGAAATACATGATCTACCAGTCCAGAGGAACACTCTACACGTAGTTTGAATTAATTTGAGTACTTTTTTGAGGAAGAGCAAATACTTGGCTCCAATAAGTTTGCACACCAAACAACACTGACTTTATAAGTTGCAATCGACCAGCATAAGATAACAACTTAGAGGACCAATTTTCAATCCTACTAATCATTTTCTTCACTAAAGGCTGACATTGTATAACAGTTAGTGATAATGACTTTGCTCGTATGATAAGTAGCGAAAACATGAAGAACAAAATATGTAAATATAGGTTAAATAATAATAATAATAAATCAGAAATGTTAGTAAGAACAGCAAGAAAATAGAATCATGGCCAATAATAAACTATGACAAATACAAGGGTGTGCAAAGTGCAGCATTGGAATGTTTTGAGACGCGGAGTTGAGAAATTTTTGCTTTTTGCACTTAGGAAAGGGAAATGATCAAGATAGAAAATTGTTATTATTAAAAAAAAAAGATGGAAAATTGTTATTGATACGACCATCAATTTTTATTGGTGGATCTTAGGGTGACAGTTTTATTAAAAAAATTCTCCCCCAAATTTTATCTTTATACTTTTTAAGAGTTTCTCAATTACAAAACAAAAATGACTTTTACGGTTTATGACAGTAAAAAAAAAATACTATAAATGATAAATATGACTTTTGCGGTTTTATTAAAGAAACAAGAGGTGATGTAATGTGTGCCTTTGTGAGATTTTTCTTTCTTTTTCGGTTTGATTTGCATTGCTCTGTCAGTTTGTTTAGATAATGTAGGGGCAAGCAAAGAAAAAGAGGTGTAGGAGGAGAAGGAAAGAGAGTGCTACTTTTATTTTTTAAATTAGAAACATTGTAAAAAAAATTAATAAATTAAATGATTTTGAAGTATTATATGATCATTTATCATGCTTCTAATTCAATTTCTTAAAAATTATTTTATAATGTTTGTAAATTAAAAAAGAAATTTAACTACCGTATGTGCATTTTTTTTTTAATTTAATTGTTTCACCTCCGGTACATAAGTATACCCATGTTCTTGAGATTATGCAGTCAGCACTCAGCACCTTCCTACATCATACAAAACTTCCCTCAACCTCCTCAGTAAACGTTCCGTGTCACTAACAGAACCGTCATCATTAATCCCAACCAATTCTTCCTTCACAATCTGCATAATAGTCTTATGGATTTCAACATGGATTCTGCACAATCTTTAACATGGATTTTAATATGTGATTGCCAATTACGTGAGAAGATTGCTTTTTAGGCCCCCCAATATCTCTTTAGGCCCCCTAAAAATACAAAATTAACCTTTGAAACTTAAATATTGCACACCTCCAGAATGTATCTACCGGAGGCACATTTTTGACTTTGCACTTTTAATACGTCCTGTAGTTAGATTCCGGATCATTTTTTAAACATCTTGTAAATACATACCGTACTGCAAGTAGCATATATAAAAGGGTGCAGTTATTTTCTTTTGTGCACTCAGCTTCACGTTATATAAAAGGGTGCAGTTATTTTCTTTTGTGCACTCAGCTTCACGTTACCCTTTATGAAATTATTATTTGTTTGGATTTTGATTATTTGTTTTAATAGCATGTCAGCACATATTTTAACAAGTTGAAAATGATGAAAGAAAAATATGTATATATTGAGATTTAAATTGGGAAAAATGCTGTCTACATACAACCCATGGCATTAAGATATTAAGGTATCTTTTAAGTGCTCCTTTAATTGGAACGGCCAAAGAATTTGCCTTGTTCCATTGGTTGAGATCTCCATACCACATTCTGTTCACCCCATGCACCAAAAGGTCGACCATTTTTGTTAGCCATATATAAGAAGCAACAGATTTAAGAGAAGCACACAAATCCAGTGGATGATGATGCATAGATTTTAAACAAACAAATTTTAATTTTATCTTCACCCTATACAGACCTCTAGTCAATAAGAATTACATTGCCATCGGGATGATGCATAAGATTTAACAGATGATTTAAAAGCTCCATCACAACAAATATCTGTATCTACCAAATAATTGCACAGGAACGCAAAAATTAACTATTTCAGCTGTTTGATAATATAGGAGATCTCAGACAGTTTCACATTTCACAAAACATTTGAAAACAACATTGACATGATTAAAAAATCATCACTGTGCTCCATTTGATATATCTAAAATAATCGGTGTTTGCATGAGAAGAATTTTGTGAGAGAAACGTTCTTAAAATTAACTTTCCCCTACATTTAAGTGAAGCAAGAGAAAAGGAAGCATGCTACATATGTTCATAACAAACTACAATTCCCAAAATGTTCATAAATTGATTCAATTACCAAATAGGTTCATAACTAAGTACAATGCCCAACAACATAGGTTCATATCTAAATTCCTAAAACAAAAAACTAAACAAAATGCAAACATCACTGAGTGCCCTGTGAACTATATTGTTTGACATTTCTTCGCTTATGCCTCAATGACTGGTACTGAGTGGCAGGCCTCATGTAACAGAACCTCATAATTAGCAGGCCACAACGGATTATTAGGAACATCAGATATCAATTTAGGTTGAGAGACCTTATAGAACCACACCAAGTATCCATCTCTGACTGCCAATCAGTTTCCACTAGTTGCCCACAATCTTCTTCATATATCAGATGCATATTATAATGCATGTTCCATCTGATAAATAATCATTGTGTATGGTGCGTTAATAGCATAATGTCTAGGAATGTTCTGAACATATCCAAATTGCCTCAACACGCGCTCCAACAAGTGTGGACGATAACATGACATGCCGCACATTATCCACCCTGAAAACCAAATGATGTCCTCCACCGGATGACTCTCTCGATGACTATCATATGTATAGAAATTGATGTCATCAACCTCAAGACGATCCAACACCACCCTGTAAGATTGTTGTATAGCATGACCCTGTCTTAACATGTACCGAGTATCACGTGGGCGGTCATCAGTGTAACTCATATCAAGATCCCTTGTATTGAATCTCTAATATTATGTGATGTGGAAACCTAGTATTATATCATAAGAGGAATCAAATTAATCAAAAGCAGTAATAACTGATTGATTCTCTGTGTATTTTCTTGCAGACTGACCACTTAGCAAAGTGATTCAATCCACCATCAGTAAACATGTTATACTTCAATGGTCCTTACTTGACTCTTGCAATCTTTCTTTTTTAGCATAAAAGATAATAATTTTTGAAATATCAAAATAAATATTCAACAATAATCTGAAACATATTAAGCATGAAATTTCAAGGCACTCGTCTTCTTCTTTTTTTATAATTCAAGGCACTCATCTGTGTCAAGAATCGTAAACTAAAGAAAACAAGCCCACTTCTACCCAAAAGAAAATACAGGGGGCACAAAAGAAAAACGACAGGCATAACCAATTAAAAATGTGATCAAGCTCAAGCATCTGCAATCGTAAAATAATTCCCAACCCCTAATTCTGAAACCCTAAATCAATCAATTGGAAAAGGGAAGGAGATATTGGAGAATCGATTGACTTACCTTACCTTGTTTGATCACAAGAGGCGAGAGGAAGAGTGAGCTGATGGAGGAAGTGATTCCGACAATTCTGGGGGTGAAGGAAGTGATTCCCGCGAGTTGGGTTCCCGGCGAGCCACTGGGTCTGGTTTACTCGCGATTCTTGGTCTGGAGGAAAGATGACGAGCGAGAGTGAGTGAGCCGGTGACAAGAGGGTGACATTAGAGAAGAAGAGGGGAGAGAAGAGAGAATGGTAAATGGTGTAATGTAAAAGAACTTTGTTTGGTATGTTTTCTCATATGAGCAAAATGGTCCTCCGGTAGATAAATACCGGACTGTTCGGAAGGTTACTTTCGTCACTTTAGGGGGCCTATAGAGATATAGAGGGGGCCTAAAAAGTAACCTCTATTACGTGATCTAAGATCTACATAAAAAGAAAGAAAAGCATATTTGTGGTTTAGTTTTCTTTGGTTCTATGTATGCATCACTTTCAGCGGAACAGATGTGATAAGCATATTTGTGGTTTAGTTTTCTTTGGTTCTATAATCTTAAGAACAGAGGCGTGTTATATTATATATGTATAATATATGTCTGGTACTTATGTACCGGAGGTGAAACAATTAAATTTTAAAAAAAATGTACATACGGTAGTTAAGTACACATGATGTATTATTAAGGGCATTTTTGTAACTTTAGGGGGTCTGAAGAGATATTGAGGGGTCTAAAAAGCAATCCTCACACACCTTTAGTGATACAATTTGTTTGGGCCTTCTCATTTGTTGGTTTGGGACCCAATGGCCTCCCTTCAAGAATTTCTTTTTGAGATTTACTTTTCCCACCCTATGGCCTTCTCGCGCACCCTGTAAAATTTTCAAAAATGTCCCTTTGCAGTCCGGATTACGTAATCCGGATTGCATTAGCACCATGAAAAAAAAGGGTCTAAATCATGGAATTTTAGATTTTGAGGGCGGAGTCCCGTAAGAAGTCTCTTCTAAGGGAGTCTTGATCATAAAAACACAAGGATGAAAGCTAGGAAGATTAATATTGTCCTTAAAATGACTATCAATGTTACAAACATGTTCAGAATTGGTGTTGGTGCTGTCC
>Ga0228710_1007126_pt1 | contig 16679 bp, 10 predicted proteins | sample MedpolnodulmetaG_FD_177995 | JGI IMG/M metagenome (GOLD analysis project Ga0228710, IMG submission 177995) | Root nodule microbial communities from Medicago polymorpha collected in Santa Monica, California, United States - pink nodules | ecosystem: Host-associated > Plants > Roots > Nodule... | reverse complement strand
TAAATCTACTTTCTAATCTAATTCACCGTTTTTATAATGAATTAACAAATGCCAAACTCATAAAGCGAGAGTGGAGGGTTAGTATTTGTTAATTCATCATCTCAAATATCAATTCATAAAGCGAGAGAGGAGCTTTGATATTGGAACAAGTGAATCTAGACAAGGATTGTGAAACATGAGAATAGTCTAGCAAACCTTGAGACATATAAAGTTTCGTTCTTCAAGGATTCTAATAACAATCAACCATGAGAATAGGCTTGATTGTTAGAGGAACACACTCACTGCACCTCGAGAGAGGCTTTGATATGCTAAAGAGAAACTTGTCTTTAGAAAGTAGGTCAAATATAAAGTCATGGTTTAGGGTTTGTTTGTGAAGGATTCGTCATTATGATGAACCAATAATCCCAAGGCGCTTTTTATTATTATCGTTTTAAAACCTTTAAAACCCAAATCTTTACAATCAAACTCTCTAATCATCTCTTAAAAGTAAATCAAATTAAACAACTCCTTGTTGGAACGATACTCTCTTTTTACTACTTCGGTAAAACCGTACACTTGCGGTTTTGCTCATCAGTTACTCCACTCAGAATTAATCCGTAAAATGAACCAAGATAATGTTGTTTGTTACACGCTAACTCTCTAACATAATGAATAATTTTGAACTATGCTATGATACGATTATGATTATACTATGATATGTATAGGTAAATGCATCTGCAACAAGTTATGATAACTCACTACCGATGATATTAGTTTTCCACGATCGTCCAATCAGATTATGCTATGTACATGATATGTTAAACCATGATAGTGTTGGTTCCCGACATAGTGGGCTTAGTTCCCTTGGCCACCATGGTATACAGAGCATTTAGCAAGACTTATAGGTCATGATATGTAGAACCTTATGACGGTCCTAGTATGCACGATCGTCTAGGTAAGCATGCTTCACATACGTATAATCAACCGAATGGTTGTGTTGTAGACACGTGGTGACCATAGGTTTTCCCAAGGTTGCCTATGGCCTAGGATTAGGCAAAACTCATTGAGACATTATGTCTCATCCCAATCCTATTTTGTTTCAGATTAGCAGGTTGTTTTAGGAGGATGTAGCAGACATGTGGCCGAATGGATAATCAGTAAGTGCTCGTTTGTACCAGTTGCAGGATATTCATACGGTTTCAAGTTTATATGACTATGTTGAAATTGTGTACAAGTGTAAGTTATATGTCCCACATCGGATAAAAGAGTAAAGGTTGAACACCTTATAAGTAAGAAGACCCATAAACCCATTGCCTTAAGGTTTTGGTTAAGAGTGTGACGTCTCTCTTGCTTGTGTGGTTGTTCTAGCCACGTTGTGGTCGGTCCCCCTGGTTCCCCTTCAGTGACCAAACAGTGGTATCAGAGCCCCGTTCGACAAAGGGTACGACCGAGACAGCTGGTCCGTTTGCGTAGAAAGCAGCAACGGCGGTACAATGTCGGTCTATTGCGGAGAAACCAGCAACGGCGATACAAACAAGTAAGAGCTTCCGCTTGAAGGGGAGCATGATGAATTGATGGACTCACACTTGAGGGGGGGTGTTGTTGTCTACAAGTGTGAGTTATATGTCCCACATCGGATAAAAGAGTAAAGGTTAAACACCTTATAAGTAAGAGGACCCATAAACCCATTGCCTCAAGGTTTTGGGTAAGAGTGTGGCGTCTCTCTTGCATGTGTGGCTGTTCTATCCTCGATGTGGACGGCCCCCAGGCTCCACTCATGACCCAACAGATGTATCAGATAGATGCTAAATTTTTGTACTTAACTCAGACTTTGCGCTCATTCAGACTCTGACCAGAGCAAACACTTAAAAAAAGGCAATACAATTAAACTTTAGTAGTAATTCTCACTCAAACTTGTAGTTCAAATGTTAGAAACATTATACCTAAGAAAAGGAAGGAGTTGAGACTCTTTACCATCCCGTGTTCCATTAGATAAATAACCTTTAAATATATTGTATGTAATCTAGTATCATAAGTGAATTTGATGCCATTGTCAATATTTAATAAACTCAAAAAGGTTAAAATGAAGCCATCAAACATAACACTAACCCTAGTAGATGATACAAATTAAAATTACCTATGGTGTAGTGGCTGACGTGATGGTAGAAACAAACCAAGTCATTTTTCCGATAGATTTTGTAGTCCTCCATATGAAAGAAAATCGAAAATATCCACTACTTCTTGGGAGACATTTTTTTACAACAGTTAGAGCCCTAATCAAAGTTGAAACAAGAGACTTCACTCTAAGAGTTGGAGAACAGGGAATGAGAGAGATAAAAGTTGTTCTAAATAGGCAAAATCACCAGTCGTTAGAAGCTTCGACAAAAGAAGAGACACTCTAGCCGAACTAACCCAAGAGAGAAAAAGATAAAACATGCCACAATATTTGAAACACAAACACTCCATCCGAACGAAAAAGAGAAGGAAGATTTTGAATGAAAGGAAAAGTCCTTGAAAGTACCCAAATCATATCAAGATATCATATTCAGATCCCAAAAAGTAGGAAGAGCATGACTAGCAGTTGCGAAACTTCTTGGAATTACTCCTCATGTGCAAACCAACATCTCACTAGCTAAACCTTGTGGAAGGGAAAGATCAAAGGGAAATATATGGAAAAGTAAAAATATGACCAAACTAACCTTGAGCTTTTTAGTTTGGTTATGTCTCTGTTGATCTATATATATGTATATATAAGTGCAAAAATTTTGTAGAAGAGGAAAGAAAGAAGAGAGGAGGAAGAACATAGAGAGAAACTAGAAAGAAATAACAAAGGAAGAATAAAGAAGAGAGAGTAACGAGAAAGAAGAGAGAAGATGAAGTGAGAGAATGAGAGGAAGTGTGAATGAGCTACTTTGGTTTGGAGACATATACATATATTTATTAAAGAATTGGAATATGTAAGTGTGTGTGGTTAGTGTGAGAGGATAAGAAGATGAAAGTAGATATTTTTTTCACCAAATATAATCTTAGTTACCCTTTTGTCCTCTAATTAATATCATGTCACTTAATTTTAAACGTAATTGATTGCAGTCGACAGTGATACGTGATATCGATAAAAAAAATTGAAATCATTTTCGACAGTGATACTTAATTCTTTTTTTTTTTTGGTCAAGTAGCCTAGTGGCTGGAGCTCCACAATTAAATGTGGAGAAGTGGGGTGTCCGGGGTTCGAACCCCGGCCCCTGCATAAATTATGCAGTGTCCCTACCAACTGAGCTAAGCTCACGGGAACCAGTGATACTTAATTCTATACGCCGTGTTCTTATGAGAAAAATTTTGACGAGGAAAATAATTTTACAGCATAATATATCGTAAATAATTTCATAGTAAACCTGGTTCGTTTATAAATTTACGCGCGATCAAATTGCACCACAGGTTACTAACGTAACAAAAACGCTAAAATATTTGAGCGACGATTAAAATTCATCATTGAAAAAATTATGTATTTTTATTTGATCATAAATTAAAAATAGACGTGGAAACATAATATTATTATTAATATTTATTTACTTTCAAAAATATGGGTCTTACAACCTCTGGCTCTCCGACGGCCTCTCAGCTGGTGACTTTAGGGGGTGAAGCAACTGTTCACGGTGGTGTCTCACAGTGGTTCATTTCGGCTCACGGTGGTCCGTTGCGGTGTGCTTTGCAGTCCTAGTGAAGGTTTCATCGTTGCGTTGTGGTAACTACGTCTCGATCTGAGTTGTAGATATGTTATGTTCGTTCATGGTGTGCATAAATCTAGTTCTTTTCGTTGAAATTTCAGTGGTGTTTCTTGTAGGTCGATTAAATAAAAGAGAAGAAGAAATGAAAGAAGAGGCATGTCTGGCTTTGTGGAGGTCTCTTCAGCCATTGATGACATCATGGTGGTGATAGTGATAATACAAGGTGTTTGTAGGGAATATAAGAAGATTATGTTTAGTTGGGAGAAATCTTCACTCGTGATGTAGATCTGAGTGCTACAATCTCTTATATTTTGTCAATGGCCGAAAAGACACACTTTTAGTTTCACCGTACTATGAAGAATGGACCCATCACATATGTTCAAGTAACTAGTACTACTTTAATTTTGTTTTTAGTTTTCAAACTAATGTATCTTCCAACTAAGGTAATGTGGGTGATTGTTAGGCTTGGGTAACACAAGGTGGTGGTTGATGTGGGTGGCTTTTGGTGTTGGTAATACTAGGTGGTGAGTGTTGTTGTTGGACTAAGAGTTGTAGCATCAATGATGATGTTTTTTTGTGGTGGTTTTGACAATGTGGGAAGAGTGACAAAGGTGAGGGTTTTGGGAGACCTGTTGGTGTTGTGTGGGGTTGTTATGGTGTCTTTTACGGTGCTTTGGGGGTTGAGTGGTGGCTCAAAAGAGCGATGGTGGTTATTTTAGGTGTTTTCTTAGGTTTAGCAGTGGTGGGTCCATATCCAACGTCGCTCGCTCTCGTTGAGTTTTTAGGTTGTTTTTATGTTTGGGTGCCTCATCTAGGGGTGGTCTTCGAGCTGAGCTTTTCCCTTTTCTAACATGATTTTTGTTTTCACCACCATCCCACTTGTCGAATGTCTTTCAGGTTTATTTTTTGGATTATAGTGGGCCGATTGATTTCGCTTCGAGATCGGGAGTTAGTGTCTATTTGAAAGCTTTTTGACAAGTTATGACGGCTCCTCCAGTGATTTGGAGTTGTTGGGTACCATGCTAATTTGGTTCGGGAGGCTGGTGGGCCGATCGCTTTTGATTCGAGATCGGGAGTCAGTCTTTGACTCAAGTTTGTTTTAGGATATTTATGGTGTTTACTTCAGTGGACCTGGAGTAGATAGGTGGTGGAATCTGAAGAAGCGTTAGAAAAGGACATTTATGGGTGTCAATTGGGCTTAGCTATGGTGATGACAAGATGATGTTTGGTTTGGACGGATGTTTTCCTTGGATGAGTAGCGAGCGATGGGCGTTTATGGTTTTTCCGGTGGTTGTTTGCAATGGAGTTTCGATTTAGGCGGTGAAGTTGGCGTTGGTGGTTGTTTGTTTTGGGAGTTGAAGGTAGGGCGTGGTTAGGTGGTGTGTGTTCTGTTGTCTTTTTTGGTGTTTCTTTTCGGTGTTCCGCCTATATATGGCGCCTCTGTTGTAGTTTCTTGATGACCGGTCTCTGTTCGTCTTGTATAGGACTAGGTTTTTTAATAAAATTTTGTTGTTCAAAATAATAATAATAATAATGGTCCTCACCAGCAGATCTTGACCATTTAGTCTGGATCTAAACGACAGACCACTACCTTTTCTCTATTTTAATCTTTGAGTTAATTTCAATGTTTCAATTAAAAAGTTAAAATAAAAAATTGACCAAAATTGAATAATTGAATTTGAGTTAATGGGGGGTGTAGATCTTTTTAATCCATTGTTCTTAAAACCTATATATACAAAACAAAACATTTTTAAGATGCATGTCTTTCTAATCCTCAAATTCTTAAGACACATGTTTTAAAACTTGAAGTCAAAAGACTTACACCAAATCTCAACCATTAGATCTAATTAATCGAATGGCTCACAATTCAATTAAAAAAAGAAATCAACAGTGCAACACACATGATTCTCTCTCCTTTCTCTTATCGCAAGGTTTTTCCGCCTCTATATGAGTTAGGATCTGTTGACACTTGGTGTAAGTCAAAAGACTTACACCAAATCTCAACCACTAGATCTAATTAATCGAATGGCTCACAATTCAATTAAAAAAAGAAATCAACAGTGCAACACACATGATTATCTCTCCTTTTTCTTATCGCAAGGTTTTTCCGCCTCTATATATATATGTCCGTATTTTTCCTTCATTAAAATCATTTATCTTCATTAAAAACACAATATTTTAATTTAAACTTTAATTTTTATTCACATTTAATGAAAAGGAGAAAAATATTGTGAAGTTAATAGACCCATATTTTTTTCTCCATTTAATAAACAATGCTCGAGATATCAGGGAAAAAACCACTAGGATAATTAACAGACCAAATAACATTTACCACTAAACATTGCAACCGAAAATTAACAAACCAAATAACATGTACTACTAAACATTGCAACTTTTGACACATGACGTCCACAATTATATCCTTATATGCACTAAAACAATTCAAAGAGAAGTATAATTGTTAAATAGTCCACATCGGATAATAGATGGTCTCACAATGTGTTTAGAAGTAGGGCTAATCATCACCACAAAAGTCGGTTTTATAAGGTTGTATAGGACCAATCAAGATTTCTAATATGGTATTAGAACCTCCTTCAATATCCATTGGGTCATCAATCATTTATATTCATGCTTCAGATGTATAGAACAAGGCGTGAGGGGGTGCGTTAAATAGTTCCATATTGCAAAAAATGACCTACTTCTCTGGAAGCTTTTGATCTCAGCTTGTACAAATAAAAATACCTAATAACATTTACCACTAAACATTGCAACCGAAAATTAACAAACCAAATAACATGTACCACTAAACATTGCAACTTTTGACACATGACGTCCACAATTATATCCTTATATGCACTAAAACAATTCAAAGAGAAGTATAATTGTTAAATAGTCCATATCGGATAATAGATGGTCTCACAATGTGTTTAGAAGTAGGGCTAATCATCACCACAAAAGTCGGTTTTATAAGGTTGTATAGGACCAATCAAGATTTCTAATATGGTATTAGAACCTCCTTCAATATCCATTGGGTCATCAATCATTTATATCCATGCTTCAGATGTATAGAACAAGGCGTCAGAGGGTGCGTTAAATAGTTCCATATTGCAAAAAATGACCTACTTCTCTGGAAGCTTTTGATCTCAGCTTGTACAAATAAAAATACCTACCTCCGAATACGGTTATAGAATGATAAAAATAATCTTTTTTACAAATTGAAATGGTTTAAGTAGTTTTTCTATATCGCTTCCATGGTCCTGGAAACTTTTCTAAAGAAACTTAATTAAGGCTTAGTAAGCTTTAGTTTAAGTAGTTTTTAAGAGTATTTTAGGTTATTTATTGGTTGGGCTGTTATGTTTTCTGTTTAGATGGACAGTAGCAGCCTGTTATGGCTTTTGGTTTTTATGGCAGCTTTGTTAGTGTACCCTTGGTGTAATGTGTTTAATAAATTTGCTGTTAAAAAAAATAAAAATCAGTTGGTCCTTACATGTTTCTCTAGTAATGCTTTTTTTTTTTTAACAAAACAAACGACATTTCATTCATTCAAATTGATAGAGTACATCGATGCAATACAAATTCGTTAAAAACAAAAAGGATGAATTTGTGAACAAACTCACGACATCCATGTTAATAGCATAAAACAGCAAAGTACATAAGCCTACAAATATGACTATATAAAATCTCCGGAATAGTCATGCCTCCGTATATGCAACGTTGATGACGCCAAAGTCATTGGCTGGATCTGCAATGGATCGAAGCTAATCTGACAATCTAAATCGAAGAAACACCTGAACAAGGGAAAAGACAAACAACGTCGCACAAACAAAACAGCGTCGCACTAAGACGACGAAATCAAAAAAGGAAAACCTAATTCGATGTGAAAATCACTTATTTAAATAGAAAGGAAGGAGAAAAATGATTTAGAGGGGTGATTTGGGGTCAAAATTTGACCCTAAACCACCCCTCTTTGGTGGATGAAGGAGAAGAAATTAGGGTTTCAGCCGACGGCTCACAAAAGAGAGAAGGGGAGGGAAGAGGAAATAATCTGTTTCTCTAGTAATGCTAAGATACTATTTTTGAAATTATTAAATTTCCAATAATAATATTAGAACCTTCGAATTTCCAAAACAATACCTTATTAAATTTTTGTAATGGCAAAATAATACTGTACTTTAGTTAAAGAACAACATTTGATTTTATCCTCAAGGTGTGTCGTTGTTCTGATCATTCTATTTCTAAAAGCATGAAGAAATGCAAACATGTTTAGGAAATGCTAATAACTAAAATTGTTCCCAAAATTTCATCAACTCCTGCTTTCCATGAAAACTAACATAACAACATTTGTCTATTCAAAACATAAGAGTAAATGAGATGAAATTAACCACTAACTTACAAGTAACTATTACTCTGCGGTCCATGCTTTTTAACAAAAGTTTTGTAGAGTGCTTCAGGTTTGTGAAATTTTCGAATCAAATTATGATTCTAGGAAACTCTTGTTTGTATATTGTCTTTCTTGATTTTACAACTAACTTTTCCTATTTATATTAAATTTCATCAGGCTGATCTTTCTACTCAAATTTTAAGCTCAAGAATTGGAGACATGTAGATACCATACAAGTGAAACAAAAAATCTTTTTGACTCTGTGAACCGAGCAAAAGCAAGATTACTATTGATATAGAGGATCGAGCAAGAAAAGTAAGTCATTGTATGCAAATCCTTCATGATATTATCATGCAACACAACACTTCATGTGCAATCCATGAAACAAAGTTTTGGCATTGTCGAATTCTAGAGTTTCTCGAGAGGTAATATCTGAAGCGAAAGATCAACATTTACCGCAGGTACAAGAAACAAAGAAACACAGTGTAACAAAAAGTTTCTTGGCAGAACAATATGTATTTTCATGATTATCGACTTGTAATGTCAATTGAAATTTATCAATGTGGTATTATAATATATATAGTTCTGCCAAGATTTTTTTTATTAAATGATTTGTTTTTTGTTTCTAGTACTTGTGGCAAATGGTGCTAGTTTCATTTTAAATATTATTGTTTCAAAATATCTAGAATTCGACGAGACAAAACCTTGTTGCTTGGATTGGCCATTAGGTAATTGTTGCTTGTTGGGTTTTTAGATAATCTTTATAATACCTTACATATCGTTATGTGCTTTTATTTCACGGTCATTCATATAAGTAATATGGATTTTACTCACCTCAAAGAGTGAAAAAAGATTTTTTTATTTATTCCTATGGTATCTATATGTATCCAATTTTCTTGAGCTTAAAACATGAGTAGAATGATCAACCTGAAGAAAAGTGTAAATAGGAAAAATTACTAGTAAAATCAAGTAAAACTAATATGCAAATCAAAGTTTTCTGGAATCATAATTTGATTGAAAAATTCACATACTTTAGTGTCATGGTTCACCTACTTAAAAGCCGCTCAAACCATGATAGAACCACAATCGTACTCTTAAAAAAACCTTACCGAGATAACCCATCACGTTTTGTCAAGACATTACAATTGATGGTAGGGCAAGAAAAGAGACAAAACTGAATACAAAAGTGTATGCCGTGAATGAACTTGAAATATAGAATAGATCAGAACTGTCATTTAATACTAACTGCAAAATTTGATATCAATGGTAGAAACATAAGACAAAAAAGACTGGTGGATGCATATAGTTTATCTGATACAAATTGATTAATAAAGATTTCCAACTTGTCTTATTGTTTTCACCTAATCAAATAATATGTGTGGTGTTTTGTTCAGGATAAGTAATATAGTTCCTGAGCTTGGAAAATCAGCACATAACCTTGATTTTGTATCCTTAAGATAAGATTAGAAGTTTTATAGAAAACAACTTGTGATTTTATTGATTTAAAAGATAATTGTCTAGATAAATGAAATTATAGAATTTACTGATCTATCAAAGGTTTAAAGTGTACTAGTCTAAATTGAAATCATATGATCATTGATTATATATATAATCAATGAATGTCGTTGTTAATGTTCATTTTATTTAACTCTGTAGGTTGACTCATAATCATGCACTTTCAATTATGTATCATCTGTACCTCCAACTCCTCGAGTTCTTAGTCGCAGAATCGGTCTAGAAGGTCTTTCTAATGTATTGGCTGGTCTCTATGGTCTTGCAACTGGATCTACAACTTTAATTAATGTTCATATAGTTGTTGCAACTAAATTAGGAAGCGACAAAGCTAGTTCAATTAGGTGCTTGTCTTCTGACAATAAATATTATCTCTCTTTGGTAAGTATCTATTATCATTTTGTTGTTTCATTATCGAATAGAAACTTACCAAAGAGAGATAATATTATCAGAAGACATGCACCCAGTTGAAGTACTATAAGGATTCCCATTTTCGTCACAGTAATTGTATGAACATTTTTAGTTAAAATTTTAGATCCAGCACCCAGAGATAAGCAACACACTAGAAAGACTTTCTAAGCCAATTATGCGACTAAAATACAAGGATTTGGAGGGTCTAAATGCTACAAATAATGAAGATACATGACATGAGCCAACTTACAAAGTTAAAACAAATTGAACATCAACAAACATCATTCAATGATTATATATAATAATTCTTCATACGGGAAAAAATTATACTATGATATAAATTTAGACTTAGCATGTTGTAAACCTTTCATAGATCAGTAAATTCTATTATTTGAATTATCTAGACAATATCTTTTAAATCAACAAAATTATGAGTTGCTTTATGCAGTATAAAACTCCAAATCTTATCATAAGGATACAAAACCAATACATTGGCCAAACTGAGAAACTATATAACATATATAAATTAAGACATATTATTTCATTGGTAAAAAAATAAGCCAAGTTGGAAATCATATATTTGCACTGTATAGACTATATGCCAACTGCAAGTCTTTTTATTAGTCACTGTATTGATATACAATTTACTTTACGTATGTTCCAGCACAAATCATTTGAAATCCAACTCTTTGAACCATTTCAAGTTTCTTCATCTTTCCATTTCAATGAACAAAAGTTTGAAATCGAGCACTTGTTTGTCTTAGCATTGCACAAATGTTTCTTGAAAAATATGATTCTAGTCTAGTAATGGAATTATGATGTTTAGATCTAGAACCAACAACAATTGTACCTCTACAAATTTGGAGTAAGAAATTTAACATGTTTTCCTTTTTTCTGAGAAAATGCACACAACAGTAAATATCATTTGAGATAGATATACGTTTGATGTTGTCAAACCATCAATTAGATTATACATATATTATATTATCCATTTCATTCAAAGGTCTTGTTCATTGTTGAATGGATATGAAAATAATAAAATATTTTATTCCATTTGAGATATTTGTTCCATATGAGACATTCTTTAGCAATTGAACAATATCAAGACCTTTGAATTAAATGGACATTAAAATATTTGATGAACCTGCTAAAAAGGATGGAACCGAGGATCGACAATGTCAAGCGTATATCTAATCCAAGGGAAGACAACGTATGAGCTTAGCAATTTGTAATAATATCTACAGTTAAGCACATTTCTCAAGAAAAATAGAAAACCATGTTAACGTTCTTACTACAATTTGTGGAGGTACAACTATATTGGTCGTAGATATAAGCATAATTTCCTTCTAGTTTTGCCTTTTGCAAGAAATATTTGTGCAATGTTGACACGAACCTCAAACTAAAAGGAAATTATGTTTACATCTACAACCAGCAGTAGTTGTACCACCACGAATTGTGTAAAATTTGTGGTGATACAACTATTGCTGGTTGTAGATCTAACATAATTTCCTTCTAGTTTTGCCTTTTGCAAGAAACATTTGTGCAATGTTGACACGCACATTAGATTTAAGCATAATTTCCTTCTAAAAGGAAATTATGTTTACATCTACAACCAGCAGTAGTTGTACCACCACGAATTGTGTAAAATTTGTGGTGGTACAACTATTGCTGGTTGTAGATCTAACATAATTTCCTTCTAGTTTTGCCTTTTGCAAGAAACATTTGTGCAATGTTGACACGCACATTAGCTCAAATTAAAGTTTTGGGCTTTGAAATGGGAAGCTGAAGAAAGTTGTAGTTGTTCAAAGAGGTGGATGTGTAATGATTTGGTGTTGGTACATCTGAAAAGCCCATTGGGGATTCTTATAGTGTCGATCATCAATGACGATGATTCATACCACACAAAGAAAATCTTAGGCTTAACGATCATGGTCTTTGGGTAAATGATGACAATGAAATTAAGGCTCTTTAGTGGACATGCTCTCCTAACTATGGAGAACGATCATAATATAGACTCTTTTTTTGTTACAATAGGCTCTTTAGTGAACATACTCTCCTAATACATGACATGACACTTACAATTTCAATTAATTGTAATTAATACACAAATATTATATTAAATTAGATTCTATTCTAAATCTCGACAATTCAATTATATGATCATCATGTCATGGTTCAACTAGTTGAAGTGTGCTAAGAGTTTTAAACATTTCAAATGGGGGTGACAAAATTAATGGATTTGATATGTTTGGATTTAGATTTCAATGGATAGATCGCAATAAAATCCACTAAATTGTTTTAATAAAATTCATCCCAAGAATAAAATTAATCTGATCCATCCATTACAATATTTTAATAGATAGATGTTCATCCGATCTATGTATTATGGTGTATTATTTATTTTTTTTCATAAATTTAGACTAAATAGATTTTATGTAACAAATCCAAATACTGAATTTTTTTAGCCCAAGTTTTTTGATAGAAGCTCAATAAATTTAACAAATAAGAAATATTATTTAAACCTTAATAGCAAACATCACATTACAAGGGAAAAAATTCAAAACCAGTGAAAGGTAGGCATCGGTTATTTCCCAAATAGCAAAAAATTACAACTGAAAGCATGTCAAGAAAAGAATCATAAACTGAATTGAAAAGTGTAAGCCATGAATCAGCTTGAAACATGCATAAAATTATAAAACAGATTCTTTGAGACAAAGGCATAGTATAGTACATGCCTGTTTCTTTTGATCGGAAATGAAAGTAACAGAAAGATAAGATTCTTCAAAATCTGCTATTCTATCATTGCACAACTTCTTTCTTTCAGAGCATGTATACATCCTCCTCACTACAAATAAATTACAGGAAAAACAATAAAACTCCATATCATAGTATATACAAGTACGATGCTATAGGAAAATCAGTGCATGGAAAATTCGATAAGACTTATAGCATGAAACACGCATAATAATCAGGTGAGGGGTGAGAGTTACCGATAAAAAGGGGTCTGATGAAAGTCAGAAACTTCTGACCGCCGACTCTTATTCAGCACAGACATGTTCTGACTGCTGACGCTGATCTACTTTATATATAGGGCTTCATGCGACACAAAACCCTAAACCTAACCGTTCGGGCTCGAAAAAAAAACGAAACTGGCCCAAATGAATAATCATTTTTTTTCTTTAGAATTGCTAGGTTCACACCCGCCAACACATGTTTTATATTTGGAAAACTAAAGTTTATTTTTTTAAACAAAAATTTGTTTAAAAATTTAAACAAATTTTTTTACTAATTTAAAGGAGTAAAATGCATAAAGTAAACTAATATACAAATATACAAAATAAGCTAATTCACTTAATACTTGATTCTTTTTACACCCATCCTGGAGAAGACATAGGAGTCAGACCTTTATGAGATTGAGTTATATATGGTCCTCTCTTCAGTACACCCAGAACATATATTATGGCCCTTAGGTTAATTAAATGACTGAAGAGTTGCTTGACTAGCAAATAGGTTGGGGTGATAATAGATCAGGTCGATCAACAAGGTCTATGTCCTATGTTCTAGTCTACTCTAGGCCCAAGATAGATCAAACTCTTTCTTAAATAGGCAAGAGTATAGTTTTTCTTATAAGTCTATTTAGTTAAAAATGCTAGGTTATAGGTCATCCAAAAACACTATTTAGGTCTTCCAAACTGACGTACTTTAGAAAAAAATAAATAATGTTTTTATTACTATATTATTATATTAAATTTTGTAATTTCAGTTAAATCATAAATTTTCTAACATTTTCTAGTAATTTAAACATACTGACTAACGTACATTGATTATTACTTGAGAGGTGTAGGCTTTCAGAAAATATAGAAAATTAGGCTTTTAGTTGTTGGTATGGAACATGTTTTTTGCGAACTTTTTCCTTCTCTTAAGCTGTAGTGGAATGTTTATGGCGACTTTATGGTTTGGTCTTGTTGTTGCCTCCTGTTGCTTTTTCGAGTTGTTATTATGGGGGTGGTCTATGTAGTGCTTTCCTTTGGTTTTTTGTTCGGTTTGGTGGCTTTCGTGTTTGTGTTTTGTTTCTGTTTCTTGATGTGTTTTGCAGGGCTTTCTTTTGTAATTCCCGTCTTGCTTTTCTTGAGCGGATTTGGGTTTTCTTTTTCAATAATATTGGTTGTTCAAAAAAAAAAGGGTCGCAAGTGGTTTTTAAAAAGCAAGACCACCAGACCTATAAACCTATCTATCTATTATTATAAAATAGAGAATAGTGTGCAAGCCCGATTTCCAACCTCAATTGCCTAAAATAACTATTGTGTCACCTATTTTTTGCCACAGAATTACAATTTCGCCCTCCTCCTCATATCTCTTTTTCACCGGTATAAATATGTTGTTTTGGTGGTGCACATCAAAACAAATAGTGAACGGCTGGAAAAAAAATTATTTAAAAAAATAACGGCTGATAATTTCTTCAACCCTAATTCAATGTCATCTAGTGATAGTTAATAGTAGGATAGACTTAGACCTAACATTTTTAATGTAGGCTAGACTCAAGCCTTGCAAACTCTAACCTTGCCCAACCAAGTTCCAACCATACCAGTAGAGCAATTAAATAGGAATTGGATGTGTAAAACAAGTAATTCATTGAATTGAAATATGTAACTTCCTATATTTCTTGTTTATACTCCTATAGTAAACAACTTCTATTAGACATTCAATTTATTTATTGTAACACCATAAAAAGAAAAAAGGCGTGTGATCTGAATATTGATACACATAATTTACAGAATCCAAGGAAACTAACAATAACAACAAGTTGATACTTTGATAGTGATGATCTAGAAGGTGATGATCTAGGAGGTGATGATCTGAATATTTACACATATTTTAATACTATTATAATAGTATCACATAATAATTCAGTTTTCACTTTCATATAAACAGATAAAGAAAGAATGAGAATGCAGGTTGAGATTGAAGATCTTGAAGGTTCTAGGCTGTACTCTGATAGTGATGATACCAATAGATTTTCTTTTGTAAACAAGTTATGACAGGGTGGCTTTAATTTGGACCTGTTTTTAAGGTGAGTATTATTTTAGTTTTGTTGAGACAAAATAGTAGCCAAGTCGAGGTTGATCCGATGGATTTTGCTTCTCCAAGAATTTGACCTTGAAATAAAAGATAAAAAAGGTACTGAAAATGTTGTGGCTGATCACTTGTCCCGTCTTAGGGAGCCCAATGAGGATGAGTTTCCTTTGGATGATTCCTTCCCGGATGATCAACTCTTCTCATTAGCACAAACTAACGCACCTTGGTATGCAGATTTTGTTAATTTTTTGGCAGCAGGGGTGCTACTCCCGGATTTGAATTACGAACAAAAGAAGATGTTCTTTCACTACCTCAAGCACTACTATTGGGATGAGCCCTACCTCTTCAAAAGGGGCTCAAATGGAGTTTTCAAAAGATGCATTCCTAAAAACGAATTAAGTGACATTCTAAACCATTGTTACTCTTCTTCTTATGGTAGCCACGCCAGTACTCAAAAGACTTCTTTTAAAATTCTTCAATCTGGTTTCTGGTGGCCATCACTTTTTAAAGATGTGCATCTCTTTGTTTCAAAATGTGACCAATGTCAACGCATCGGTAACATTACCAAAAGAAATGAGATGCCCTTGAACAACATCCTTGAGGTTGAAATTTTTTATGTGTGGGGTGTTGATTTCATGGGGCCATTTCCTTCTTCTTTTGGAAACCAATACATATTGGTGGCGGTTGACTATATGTCCAAATGGATTGAGGTCATTGCCTCTCCTACCAATGATGCACAAGTGGTGATAAAGCTGTTTGACAAAATTATTTTTCCAAGGTTTGGGGTGCCAAGGGTTGTGATAAGTGATGAAGGATCTCACTTCATCTCTAAACATTTTGAAACACTTCTACAAAAGTTTGGAGTGAGACACAAAGTTGCAACACCCTATCACCCTCAAACAAGTGGCCAAGTTGAGGTTTCAAATAGAGAAATTAAAGCAATCCTTGAAAAAACTGTTTCAACTTCTAGAAAAGACTGGCCGTTTAAGCTTGATGATGTTATTTGGGCTTATCGGACGGCATATAAAACTCCCATATGAATGATTCTATTTAAACTAATCTATGGGAAGTCTTGTCACCTTCCGGTTGAGCTAGAGCACAAAGCTTATTGGGCAATTAAAAATCTCAACTTGGACCAAAAATTGGCAGGTGAGAAGAGAAAACTTCAATTAAGTGAGTTGGAAGAACTTAGGATTGATGCTTATGAGAATGCCCGCATTTACAAAGAAAGAACTAAAAAATTGCATGACAAGCATATCATCCAAAGGGGTTTCAAAAGGGGTGATCTTATGCTGCTATTCAACTCTAGGTTGAAGCTTTTTGCAGGAAAGCTAAGGTCAAGATGGTCCGGTCTGTTTCAAGTCCTCAAGCTATATCTTTTTGGGACAATTGAGATTTTTTCTGAAAAAACCGGACCATTCAAAGTTAATGGCCAAAGGCTAAGGGTTCGTTTGGTGCACATGATATAATAGAGATAGGATAGGATATGAAATTGGATAAGGATAGGAAATGATATGAACATGATAAATCATTATCCTATCATATGTTTGTTGCACACATGATAATAAACATAATATCATATTTATCCCATTAAA
>Ga0228710_1007125_pt1 | contig 16683 bp, 6 predicted proteins | sample MedpolnodulmetaG_FD_177995 | JGI IMG/M metagenome (GOLD analysis project Ga0228710, IMG submission 177995) | Root nodule microbial communities from Medicago polymorpha collected in Santa Monica, California, United States - pink nodules | ecosystem: Host-associated > Plants > Roots > Nodule... | reverse complement strand
GATTTTTTCCCTTCCAAGTATTATTTTAGTTTAATTTAATTGACACTTGTTTCTTAGTTGCAACCGGGTAGACTAAGTCAATGCATGGTAACAAATTACCCTCGATTTCATAGATACTATTTCTAAGAAGGTTCTTACTTTTAATAACTCTTGTCAAATCAATGTTTTTTAAATAATATTTTTATTTTATTTCTAAGAAGTTGCATGGTTTGAATGAGATTATTTTATTCATATTTTCATTGACTTTGAATTAAATACTGGAAATTTCATATTTACACCCGTTAATATTATAAACAAGAAAGATATTTGCACACCACATATACTCTCCAACACCCATTCAATCCTCATTTTATCTAGAGTATTGAAACTACCTTAAATCATGTTAGGTTTTGCATCAGGGGCGGAGCCAGGTTTCAAACATCGATGGACCAAGTCTTAAAAAGTAGTATAATTTAGCAAACAAGCTTATATAATGAGCTTTTTTTTGCCCAAAAAAACAAAGACCCAACATACAAAATGACACAAATGCTAATAATGGGAACCATATTCATGACCATGTGTGAATAGTAGTATATAATAATAATATAATAATAGTAAACAAAAAAATTAGAAAAATTGGGGGGGACCACGGCCACCACTGGCCCCCATGGTCCCTCCGCCACTGTTTTGCATGATAGGCAAAATGGTGTGGTCACGGAAATCATATAGGAGTTTCCAAGAAGATGGTTTGTAGCTTTACACATAGATAGAGTGGTCACGAGAACATGAAATATTAGAATATAAAATATTAATTATATAAATTATTAGTATATTGTATATTATTCAAAGATAATTGAGGATCAAGTATCTTGGACATCAAGTATCTTTAACTTGGTCATCTTGTGGCGGCATCCTTGGAGATGATAATGGGAGTTTTATATTTGGTTTTTTCTGCTAAAATTATTCCATGATAAATACTAGAAGTTGAACTTTGAGGAATTTTACACTGATAGAAAATTGCTTGAAGTAGAGGCTTTAGGAATATCCAAGTTACGTAGATTCAAAGATTGTGATTAAGTTGATGCATCAGGGATGCACTAATGCCCATACTCACATAACTCTTATAGAAAATATTCGTAAAATTTACGATGAATCGGGTACCATCACTTAAACCAATGTTTACATGGAAGTCAATCAGATTGCAAACGGTTTCGTTAAATATGAGCTAAATTTGAACTCTAATTTAGGAATTTTGAATTTTCTATAAACTCTCCTGGATAGCTATAAACATCATTTATTGTTTTTGGAGGGAGCTATAAACAACTTCTAACTTATATTAAAATAAATTTCTTTTATTTTTACTTTTGTTATGAAAATAATTTATTGTTAAAGATATATATATATATATATATATATATATATATATCCCATGTCTAATCTCAAGTTTATAAAGGGTTAACATGTATTATTTTTCTTAAATGGATGTTACAATATACAACTTTTTTTTAGTAAACGATATACTCCCTTTTTTCCGCAATAGATGATCAATTTGAAAATGTGCAATTTTGACCTAACTTACTTTGACCATATTTTTCTACTAATTAACAAAGATAAATAATCTCATATAAGATGTCGTTAGATTCGTCTCGATGAGTATTTTCAAAATATTAAATATTCATAATTTTTTTTAATATATTATTCAAGATATTTAAACTCAAAATTATGCATTGGTACGCGTAATATGGTCAACTGTGTTATTATGGGACGGAGGGAGTACCATATTAATATTAATAGGCATGTGCATTAAAATATATTCATTATTCAGTAGCGCGCCATAAAAAAAATAAAATAAAATGACCCTTGGATCTGGTCTTTTATATTTGAGGTAACCCGTTTTGTTGAATTTATGAAACTCAAATTTAAGTTGACACGTACTTTTGCTTTGGAGAAAAAATCTAGAGAAAAAAATACTAAAGCTAAAAAAATAAACAACTCTAATGAAATTGTAGTTACTTCTTCTTCTTTTGTCGGATATCCTCTAGAATTTGGTCTGCCATTTATGGTTGGATGGGTTATTGAATGGTGTTGCATAATAAGAAAATTTTTTTGTTGACACATCATTATTGGCCGAAAAACACCACAAAAGATAGAAAAGTTTGGCGGCAGTTAACTATCGATGAATTAAAGAATTGGCGGTAACTAACCACCGATGGAACCGACGGCAGTTAAGTGCCGAGGATTCCATCGGCAGTTAATTGTCAATACGATCCTGATACAAATCCATGCAAAAGCTCTCTCATCCATTATTGCTCTCAAAATCTCACAAAATTTCCCAAATCTCTCTCAAAAACTCTCTAAAAATCTCAACCAAATTTATTCAATAAAATCACAAGTAAGTAATCACGGTACTATTAACTTACATTTTAGTTGTTATAAATGTTTTTCTTTTTTAGTTTTTGAGTAGATTTATTTTATTTTAGTTTTTGAGTAGATTTACATGTTATGATTCATTTTTAAAGTAGATGTAAGTTGATTAATTTTGTTAAAATGTTTACATGATGTTTATGTTATAGTTTTGAATTTTAGAGTTATTTTAAATTTTAGTGTTTTCAATTTTTTTTAAGTTTAATTTTTGAGAAGATTTACAAGTTAGAGTATATGATTTATTTTAAGAGTAGATATAAGTTGATTAATTTTGTTATAATTTTTGCATTATTATGTTATAGTTATGATTTTTAGGGTTTATGTATAATTTGCACTCCAAGTGTTTGATGAAATGCTTGAATGAGTTTTTCATTGATTGTTTACTTTTTTATGGTGTAGGTTTGAAATAATGACCGATTCGTTTAGTATTAGCATACGCTTCAACGGTGGAAATCCTCAGATGTTCAAAGTTTGGTACATTAATGTCACGTTAAAAGGTCTCGATGATCAATTGGATGAAATCAACCAAGGACTCAACCCCGAAGACACAAGGAGAGTGAAATACATTTGGTATGAACGTCCAACGTTGGACGACGGGAGAATAACATTCAGTCGCCTAGAATTAAAGAACAACGACGACGTGAGGAGCATGTTCTCGATTTGTTGGCAGCACAACATGGTTCTGTTTATCGATATGTTTGTCACGTTGCACAGATCAACTGAAGATATTTTCAACAGTTTGATTCCGCCAGAAGATCGTGATTACGTAGGGAATGCACCTTCCAACTACAACAATTGTCTTACCTCTGAATAAGGTCAAACCTGTTAAACAAGAGCTCTCAAGCATTCACACGGATGTTCTATTGTTCCTTTCAAAAATTAGGTAGTGTCTTTATTTTGTTGGAATTTAAATTAAATTCTTGTTAGTTTGCTGAAGATGTTGGTATTGAAGAGAACACAACATGTATTATGCATAATCAAGTATATAAGTTATGATATTGAGTTCCTTCATACAAGATGAATGTCACGGAATGCACCTCATTCTTTATGTAGAATACATGTGTTTTGTTCTCTTCATTCTTATAAGACACTTTAGTGCCAATATTTTCAGTAAACTTTCAAGAATTTAATTTAAATCCAACGTCATGATGATGTTACATATATTTAGGGAGAATGTTATGTAATGTAGATGATTTTAAATCTGATTAAATACGTAATTTCGCTTAGAATTGAATAAATACACGCAATTTCGCTTCGAATTTAATCAATACGCAATTTTGCTTCAAATTTATTCAAAACGCTAGTTTATTCAAGATTATTCAATAACAAAATGTTCCAAGATTATTCAAGATTATTACAAGCCATTACATTATTTAATCATCTCCCTCATCACTTATCTCAATTGGGTTGTCCTCGGCAGTCCATGGGGCACCTACTTTTGGTTGAGGACCAAATAGCATGTCCTCCCGCTCTTCCTCAACCAGAAATAATTATACACCGGCACCTTCGAATACTTCTATTTTACGGAACCATCACATTCGATTCTGTGCCATGTAACAAGCGATTTTGCTTTCTTGTTCTCATCACCCTCCTTTTTGTTCAACTGCACCTGATTCTGATTCTGAGACATATCTACATAGAGAAACCGGTGATCAAAACCTAAACTAATCCTAACAATTCTATCACAAATTCATAACAACAACATTTCATAAAAAAAACTAACAATTCTACAACAATATCATCAAAACCTAATTATGTGACAATTTAACCAAAAATTGTAACAATTCTACAACAATTCATCAAAACCTAATTATGTGACAATTTAACCAAAACTTCTAACAATTCTACAACAGTATTTCCTAACAATTCTACAACAATTCATCAAAACTTAAACTAATCCTAAAAATTCTACCACAATTTCCTAACAATTCTACAACAATATTATATTCAGCTCTAATCTAACATCTAATCATAAAATCAACAAAACCTAATTATGTGACTTTAACCCAAAAAACTAACAAATCAATCACAAAACAACAATGTAATAGGATGGTAACAACTTACTTGATTTTGTGAGCGTAATTGATGTTGAATCCGCAACAATTGGGAACTCCTAGGTTCTGTTTTGTTCTTATAACAAACCCTCGACACTTAACTACCGCCGGTTTCATCGGAGGTTAGCTGTCGCTGATTTTTTAATTCATCGACAGTTAACTGCCGCCGGAACTTTTCAGTCATTTACATGTGTTTTTCAGCCATTGATGATGTGTCAACAACAAATTTCGCATAATAAACATGTATTAGACTTCTTAAAAGGCCTTGCTCGCTACTCCATGATCCAAAATTAGGCACAATCTACTTAGACCTAAACTAAACTATTCACACACCCATCTAACACGGATGTGTGCTCACAACGGTCATACTATCAACAAATCTGAAACGTCTTCTTCTCGTTCAATAGATAACGCTCGATACTTACAAAACCCACCTTCTATAGCGAGGGCCGTTCTTTGGGGGTTGCAAAGAGCTCAACCGAGCTCAGCCTTCCAAAGTGATGGGCCTCAAGAAAAAAATTATTGCTCAATAACCCCACCCCCACTCAAAAAAGAAAAGTAAACATGTTTCATGTTTCAATTTCTAAGTAAAAAATCATGTTCCATGTTTCTATTTCTAAGTTATAAAACACATCTTCAGTAAAAAAATAATTGCTAATTTTGATTTCGGGAGCTAATAATTATTATACGAGTGTCATTTTCAATTTAAATAGAAGGATAATCTTTTAAAAAAATTGTGCGTTTTTTTATTAGGGGTCTATTTTTACTATAAGAGTCGAGCCTCCAGTTTCATAGAGACGACCCTATCTATAGCCGTCAACCAATGACATTCAGCCATCATTCGAAGGATTTCACCCTTCACCATTATAAAAGGACTCAAATTGTGCCAAATGTTCGAGGTATCAACAATTGTGGTCACAAACAACATGACCGGATTCTCTGATAGAAAATTCCAGCAATATATCAAGGACCTGGAGATAAAACAACATTTGACTTCATTCGAACATCCAAAAAATAAAAAAACAAGTTGAGTCATCCGATTGTATTAAGGCGAAGGTTAAGTGAGACAGGAAAACTAGGTAGAAGAGATCCACTATGTATTATGGGCATATTGAACCACACGCCATTCGACCACTTGTGAATCTCCTTTTCATTTAACCTACGAAACAAAAGTTGTTATTTTCGTCGAATTAGATCGACTCAATTGGATAACAACAACTCCAATAAACATTCAAACAAATGACAAAAGCCTTCGCAAAGAGTTGGATTTTGTAGAAGAAATCAGTAGCAAAGCAAAACAAAAAGAAGCAGCCATCGAGCAAAATATAGGTGTTCAACATGACCAGAAACTGATCAAACGAGAATTTGATGTCGGTGACCTAGCTCTAGCGAAATCAGAAGGACCCTAAGCAAGGAAAGCTCACTCTTAACTGAAAATGATCTTGCAAGATAAACCTGAAAACAGGGACGGGAGCCTATGGCCTCGAAACACTCGTGAAGGTCCTCATTCCAATAACTTCGAATGCGAACAAACTCAAGAGGTACTACATCTCACCAAGCAACGGATAAACTATACATATTGTCGTTAAGTTATTACAACTATACATATGTCGAGTAATAAATTCGAACGAATAAACTCTATTAGCAACGAGCAACTACATTTCACAAAAATCATATTTGTTGATATCAAACTAAATACCTGAATAACCGGGTACTTCATATTAATTTTATCTAAAGCCTACGAGCATGAACAACAGAGATGTATCCTCATGCTAGTCCATAAATCTATTATCAAGGAAAGTTTATCCTATTCAATAGAATTTACTTGATCATATGTATGTTAGCTACCAACTGCTACATCACCAACAAAAATGCCAGGAAGACCCTAGTCGCGATGAGATCTTCACTTCTCGGAGTAGATAACTAAATTATATTTTTGTTTCTCCACCGTTAGCTTGTTTGAAAAACAATTTTGTGATAAAAGTTTAAGAGTTTAGTCATGGATTATTAGATACAAGTTATAGCATATCATCAATAACAAAGAAGGAATAAGAAACTGTGTGCCTTGTATGTTTAGGTTCATGAACGATCACCATCAAGTTGAGAGGAATAACTACCCTCATTCTGTTTAGCGTTAAGTTTTCAGAGTAGTATTCATAATTGCTTAACCGTCTGATGGGATGACGTTTAAATAGTTAAACGGCTTAGGGCAGGGACCTCTCATTGGGCTTAGCTAAATGGTCCAACCTATCACGGTCCATTTAGAAAGAATAGCCCAACCACACATATTCATCATCTAATTAGTGCTTAACACAATAAATCATAATTTATATTATGACATTAACTTATAATAATTGATTATTGTCAATCCATAATTGATTAATAAATAATTAATCCAACATTTTGAACACATGTTTGAATTACCTTATTTAAAACATACAAGGTATCACCTCTAATAACGAACTGATAATTTAGGGGAGGAATGTAAGCATACCTGGATCAAACTACGATTCAAATAAAAATAAATTCTCGATCATGATATCATCATAGACTCATGGTGATCATAGAACGTATCACATGAGCATTAATATGGTTCTACCCAGGGGAGGATGGCAAGTGCCACACCAAACATATCCAAAAAAATATTATTTTTTATTTTTTGTTCCAAAACACAAGCATAGCCAAAAACATTAAAGTACATTTCATGCACAACGTGAATGGCCCACATGCATTTGATGCAACACAAAGAGAATTGTTCTACCTATGCCTCATGTTGTTCACTTATTTAAATTATAGTTTGGCTTTGTAAGCTTGCAATGTAGCCGATGTGGGACTTAGTATATATGTTTTAAGGAGCACCTGCATAATATGTACATAGTCAACTAAGTAACGAGATGAGTGATCAATAGTTAAATGATCGTCTTGTAGCATATATAGAAAGATATGTTCTTAGAACAATTATTAACGATGTAATTTTAGCTCATTTTCAACAAATGAAAAATACAATTTTGTTTTTGTAATTTTGGTTGCTACAACTATTTTTAATATAATTTCTTATTAAATTTGGTTTTATTTAATTATTTGACAAAAATATTGTGCCTCACCAACATTGTAAGTCCAGGTCGGCCCTGGTTCTACCCAAACAAGAGGTCAGTCATGCAGAATTATCATACAACAATATTCAATAAACTACAAGTTAGAAGCATGCATGAAAATAAGAGGACAACAAAGGACGAGGATATAAGTTAGAGTAGTCTTAACAACACTCTCTTTTCAACACTCTTCAAAACACTCATTTTTTTATTGGTTTAAATCATAGCGAGTCTCACACTTTAGAAATTGGTTTCACTTAAAATAGTGGGATGTACATTATTTTCCTTCAATAAGAAAGTGGGGGTTAGAGAGAGTGTTGAAAAGAGAGTATCCTTAGTATTCCTCCATAACTTAAAGTACTTAAATTAAATCAACCTAGGAGGTTTCACTATCATTGGTTGATCTCCTTTGAGTTCGCTCACTCCTATGTCCGTCGCCATGGACTCCTTTTTTTTTTAAGTACCTTGCATATATTATGCATTGTCTTTACCAACTGAACTAAGCTCACAGGGACGCCAAGGACTCCTTTAGTGGTTGGGTGTCGATTCATAAAGGAACAAATATAATTTCTAATTACCTCGTCAAAACGTTTAAAAACTTGTCAAGCTAATTTATTTATTTATTTTCCTAATATCAAGATAAATTTATTTAAATTGAATTATATGGTACTAGTTTACAGAAAAATTAAAATGTTTTTTTAAAGAAAAAAAAATTAATTAAAAATGTTTTGAAACTTATTCTTTACTTTATACGATGTAAATCTAAGATTGGTCTTTATATATTTCAAAAACTTGCACATTAGTACATATTTATTGTTTGATCTTTATAAATTGGTCTCCATGTTTTTTAAAATTCTGTGAACTTGTCCCTATTATATTAGTTTTAAAAATATTGCGAATTGATATGTTCAAAAGTTGAAAGTGTATACGGACTAATTTGTAATATTTTGAAAGTCTGAAACATAGGGATAAATTTATATAGATAAATAAGTAGATAAGGACTAATGTGTAAATGTCTGAAACATACAATAACCAATTTGAGATTCACTAAAAGACAGATTTCTAATTCTTATGTTTTCGGTGATATATGAAATTCTTTAAATTTAGTTTGACTAAATACTTCATAAAAATATCTTCATTTTGAAAACTTCAAATTTATCATCCAAATAAAGAAATGCACATAAAGATAGTATCAATGATATGCTATAAGCAATGTTTCGTAAAAAATTGGATGGTGATTTTAAACTAAGATTTTACGTGGTATAATTGATTCAATAAATTTCTATAACTAATTAAGCTTTGATTAATAAATCCAAATTTTGCTTGAAAGATTATAATCAATTAGGTGATTAAACTAAAGATCTATAATGAATTAAAACAATTGTATAAGTGATTAATTTATTTTTTTTGGACAAAATAAGTGATTAATCTTGTTTTAGTTTTTTTTTTCCTTCCTGTGAACAGGTTATCCTATGTACGCAACAACAAAGACTAATTCCTTGAGCAAGACAGGATTGTAATGGATGGGAAAGCAATACTCGAAGATATTTAACATTGATGCATTTTCAAGGTTACTTTCAAACCTAGACCTTTAGTTAAGTTGGAAGATACCCCTTACTATTTTATACTGGTGCTCTTAAATTTTTAGTTGATTTATTTAAAATTTAAAAACACATTACTTGTCATATTCATTGATTAAAGAAAGAAGTACATATCATTGAATGTACGAGCAAAATAACCTTAAGATTATACATATAACGTAGTTTCAATTACATCTCTAATTATTCAAACCATTTAAATTTACAATGCATTGTAAAAAAATTACAAAGTTCTATTAGTATAATTTGCCATGAATATAAATCAAACTAAACATTTGTCAAAAAATAAAAATCAAACTAAACAAACAGTTTGTCTCTCTATTTTGTTTTTTTCTCTAACTTCATCCTTACAATTAATTACAACCTAATAACACCTATATCATTCATAGATAATTGTGGCAACGGGCATTATCTCTAGCCTGTCTCATTTGGTCCCTTTTTCCCCTTTTACATGGAGCTCGTCGATTTTCTTGGAGGAGTCTCTTATTCAGACCCTTTTCATCTGAAACTATACAAAATAACAAAAAATGTAAAGAAAACTTTATGTGATTAATTGCTATGGTAAAACTATTTTACTCGTGATTTCACATCACAGTATCACGTAATTTTTTTTTTATAGGAAAAATAACTTATATCATTTTAGTAAAAATTAAATCAGTAATACATGTTTTTTTTGAGAGAAATCACTAATACATGTTCGAATCTCATCAAATATACGGAAGATAGTACTAGATGTGGCTAACGTGGATTAATGTTAATTTCTAAAATATGAAGCCATCTATCATATGTTATATTCACTGACGTGGATACAAATTAAAGTCATACATAATTATCACGTGTTTCACCGTAATAGTGCCTAAATGTAATAATAAAACTTGTCTCAAGGGGAAGTTCACTTACATGCATAAAGTTCAGAAGCATCGACAATGTTTCTAGCTAATGTTTTGGCAGAAAAACTCAACATACAAAAAAAGAGAACTACAAAAACAAGCAAGCACTTTTTTGAAGCCATTATCTCTTGCCAGTGAATTTTACATCGAACTCAATAAATGCTAATTTATATAATCCAAAATCTGTGGTTGCTTGCCATTCAAGCCTTTTTTAGTTTAGTTTAATTACTTCCAACCGCGTAAACTAAGTCAATACATGGTGACATCATACCATTTATTTGATAGATAGATAGATACATAGACTTTTTTTCTCGAAGGAAGATAGATACATAGACTTGATTGTATTGTTTTTTATTTTTGGTTCAAGATTTCATTAATGTACCGCAGATTTGACACATTAACATATCTTCGGGTCTTGAGCATGGGTCGAGAGGGCGGCAGCCTAGACCATCTTATTTTTAGGGGTGAATTTTTTTATTTTTTACTTATATATATATAGTAAAGGAAAATTTTATATTATTTAAATTATGTAAAATACTTATTAACAAAGTTATCGAGGCATTTCTTCAAAAAAGAAAAAGTTATAGAGGCATTACAAAGTCAAAATTAACAAATGAGTGTGATTAAATAAAATATTGAATAAAATCAATTAATTACATCTACAATTGGGGCACTAAAATTAGAATAATGATATGTGTTAGCCTGTAATTTCGACAGGCTCATTTAATATGGTCAACATTCTGGTTGACCTTTAACTTTGCAGGAATCAAAGACTTTCTCATTTATATTTGAGGATTTTGACAAAATGGCAAGCTTGGCGTGCGTAGTCAGAGGTTCGACAAAGCAAAGCTGAAAGCATGATCGCGTCGAAGTAGAGCAATCTAGGCAGGAAAGACAAGATTTCAAGTTCAAAGGTGGTTTCCTTAGTGGGAACGTAGGACAAGAGGTTGTCCAAAAATGGAGGAAGTGCTGATCATGAGATTAGTGGTTCGCAGTTAGTTATTCTAGTATAAATAAGTGTTTCCAAGTCGGAAAATGGGTCGGAAATCATTTATAAAATTCTACAACACTCAAACTACAGGCATCTAGGGAAACGAGTTATACAAAATATATGTAGACTGATTTGTAGACCACCTTTATTTTTAATGCAATGCATTTTACATTCCTTTTAAGTTTATGCGTTAAAACTTTTACCTTCTTCTTTAACTTTATCTTGCTTTTACTTGCAATCTCAAACCTGTCGAGAGACAGTACCCTTTTACTTCAAAATCCGTCCTACTCTCTAAGTAACCTGAGTGCATCTTGTGGCCCTTTTTTTCAAACCTTTTTTCGATCAAATCTTTGCACAACATGTCCTGAGATTTCTAGTTCGGTCTCGCTTGTAATAATCAGAACTAGCCCATAGTTTGCCAAAAACACAGGTAAACAAATTAGCATGCCCGGTGGGACCCTATTTGTGCAATTGATTTTCAAAAGCTTTTTTCAAGAAAAAAAACTGTTTTTCAAAACTTTTTCAAAATCCATTTCCTTGTGAGATCCGTTTTTAGAATTTCGTTACTATTGCCGAGTAACTTTATTGCTAAAAACACCAGTTGTTTGTGTATGCATTTGAGAAGTGGTAAATCTATGACTCGTGCTAGTTCATCCTTGTAACACCCCGTTTTCCCAACAATGTAAATAATACACATAAATCAGAGTATTCAACGTAAAATGTAATGCCACACTAAATTTCAAGTATAAATAGAGTAAAGTTACTATTTATTAAAACAACCTTGTAAAAATTCAATTACATCGCAGCGGAAAATTTAATTCTTTGTTTAACAACTTTGGCACTACAGCCTCAACATAAACAACTTAAGTGAAAGTCCTAATTCAAAAGGTTCAACAACATAGTTCATAAATAATACGCAACAGTGGAAAACAAAGCACATATCCTCATCCCGTTATGTATCAGAGCGAACCTAAGACGACGCACGAGAGAGTCAACTCACATCATCGGCTAATCCTGGTTATCTGCACGTTACGCACATAGAGGCAACATTCAAACAGAAGGGGTGAGATTTCACATTCAATAATAATAAGCATATAATTCATCAATGGAAGTTAACAACATAAACAACTACAATTAAACAACAATAATAATACTTCACATATGCTTCATTTATTTCTACTTGGCATTAAATCGACGACAACAACTCGACGACGACAACACGACATCAACGACAATGCAACGACACAACAACAACTTGACTATGCAGTATGCATGTGGTACCAATCAACGTGTTAGAGCATAGGCTCTCAATTCAACGTGTAGAGCATCGGCTCTTAAAGAACGTGTGGAGCATCAACTCCTAAATCAACGTGTAGAGCATAGGCTCTCAAATCAACGTGTTTTGAATGATTAAACATTCAACAGGGCATGAGCCCCAACTTTATATGAGTATGCATGGACTCAACAACTTCTTCAACAACAACGTACTACATCAACGACAACGGTAACAACAACAGCAACAACGACTCCACATTATGACTCCATAAATATTCATCACTTAATTGCAACATCATATAATCATCATATTAATCAACATATGCATTCATATAGCAATTCATCAATCAAGGTTATTCATGATATACAAAGCCATTTGAAAACTGACAATACTACCTAAACTTTCATATTCATACCAAAGGCTAATTCAAGACAGAAACATGTGAAACGACACAAGAACATGGAAAGGTGCACTGCTACTGAACAACACGCCTCGCGGGTTGGCTTACTTGTAGTTGCGAGCTAGCTTACTCGTAGTGGCGAGCACGTGGCGAGGAAACACTGCTCTCTGCCACACATTAGTTCGCCGTGGCGAGTGAAAGGCAAGAAAACACTGCTCTCTGTCACGTTGTAGCTCGCCGTGGCGAGTCGTGACAGGTTTCTGTTGGGAAGTGCGATTTTTCACCCCAAAAACCCAATTTTCATTAACCCCAATCCCAAATTTGATAGGGAACTCAACCTGTGATCATTCTACAATTTGAACATCTATTATACACAATTCTATGGACTTTCTACACTTATTAACAACCAATTCCTACATGTTTTACGATCAATTCCAATTTCAAACCCTAATCCTCAAACTCACAAGAACAACAACAAAACTACATGTTAAATTCAGTTTCAGAATTACATAACCTAAGATTAGAGAATGTTAGTCCCACCCTTACCTTAGATTAGGTGATTACAAGACTCTACGAGCTCTCCCTTCTCTTGGTTCTCCTCTTCCCTTGGTTCTCCTCTTTTCTCCCAAAAGCTTTTTCTAAAACCTAATTTTGTCTGGCTCTTGTTTTTCTTTTTATCTCAACAGATTTTCTACTTAACACCACTTATCTCTAATTAATTCTAATTCAGCCCCTCTACAAGTCTTATTATTTTAATTTCCAACCCATCCTACTAATTAATAAAATAAAGCCACTTAATAAAATATTAATACACAACAACATGCCACTTATCAACATAAATCAACGTAAATCATATAAGTCATATAAAAGACTCCAAACTCAACCAAAATAATCAGATAAATAAATAGGGCGTTACAATCCTCTTCACAATCATCTTCACAAGAATAATCTTTACAAGTGACTTCTCCTTTGTGAGATTTAAACGTGTCGACCCCTGTAGGGGCAACCATCGCTATGCCAGTTTCGACGGAAACGGGGCTAACCGCTCCCTCAACCGTTTCAACGTCCTCTCCAATGACACGACCATAAATGAGAACCTTTGTGTCCTCATTCACCGCTGGTGTTCCTTTAACTACCAGTATTCCAAGTTCTCCTTTAGTTAGGCATGCGACCATTTATAATTTTGCCAGTCATTGTGCCAAACTGTGCATCAGTTATAATCTTTGATTGCTTGACTGCTTTCAAAATCCCTCCTTGATGGAAAATTTTCAGACAATAATCTTCCATAAGGAATCCAGCTTATGTTGCTATTCTGGCTTTCCTTCAGTGCCCATATCATGTGGTTGAAGATATACTTAGGCACATTTGCTTTCTCCTGAGTTATGAAGATATGCAAAAACACTCTGTGCTCCAAAGAAGGTTGATCTCCACCACCACCTTTTGGTAGAAGATTTTCATTCATGATCTTCAGAAGCAGTTTGTATTCCATCTTTAGATCATAATACTTTCCTTTCTTTGTACTGTTGAACATAGTCATGTTTACCACATCATTCCAAGGACTAGTCTTGTTATCCAGACCTTCTTCAAAGGATCTTTCAACTCTTCTTTTGGTTGTCCTTGCAATGACTTCTTCTGTTATAGAAACAGGAATTCACATGACGCTCGACCTGATCTCTGTACAAGTAAATGGTTTCAAACCAAGTTCTTCTCTTATCTTCCCTCCAAGAGTAGGGTCTATTAGAACTTTCTCATGCTCTTCCATTCTAGCAGCATGACTATCAAAGACTTATTCCCTAACCCAGAAATGCTTGACCATATTTTCATATGAAGGACCATTAAGCATGAAGAAGTAATCATCCAAATCTTGAGTTTGATAGTAGTTTCTGAGTTCGCAACCATGATGAGTTAAGGATTTGAAATCCACTGGATTTTCCACCTGAACTGTTAGTTCCCATTCTTATATAGACATTGTTCTTCCCTTAATCTGATACGTTTCACCAGTATCTATTTGCATGGAGGTTTCTTGATTTAAGCTAGAAGTTGCCATTGAGATTGATGAAGGTTTTAGGGTTCTAAGCTTTTGTTTTGAAAAGGATGAGTTTTTCGCAGAGATTCAGTCTAAAAACAGAAAGTGTAGGTTGTGAAGTGAGTAGTGTGTCTTTTTGTCTAAGTGATTTTAGCAAAAACGATTGCAATTCAGAAGGGGACAAACAAACACAACATTAATGACTTAGGGGGCGCGAGTAAGTACATTCAAAGCATAAAATCATCATTGCCCTCTTACGTTATACACCAACTCACTTAAGTCACGTCAGAAGATCTCAAAGTAACTGCCGAGTTAGTGGGACATGTGTTACCAAAAAGTAACTTCCAAAGATTCCACTAAGTCTTCTATTCAAAAGCAAGGAATCCAGCTTCTGAAGTTCAGATGCTGACATCATCTTCAGAAGCACATTTTCCTCAGAATCTCAGTGAAAAGCTTCTGATGGACTGTAGCTTCTAAATGACTTCAGAATCTAACTTCTTATTCAGTGACAAGCAAATTTAATCAGACACAAAGTACATGTTCAAATTTTTCTTTATAAAATCAAATCTTTCCACAGTTAAAGGGTTAGTGAATATATCAGCCCATTGATGTTCAGTATCAATGAATTGTATATCCAGAATTCCTTTTTGCACATAATCTCTAATAAAATGGTGTTTGATTTCAATATGCTTTGCCCTTGAATGCAGAATTGGATTGTTTGACAACAAATAGCAGCAGTATTATCACAATAAATGGGAATATTGTTAGCATTAATTTGATAGTCTTCCAACTGATGTTTCATCCAAAGCAGTTGTGTACAACAACTTGCAGTTGAGATGTATTATGCTTCTGCTGTAGACATAGCAATAGTTGCTTGTCTTTTGCTAGCCCAGGATATCAGATTTTCACCAAGAAACTGACAGTTTCCACTAGTTGATTTTCTTTCAATCCTATCACCAGCATAATCAGCATCACAAAATCCAACCAACTTATAATCTAAGGATTTCCTATAGAGGAGTCCCAAATTAGTTGTTCCTTTCAGATACCTAAAGATTCTCTTAACATCAGTTAAATAAGATTCTCTAGGATCTGACTGGAATCTTGCACACAAGCACACACTGAATAAAATATTTGGCCTAGATGTAGTGAGGTATAACAAACAACCAATCATACCTCTATACAGCTTATGATCTACCTTTGATCCAATATTTTCTTTGCTTAAGGTGCAGGTAGGATGCATTGCAGTGTTCATCACTTTACAGTCTTCAATTAGTGTATTTTGTTTGATGAACATGCACCTCATCTTTGCTTTGATTGATTTGAATTCCAAGGAAGAACTTCAATTCTCCCATCATGCTCATTTCAAATTCATCCTGCATTAACTTTGAAAATTCCTTGCAAAGAGATGCATTAGTAGAACCAAATATTATATAATCAACATATATCTGTACAACACGAATGTCTTTCTCAAGAGTCCTTCTGAAGAGTCTTGTGTCAACTTGACCTCTTTTAAAATCAATTTTAATTAAGAAATTACTCAGTCTATCATACCAAACTCTGTGAGCTTGTTTAAGACCATATAGTGATTTCTTAAGTTTATAAACATGGTCAGGATGCTTCAGATCCTCAAAACCAGGAGGTTGCTTGACAAACACTTCTTATGATATCACTCCATTGAGAAATGCACTATTTACATCCATTTGATATAATATTATGCCATTATTTACTACATAGGATAGAAGTAACCTGATTGCTTTCAATCTTGCAACTCGACTAAATGTTTCAGTATAATCAATGCCTTCTTGTTGACTGTATCCTTGAGCAACAAGTCTAGCTTTGTTTCTGACTACTTCACCTTGTTCATTTAGCTTGTTTCTGAATACCCATTTTGTTCCAATAATGTTCTTCTGCTGAGGTTTGGGTACCAGATCCCACACATCATTTCTTTGAAAC
>Ga0228710_1007123_pt1 | contig 16691 bp, 9 predicted proteins | sample MedpolnodulmetaG_FD_177995 | JGI IMG/M metagenome (GOLD analysis project Ga0228710, IMG submission 177995) | Root nodule microbial communities from Medicago polymorpha collected in Santa Monica, California, United States - pink nodules | ecosystem: Host-associated > Plants > Roots > Nodule... | reverse complement strand
ATGTGTTTGTATGCTGTTATTTTCTGCGGATTTGGACATTTCCCTGGATTTAAGAGGGATATTATCGAATTCCATCCAATTCCACTTCATCGTTGATTGTGTGTTAAAATCAAAACCGACATTGTTATATGATATATATGGGTGTTTAAGCATAATCTGATTGTAAGACTTGGTGAAAGGGTATACATATTGTTTTGTGAAGGTAACTTGAAGAAGTACGCGCACATGTTTAAGAATTTGAGCAGAGTTTAGTTGTAGTTCAGGTTCAAACCCATTCTTTTGCAGGTCGCATGATTTGCAGTGACTAAGTGCTTATTTTTATGTGATGGGCTGAATCCCATTTTTAAGTACGTTGGTATAACCTATGTCAATCACGAGAGCATTTTTTTTGCCTCATCTTGAATACCTGCCTACCAACTAAATTCAAATCTTATTGCCTTTGAACCCTTCAATACTAGGAGGATACAATACAGGGACATATTTTTTTGTGTGCCTTTGAACCCTGTTCTATATTCTGATTTGGCTAATTTCCAAACTGTATTAATTTTAGGGTCCGTTTGGTTCGATAATTAGGATGGGAGGGGAGATATTTTAATTAAAAGTGTGTTTGGTTCACAAGGGGAGGGATTTTAAAATTATTTTACTGTTTTACCATTAAACTTAATTAAATAAGGATAATAAAGTAACGGAATAATAATGATGTATAACAACACGATGTAGACAATGGAATAATGAATTATTACAAGGAGTAATAAAAGTTGTTACAAGGGAAAATTCTTAGTAACTAGACCATTGACCCGTGCTATATCCAGTTTGATGGATCATCGTAAACAGCCGGTCAGTTTCCTTGCCTATTAACAATTTACTGTTTACAGGGGGAAAATTCTTAAACTTCATTTTACTGTTTCCTATCCTTTAAACAGCCGGTCAATTTCCTTGCCTGTCATGCAGGTTATCTTTATCTGCTATATGTACCTATGCAGAAATAGTAAGAGGTGCTATGATTTTCAAAAATGAAGTGTTGGATATATTGGTTAGATTGGAAGTGGTTCATGAATGGGAGATTCTTAGAAATAATGTTGCTATTGTTGAAACCTGAAGGTAAGAAAGGATGTATGGAAAGGGGGTGGAAGAGCACAAGTGTACGAACTTAAATTTTTATAACAAAATACTTTGCAGACTAGTTTTGGATTTAATTTATGATTTTTTTTTTATTTTTAAAAGATATTTCACGCTGTTATTGCTGAATATTGGTGTGTTTGGATTTTGAGTATTCATGGTGATTGGTGGAACCGTACGTTAGAGGGAGTTACTCTTTGGAGTTATATGTTGGACCACATGTTTATTTCCAAGTAACCATGAATCCTAACGTGTTGTTATTAACGTTTTTCGTTTTATTATCTGCAAAATCGTGATTCAGTAAGTAAAATTCATGTGAATGAATTTGAGGTACAGTATATGCATCACAGTGATATAAAAGAGCACAATATAATACAGTTATAAGATAATTTTCTTATATTGTTTGTTACTCTTTTGATATCACACAACAACTTTTGCGAACCAAACACATTCAATATACAACGCGGTTAATCTGAAATACCAATTTAGTGAAGAATATATACATGCACACCAACAATATCTACAACAGAAAATTTCTCACTCGATGGCCTAAGCTCCGAACCTCAATAACCAAAGTTGGCATTGCCAACCCAACAACACCAAAATTTCAGACATGAAATGATAGAAAGAATAGTAGCTGCTGAGCTCACAATCTCAGGAAATACCACTCTTGTGGAGCAAGGTTTATTTGCATTCCCAACCAAAGCCTCTACTCCCTTACTATCTTCTTAAAATCATCTTCCTCAGAAAATCAAAGCCTCCTTGTTCTTTACATGGTATAATTTTGCTCTGAAGTCATGTTTCTGGAGCATTAACCATGACATGAAGGGTTTGCAATGCACTTTGTTTTTAATGATTTTGCTTTATTTTTGTCAAATACATGCATCCCCTCCTGAGCATCAATCACCCTCGGCTAGCCTATGGTTGCATAGTGAAAACTTATATTTATGTTTTTGTTTTGAATTTCTCCTTTTGATGTTTTGTGTATGCTTGTTTTTTTGGGGATGGTGGAATCCGCCATCGAATTGAAATTATTATTGTTGCGGTGCGATATTCTTATCTGCTTGCTTTCATTGTACATTCAAGCTCTTAGTTGTGTATGTTTAGTTACCTTGTTTTATTTTCAATATTTTACAGTGTTATTGGGTAGATTTAGATGTGGTGAACAAATGAAGTTGATGTTTTTTACCTAACTTTTCAACTAATATTTGTAGAAAAGGAAGCATGCTTATGAGTTGGGAATTGTTGTGTTAGCTGAGGAGTCTTCATAAGTTAGAAACTAATTCAATCTGTCATTTTTCTTCTCATTTTTTAACAAAAAACTGTCCTTTATCTTCATCTTTGCTTTTATCGTGGTGTTTTTAGTCTGTACAAAATATTGTTAAGAGTGTTTGTCTTTGGCTCAAATTAAAGTTGATTTAAGTAGAGATGCAATGGTTTTTTTTTCATGAAAATCAGTGAGTGTATAGTATGCGTATGTTTTGTGTGTGTACACCTTGAGATAAAGAGGAGAGCGAAGTGATATATGTAATATGATGATGATGTGATACGAAGAGACAAATATAAATAAAATGAGGTGTTGAATGAGGGTCGGGAAATACGAGGTCTACATGTGTCATTGTTGTTTAAAGAATTCAAGACACTAAGTTAAAGGGAGAAGCTACTATTTTGATATATATGGTGTGCCACATGATCAATTCCAAGTAACCACGAACCAAACATGATATTAATTTTATTTTATTTTGTGAACTGCTTAATCATGATGGAATAAGTAAAATTATGTGCATGATTTTGAAGTACAATATATGTATCGTAGTGCTCATTTTGTTCAGTTATTTAAAACTACAGTGTAAGGAGGTGATAATGAGAATAATTTTCTTTTATTAGTTTTTCTTGTTATTTGTTTAGCATCACACAAAACAACTATTGCAAACCAAACTCATTACATATATCATCACGTTTAATCTGAAATACCAGTAAAGCAATGTGGATATATGTACACCAGCAATTTCTACAACAGAAAACCTCTCACAGGGTGGCCTCAACTCTGAATTGCAGTAATCAAAGAAGCCATTGCCACCCAAAAACACCAAAATCCGTTAAGCACTAAAATTCAAACATGATAGAAAGAATATTAGCTGCTGAGCTTAACTTTCTTTGCAATACCACTATTGTAGGGCAAAGTTTATTTCCATTCTCAATCATGTTTTTGCTACTATCTTGTTCCTCTGCTCCTCCCTTTCTTTCTTCTTAAGAACAGCTTCCTCAGAAAATCAAAGGCTCCTTGTTTTCTCCTCGGTACAATTGCCAGATGTCCTGTGGCTTTGCTCCTATCATTTTGCTTTGAAGTCATATATGTTTGCAAAACACTTCCATTTTCCGATTGAAGGAGGGGTGGCCTTTGTGCATCTTCAACAGTTTTGCTTTCTTCTTTTTTGACAGACTTAGGCATCTCTTCTTTAGCACCATCTTCGGCTTGCATATGGTTGCGTAGTGAGGATCGTTTGATCAAGTTCTTCTTCTGAGATGGAATGGCCATAGAGCTAGTTGTGGAGACAACCTTGTCTAAAAGTGCTGCTTCGCTAGATGAAGCAAGTGCCTTGAGTTGTTTCCCAAGGTTGGCTATACTTTCTTGGCACTCTGCTAACTTTGATGAAGCTGTTGTGATCTCCTAGCCCTGATTTTTTTTTCATTGAGATTTGTTGATTAAGTGTTTCAAATAAAAACAGAAATATAATTTATAATGCAAACAATTGTTATGCCATAGCAACATACAGAAAATATAATCGATAGCCTCCAAGAAGTAGAAATTGATGTCACCAAGTACCTGGGTCATAATGTAGAGCTTGCTAACCTGCCTCAGACTAGCCTGCCTCAGACTAGCAGGAAAGCTCAAAGGCAGAAAAAGGGGAAGACTAGTGCTGGTAAAATTTCTGACAATCCTAACACTGTCTTGGTCTCTAAAAAGCAGAAAAAACATGTCACACAAGCTAATCCTGCGGATTCAACGGATTCAGAGGGCATCATCACCCGTTCCAAAATGGGTATTTCAAAACCAAAAGTTTTAGAACCTTAGTTGTATGTCTCTTTGTTTTTGCTTGGTTAGGTTCTGTTTTGATAGTTGGCCTGACGTGGCTACTACTTGTCTCTCTTTCTTTTGTGTAATTTTTACACTCTGGCTGTATAAGGGTCCAAGCCCTCTCTTGAATTTTATTGCTTTCTTTTGCCTTATAAAAAAAATATATCTTGAGTCAAATAAGATGCAAACTTCTTACAGTTTGATGTATCTTTTCCACTTCACATCTGCTACCTGTTGGAGATTCCTTCTTTGCAATGTTGTTACCATGTTTACAAAATCAGATTTACCAACCAGCAAAAGCAAAAGAACTATTTGTTCTTTAGTGAAATTCATTAACCACTTAATTTTGATTTCTAAATGCAAAAGGCTAGAAACCAAAAAGGAAGAAGGGTGGAAATGTGTTTTCCTCCATGTTTACCTTTCCAACTGAAGTTGAAGTTCAAGACATGTTGCTTCTAATTCCTCGCACGAGTTCTTTTTATCCTCTAATTCAAATTCTAACGACGAAAATTTTTGAAAGATGGTATTTAACTTTGCCTGGGCTATTGTAAGTTGTGTGTCAAGATCTTCATTTATCATCCTTTGTTTTTCAATCTGCTCTTCAACCATGGATTTGGATTCTTTCAATGTCTCTATTTCCGATTCTAAACTTTTGATGCTCTTTTGCGCTTCATGACACTGTTTTGTCAAATTCTCACTCTCATTTGTTACTGACAGAAGCTTTACTTCCAAGTCTTCCTTAGCAGATTTTGTATTACTCAGATCATCTTTTTATTTTCTAATTTCTTCAAGGAAGTCATGCTGATTATTCTCACCAGACTTATCATCTGAATATGCAACTGAAGGTGTGCCTAAAGATTGTCTGTCGTCAACATCTATTTGATTTTCATTTTCACTTACTGACAGAAAACTGTTAAAATGCTTCTTGATCTTATCCCTTGAAGTTGACGCATTTGTGGAGTTAGCGCAGTTATTAATGCTCCAGTCCAAAGCAAATGCAACTTCCTCAGCAAAATTTTCAAAATCTGAAATTGGAACCTTCCATTGGAAAACATGAATGAAGTAATCTTTGGATTTAGGTGATGGAGATAAGTCTGAAATTGAATGACGGTTCTCCTCCAAGCAATCTGGACCATTGTTGCAGATAAATGACTTTGGAGCAATTCCTTCAACGAGCTTGATAATTCTTTGGACTGCTTTTGTAAAACCACTGAAACTTTTGACATGAAAAGAGTCAGATTCTCCATGATCCATTGACTTTTGAGTTATCTCAGATTTGCAAGAAGCAGTTGATCGATTTATACATCCGAATGCGATTTTTATTTCATCAAATAATTCATCGAGACTTCGTTTCGATATGCGTTTCTCCTTCGGCATGGCATTCAAAACAATCTGAAGCCAATCAAATTGGTGATCTGTTGTATGTTTGAATTGGATCTCCTGATTTGTCTCACCGAGGCCAAAATCTTGTTCAATTGGCACTAGCTCCCTCCCACTTACATCAGACAAGTATCCTTATTTCAGTCTATTAACAGAAACTATAGCTCTTTTTTCCATCTCAACAAAATCATCCATGGAATACGCGTCATGAGCTTCTATGGATTTATTGTTCCCATGAGTTTTAGCCTCTGCAACTCTTAAAAGTTCGAGTTCCGAAATAAGAGCATTCGCCCAGGATCCTGAAGAGATAGCCTCATCATCACTAGCAATGTCAAAATTTGACATTAGAGGAAGTTCATTTGATGTAGGATAACACTTTGCTAGCTCCATGGACTTGTAATTTCCAGAAAACTTTCTAAGAAGAATCTTAGCCTGTGATAACCTGGAAGCTGTTTCACCATACATAAATCTTGAAGAATCTAGTTCAGAGTTTTTCTCGGTTAAAATTCTTGGTTTCCTCATCCATATCCTGTATATGTTTGATCATCAAGCCTATACTCTTTTCGGATACTCGTGTAGAGTTTCCAACACCATTATTCTTGTAAATCATATCCATATTAGGATTTAACTTATTCCTTACCGTTCCTGGCTCTCTTCTCATTGTTCCGATTTCATTCTTCCTATTCATCGAACCAGCAAAACCGGGAGATCTTTTTTGAATCACGAGACGGAGTCTCTGACACTCGGCTTCTAACTTTGAGGCTTTCTGAGAACTCTCAAGATATTGTCTGTGTGATGCATCTGCATACTGACGACTATAGTCCATCTCCTCCTTTCGTATCTTAAGTTCCTTCTCCAACATGTGAAACTCATATCTTAGGAATGCATTTTCCTTTTCTGTGGAATCTAAACTTGCAACCAGTGTCTTAAACTCTGCATCTGCTTCTTTTTTACATCTATGAAGCTCCCCAATAGATTCCTCTTTCGAGAATAAAGCATTAGTTAGACAAGTATTCTCAGCAGTTAAGTCATCTATCTTTTTGTTTGCTTCCCTTAGCTTCTCTTCCAATTCTTTCTGAATCTTCTCATGCTCTTTTGATATCTTTGTAATGACAACACATGGAGTTTGCTCTTGTTCTTCTTCAACACAGCTTAGAGGCTGCAAAGGTTCCTGCAATGTTTCATCTGTAGGAGTAACAATTTCAGCAGACACTTCTTTGTCTAAATCTTCATCAGATTTTACTCCAACAGGAGAATCAATGAGGACTTTTGCCAACTTCTCGTTTAGACTTCTCGATGATCTTTTTGATCCACTTTTCTTATCTGTTGAAAGATCGTGTGCCTGATAAATGTAGTATTGTTTGTTAGTGTATTAATCAAATCAAACATTTCTCTAATGAATTCAGTTATAAAAGGAGAATTATAATTGATTAACACATTGTCAAAACTTAGCAGAGAATAATGACTCAATAAGTTTCTGGTTTGCACAAAACAAGAGAGTAATACGAAAATGTGTAATGTAAAAATGAGTGAAATAAAGCCGTAAGTACCTCATTTTCAATGATTTGAGAAGGACTGACAACTTTGTCAGCTGCAAAGATTGTCTTCTCCATAGATTTTTTCCTCCAATGCCATGGCTTGTGATTCATGATTTCAGATTCTATTCAAGATCATAAAGAGAAAATTTCATGCTATTGTACAGTAACTATCAGTGAGGATAATTTCTATTTCCTACATTTGGCAGTAAAAAAATTCCACTGAGCAACCAAAAAATTAAACTAAAGAAATATGGGTACGTATTAGAGAACTGTGAATTTCAAAGTCAGGTTAACTCATCTATAAGTTTTTTTTAAGAAGCCAAACTAGCCTGTTTATCCGCTTTTCTCAACCATATATATTTGTGGAGCCATGTGACGCGACACTTCTGATCGTTGTTGAGCATATCTTACCATATCCCTCAAATTCATCCTCCATTACCACCAATTGGGATTACTTCCCCTCAGCTTCTTGTCCACCACCACCTGACATTCCCACCACTCCACCATCACCACCATCCCCTTTTATTGATCCTGATCCACCATCTCCTGATCATTCTCCTTCTCCTATACCATCACCAGTTTTAAGAATATCCACAAGAAACAGTCATCCTCCCATTCATTTACAAGATTATGTCTGTCAGGTCTCGCATGCATCTGCATCTTCTAATATTCCTTATCCCATTTCTGATTATCTTTCATATACTAATCTCTCACCTTCTCATTGTGCCTTTTCTTTGTCCATTGTTTCCCACACTGAGCCTACTACATATGCTGAAGCTAATAAATTCACTTGTTGGAAGCAAGTTATGCAAACTGAGATTGCTGCTCTTGAAAATAATGGTACTTGGAAACTGGTTGATTTACCACCTAATGTGAAGCCTATAGGGTGCAGATGGATTTACAAAATCAAACATCATGCAGATGGATCTATTGAGAGGCATAAGGCACGCCTTGTTGCTAAAGGTTATAATCAAGTTGAGGGTCTTGATTACTTTGATACTTACTCCCCAGTTGCTAAACTAACTACTGTTAGAACTGTGATTGCTTTGGCTTCCATTAATCACTGGCACACTCATGAATTAGATGTTAGCAATGCCTTTTTACATGGTGATCTTCAAGAAGATGTCTACATGCTTGTTCCTCAAGGCATTACCACTTCCAAACCCAATCAAGTCTGCATGCTTCTCAAGTCACTCTATGGACTCAAGCAGACAAGCAGAAAGTGGTATGAAAAACTCACATCTCTTCTTATTCAACAACATTACATTCAATCAACAACTGATCATTCTCTATTCATCAAGAAAACTGATACTTCCTTCACAGTTTTACTGGTTTATGTTGATGATGTTATCATTGTTGGGGATTCCATTGCTGAATTTCAATTCATCAAAGATACTTTGCATTCTGCATTCAAAATCAAAGATCTTGGTCAGTTGAAATACTTTCTTGGCTTAGAGGTTGCTCATTCTTCACAAGGAATATTTTTATGCCAAAGAAATGTCTTGACCTTCTCACTGACACATGTTATCTTGCTTCGAAACCTGTTTCTACACCCTCTGATCCATCATGCAAGCTTCATCATGATGCTAGTACACCCTATAATGATGTGCCTTCATACAGAAGATTGATAGGTAGATTGATCTACTTAACTAACACCAGGCCAGACATCACCTTTGCAACACAACAACTTAGTCAGTTTCTCACTTCTCCTACTGAGAAACACTTCATAGCTGCAACTAGAATTCTCAGATATTTGAAAAAGTGTCCTGGTCAGGGTTTGTTCTTTCCAAGACAATCTTCCTTGTTTCTTTCTGGATTCTCAGATGCTGATTGGGCTGGTTGTTTAGACTCCAGAAGATCCATTTCAGGCCAATGTTTCTTCCTTGGCAAGTCTCTCATCTCTTGGAGAACTAAGAAACAGTTGACTGTCTCAAGATCTTCCTCAGAGGCTGAGTATAGAGCATTGGGTGCAGCAACATGTGAATTGCAGTGGTTAAATGAGGAGTGAAATGAATTGTCCAAGCATATTCAACCAAAACACTAGAACCATAGGTAAATTTATAGGTTTAGGAGTGATTTTGTGATAAGTGGTAAACCAATGAAGGGAAGAAACAATATGCTCATTAGCACCAGAATCTAACAACCATATATCTGAAGCATTTTAGATAGTTACATGTTTTGTGAGACTGGTGTAAAAGTGTTAGTATTAATATTTTATTGTTGTCATTACATGGTTAGTTATTAGAGTTTTATAATTGCTATGATCATATCTTAGCTAATTTTTTTTTACGTTTGAACATGTCTTAATTAACAAGTCTAAAAAAAATGAGCAAAAAGTACCTTTTGTGAGAAAGTAGATAAGTAATTAAAAAAGAGATTAGTTTAAAAGTATTATCAGTTTTCAGTGATAAAATATTTTTAAAAACCTTTGTACTTTTTTGTTTTTTGTTTTGTTTTGAAGAATGTACTTTTTTGTTAATTAATCTTTGATAGCAAAATGACAATTTTCTCAATATAATATATTATATGGGCTGTATGCTTATAAAAAAAGAAGTGATATGTATGATCCATACGTAACACAATTTGTACAAAAGTAAGTACCATATGTTTCTATCCTAATCCTAATGGGACCAAAATGAATATTTATAGTATTCAGTTAATTCAAAGTGTTTTTATATTACAATCATTGTTACTATTCCACAAATTTATCATATGATTTAGCCCATGCATATAGCAAACAATCATAATTTATTCTTACACAATAATCTATATGAATGAGTGATTAGCTCTTGAAGAACTTACCAAAAGTAGCTGAACGAAATGTGGTAGAACCATCTATAGCATTTTGATTACCAGTGACAATAGTAGAATCCATTCCATCTCCAAATATCATTAAATTTGTCACTGTTAATTCTTTTGATATCAACATTCTCTTTATAAACACCTGCTTTCAGATGAATAACAACTCTCCCTTTTCCACTAAGCTTAGCAGCTGCAACCACACCCTCGGATAGTGTCTTATAGTTCCCACTTCCATCTTGTGCAACCACAATATCAGCTCTTGGTCCTGTCCCTGACCCCGGTGTTGCCTGAAGAAGCTTTCTATCTGACCTTGAAAGCCAATATGGAAATCTATCTGATAACAACTTTCTCCCTCCATTTTGTTTAGTACTCGATGATGTGGACGAGGATGATAGTGAAGAAGTTAGAGTGTTGCTAATGGACAAGGAATTGCTAAGCAATTTAGTGAAGTTGCTTAACATGGATGGGAAGTAGTTTAAGTGAGAGGGAAGGTTGAAATCAATGAAACCATTTTGACAAGTTTGATGATTGGTAATGGAAGCACTTTGCCAAGTTAATTTGTCATTTATGTTGTTTGAGTTTATGGAGCGTTTGAGTTGATAAATTGTATCCTCATAAAGCTCTAAACAATCCTCCCATGCTGATTTAGCATGCTTGTCTTTGAAATTATTTAATTCCATGGTTGATACAAGTTTGTGTGCTTCAATGGCTTGGTCCAAGGCAACCTTAAGTGCAATATCATGGAAGGAAGAATAAGATGATGAAGAATCTAGTGTTGATTGTGTATTTATGGCCGTGGTTCCAATATAATGGTTGCACACATGAGGGTATGGAGTTTGATTGCATGATAGTTCTTTGCCATGCACAAACAAGAGAGATAAAAGAAGAAAGTATGCAATGCAAGAGCTGAATATGAGTTTATACATGTTAGAAAATGCAATAGTGTGCATGGTGTATCAAAATGTTTTTCAATAGCTAGGTGTATAGGAATTAATAAGAGAGGATTTGCTTAGGAGTGTATTTGCTTATGAATGAAATTAAGTGCAAAGAAATGGAGGTATAGTCATATGTAACGTTTGATTTACTAAAATTTCCCAAAGTTATTGGTCGTGTTATTTGATGGGCCATGCACGAAGTTTATGTGAAATATACTTCATTATTGCTCTGTTTTCTTTTACGTCTACAATGTAATTGGCGTTTACTTACATATATTTATGAGTTACCCTAATAATTGTCCTAAAGGTTGGGAGTCACGAGTCTCTCCATTTTTTATCCTTTCCATTTTTTTATTATCAAAATTTTGAGAATATAAATATAATAGTATAATATTTATTTGGTGGGTCTAATGATTTATCATGCACTTTAATTAATTTTTTTATGTTAACCCTTGGTTCTTAAGGAAAAAGGGTGCCGATAATTGAAAGTTTAGTCAAAATGTAAATAAAAGTCTCACCAATAATTATTTGATAGAGAAATCAAACTCAAATTCTCATAAATAATTTATTTTTTAGTGGACTTATAAATCACTCAACACGATTACTTGCTACACTTTAAAATTAGTAATAGAGAGAGAAAATTCAAAACTCTTCAAATATCTTGTATTAAAAAGAATACTGCATTTTTAAAACATTTGAAAGTTTGACTAAAAAAATACCAAGCCATTTTTATTGTATTTGATTACTTGTTAACATTTTTCATATACTTATTCGTTAAATTAAAATTAATCAGATTATAGAAAAAGATTCTATACTAAGTTATATTCGTATAAAAAAAATTAACAGCAAAATAAAAGAATAGTTTTCTACAATTTTCTTTTTGAACGATAGTTTTCTAGAACAAATTTAGTTGAAGCGATCAAGCTAAGCCACCGATTCTTGCAACTTAGAGGGTGTTATGATTATTTTGCCACGTAAAATGTTCTTTTTCTTTTTTGAGAATTTCGTGCCACATACATAAGGTTTCAAAAGGTGAGAAGAAAGTGACGGATGCAAATGCAATAAAACAATTTTAACGATGGCCTATGCATTTGTCAAGAAAAATAAAAATAATGGCTTTTAAAGACATTAATCAACTAAATTAATAACAATTGGATAATGGCATAATGCTATCATACAAACGTTGGATCCCACTCTTGTTGATTTTGATCGTGCATAATTTGTTCCACTAATCTTCTCTCTCAAAATGGATACGATTTAATTTGTTTCAAACTAAGCTATGATAGCAATCTTGTTAGGGACTTCTCAATCGAGCTTTGTAACTTCCCAATTTACCCACCTATATTCCCTAAACCTTGGTTTTTTCCGGTAATTAGCTCTTTATAAGTAATGTTATGTTCCTTGGGAAATCTAGGTAGATGTCGATTCCAATATAGTAATTTGTCTATCATTTTTTTTTGGCAAATGAATAAAAAATAAGGGGGGACACGTATTTACTAAAGTTGTTATATAATAATGAGATAGAAAAAAGAAAGAGCAAAGTGATCATGCAATAATTAATCGGTTGTACATATCTAGCTTCAATTTGTAGCTCAACCATACATTTAGCTCTCCAAGCAAACAAGTATTTTGCTTTTTTCATCTAAACCAAAACCAGAACAAGTGTGCGTCTATAGTGTGTCCAAAACCATGCCGCTATGTGTTGGTCACCTAATATAATCACTTGTGTGTAGTGTACTTGTTCATGTTCATGTGTGTACATCTGGTATAATACCTATGAAATGAAACGTGTCCCTCAAAGGGTTTGTTCTTATAAACTTTTCTTAAAATTATTATATGAATGTGTATACAAACTTTTTTTATAATTATTATATTAATATGTATAAAATAATATTTCACTCGTGTCTATCGATTGTCCACAATTTCCCATACATAGATCTCCTAAATTAATTATCAAAATATATATATGCGTTTTAATTTGTTTTTGCTTCTGAGTCATTGGTTTAATATGATGATAATCATGTAGTTCATTATTATCATTATAATTATAATAAAAATGTCATATAGTCTTAGTCATAGAACAAAGACGACTCCAACTACCATAGGAAAAGGGATAATGAAAAGTGAACAGATTAAAGTGGCAGACTTCCCTGCCAATAGGAGTAACGTATTTTTGCCCACATATTTTATTTTATAAAATAGTTGACTTGGTCTATTTTGGTATTAATACTAAACCAGTTATAAACATTTATAATTTATAAGATAAGATACTATGTTTGGAGTTAATAATGTCAAATAAATATAAAAACAACTAACATTTTCTAATTAACTTGCATGTTTGTTTTATATTTTCTTTGTTTAAAGGCTTTTATAGGGCATTTGACTAACATGGTATTTTCTTCGTCGTAGATTTCATTAAGTTATTACACAAATCGATTTTCTTCGCCATTAAAATGATTGAAGTGATGCTAGTGTTTTACATGTTTTTATAATTTTTTTTCCTCAAGTTAAGGTGTTATGTTATATATCTTATGGTTTTCGTTGTCCATATGTTTTTTCGTAATTTAATCAAATGGTTCCCCTATCAAGTATGGTTTAATCTGTATGTTCATTTGAAGATCTTTAATTTAGTTTCAAATTGCCTGCCTTTGTTCATCTGGGGGATTAAGCTTTGTATTTATTTTTTTTAAACGTTTCTAATTTGCTTTGAACATTTGCCTCCTTTTATTCATAAAAAAAAGCAAAAATATTAAGTGTTTAAGACTCAATATGTTGAGTAAAAAAACCCGAATATACAATATCTTAAAAAGTTCACAAAAAAATAAATATAAAGAGTAAAAAAATAGCATACTAATATAATTTTCTTATTTTGATTATGTGTTATTATTGTCATACTAAGGTTGCATGGAGACACTTAAGTGTTATAATTTAGGGACCTATTTACATTTTTCCTCGTAAACCTCAGGTTGCAATTTACACATAAGTGTTAAATTTGAGGTGTGAAATTTGCTTATTTCAAGGTTGGTAAGGTCATGTTAACGTCGAAAAATGAAATCAAGCAATTTTTTCTCCAAAAAATATACAAATACCCCTTGTTTTGCGACATAACGTTAAAAATGTACATGACGATGTCAATTTGGCAATTAACGACCATGTCATACCCTTAAACAATGAAAACTAATAGAGGGTAACAACTTCAACATTTTTTTTGTTTTGTCATTTCACTAATTTTAGGTGGCATATTTGAGTGAAGTTACAATTTCAAGGAGTGTGATGTTATTCACTCGTTAAACAATCCATCTACATTTGTTTTATATTTTCAGGTGTTCCGCCTATATACGGCGCCTTTTGTTTGTATTCTCAATTTTACCGGTCTTTGTTCGTCTTGAACAGAGATCTGGTTGTTTAATAAAATTTGTTGTTTCAAAAAAAAAAAATCCATCAACATTTGTAAACTTTTAAATACAAGTATATTTTTTTAAAATTGTAAAAAATCTCAATTGAAATACTACTGGCTTTTATGGCCCTTTTAAAAAAAATCTTGTTAATTTTAATTGAATACTACTAAATTATTTGTATCTATAAAAGTTTTAATTGAATAATACAAAAAAATATATATCAAGAAAAGTGTTTTAAAATCTCTTACAAAAACTTAATCATCACCGTCATCAACTCCTTCATCATCATAAACACATTTAATATCAATTAAAAAAACTTCCTTTTTCATAACCATCAACACCAACAACACCAGGTTTATCAACATCATCATTATCAACATCCTTGAAACCCAAACCCTTGAGTTTAAAATCAAATTCTGGGTTGAAAAAAAAAACTCAAAACCCAACATTTTCGGGTTCAACACCAACAATATAGACTCCACATCTTTTGAAGGACCCAAAACGACCGTAGTCGATTGCAAATTTAATGAAGAAGAAGAAGATATGTTGAATTTGTTGGAACAAAATGTGTTTAACATACATTACCCTTTAGAGGTTTTGATGATAACAAGGTATTAAAAATTGTCAATTGAATATGCTAATATTTGTTCAAGTGTACATGACCATAGACAAAGTTTTGATATCTTATAAGGTTCTGAAAGAACAAAAGAGAGCAAAGGAATCAACAAGATTAAAGCTTGAAGCATCTGAAGAGAAGTGCTTCTGAAGTCAAGTGCTCCTGAAGTGATGACGTCATCAGAAGCAAGTTCGTCAAAAGCATCTTATCATAAGCAATATCACCAGAAGCTGAAGTTCATCAGTAGATGAGAAACTTAAAGATTCAAAGGCTGTTCAATGGATTTAATCTCGTCCAGCATTGCAGAAGACTGAAAGAGTGAAGCAACGACCGTTTTGAAAGAATTTGAAAGCATTGGATGCTTGTTCTCTCAAAAGCGTTGACAAAGGACAACTGTACGAACTGTACAACCACTTCCTCCACTACTCTGTTCGTGTCTCTGCATCAAGACAAGAATAACAGCTATGCCTGCAACAATGTTCCTTCAAACTAGGAATGCATTTGAAATTGATCCTTCATAGGACAATAACCATATCAGGCAAAAGATCATTGGTGATTTTGATCAAGCTTCAAACGACTCTTTTTAATGTGCTGGCAATTTCCAACGTATCTTTCATACCTCTATATAAAGGAGTGAAGACCTGCTAGTTGGATATCCAGAAACACACAAAAACAAGACTCATACAACAATTCACAAGTGCCAAACTCTGTTATTATTGTTCTGCATCTAAAGTCACTTAAAATTTCTTATCAAAGTTCATATCTTAGAAATTCTAGAGTCTTAAAAGTCTGTATCTGATTTGTATTGTGAACACCACTGATTGTATATCAAGTGTTCAAACTCAAACAAACTTCTTTGTAATTCTGTTTGATTAGAAGTCTCTTGCAGTTGTGCTTGAGCATTGGAAGTCTCTTGACTGAGTTCAGGAGCATATGAAATCTCTTGCAGTTGTGCTTGAGTAATTTGAAGTCTCTTGATAGTTGTAGCATTGAGCAGTTGTAATCAGATATTACATTCTTAGTGAACTCTCCTTGGAAGTGCAAGGAGGATATGACTACTTCCGGTTTGTGGAAGGAACCTGTATAATTGCTTTGTGTCTTTCTTCTTTCTCTATCTCTGTTTTATCTGCTGCATTTAGATTCTGATTATCACTTCAGAAGCTGAACTCTATCTGCTTCTGATCGGTGATTCCAGTAGGAGAAAATGAAGAAAAAGTAAACAAAATTCAACCCCCCTTCTTGTGTTTTTCTCACCTTATATTGGTATCTAGAGTCTTGGTCTGTTGTCTTAACACTTAACAGTGTAACAGAAAAAGATCAGAGAAAAACATGTATGCTGAAGACACCTCTACCAGTAGGAACAACAATGTTGTACCATATGATTATGGTGACAAGAAAGCTAAGTCTGGTAAAGTTCCAAAGTTTAATGGAGATCCTGAAGAATTTTCTTGGTGGAAAACCAACTTCTACAGCTATGTCATGGGTTTAGATGAAGAACTATGTGACATTCTAGAAGATGGTGTTGGTGACTTAGTGTTTGATGAAGAAGGAACTGCTATTGATAGAAAGAAACACACTCCTGAACAGAAGAAACAATACAAGAAGCATCACAAGATTAGAGGATCACTTGTCACTGCTATACCTAGAGCAGAATACATGAAGAGGAGTGACAAATCTACTATAAAGGCAATGTTTGCTTCTCTCTGTGCAAACTATGAAGGTAGCAAGAAAGTCAGAGAAGCAAAAGCTCTTATGCTTGTTCATCAGTATGAGCTGTTCAAAATGAAAGATGATGAAAGTATTGAGCAAATGTACTCAAGATTT
>Ga0228710_1007121_pt1 | contig 16692 bp, 16 predicted proteins | sample MedpolnodulmetaG_FD_177995 | JGI IMG/M metagenome (GOLD analysis project Ga0228710, IMG submission 177995) | Root nodule microbial communities from Medicago polymorpha collected in Santa Monica, California, United States - pink nodules | ecosystem: Host-associated > Plants > Roots > Nodule... | reverse complement strand
ATTAATTCCCACTAATTCCTTTGTTTCCTCTTAATTACACCTCCACCCCCTTAATTCTAAAATATTCTAATTCCTATCTTATTCTTACTAACTATTAATAAAACCATTTAATTAAATAAACAAATCATATAATCACATAAATCAATTAAATAGGACTCTAAACTCTACCAAAAATAAAATAAACGGGCGTTACACTAGATGTGGACCCAAGTGCTTTATTGTCATTCTAACGTTGTTTGTAAAAGGATAACCATAATGTTGCCTAATGGGTACATGATAAATCATGTTGAGGGACATGAGTGTCCTAGATGAGATTTGTCCCTCCGCATAACAGGAGATATATCTTTAGGCCTCTTGATGAAATATGACTGTAAAGTTGCATGGCCATGCCGAACTAAGTCAATATGAGATATTGGACTTATTCGTTATTCAGTATATTTTGGGATCAAGAAATATAAATATTGATCTATACAAGGGTGACAAAATATATGCCTTGTGATCATTATATATTAGGACAAAGGAGTAATTGTACACATGCATATTATCATGGAAAAAGTTTCGTCAAATCACTTGATATTTTTCTCACATGGTTAGCAATGATGTGTTGCTAGATATCGCACATTGTTTATAATATTAAATATTAGATTTAATATTATTACCAACGTGACTAGAACCTATGAGGTCACACACAAAAGAACGATCAAAAGAGAAATATAAGTATGACTTATATGATGGGTGCGTTTAGCAAATAACGCTAATTAGTTAGCAAAAGACTAAATGATTTATTAGTGAAATCTGACTTGCATAGCACACTTGGAATTCTATAAATAAAACCTTTGTGCTGTTATTGTGGACTAGTAGAGGCTTACACATTTTTGAAAAACCCTAATTCTTTGAAACCTCTGATCGCTTGGCTAGCACCAGGAATTTGAGGAGCACTGTTATTGTGGACTAGTAGAGGCTTTGTTGCTTGCTTAGCTGTGATCGAGATTCCAGCCTGCACACTTCGAGGTAACATTCATTCACTAATTCATGTCAAATTCGTGATGATCCAAGGAAAGAAAATCAAAAAATTTATTCCGCTGCTTATTTATGCAATTCGATTTTCCTTCAATTATAGGATCAGGGGTCAAGGGGATGTAACGTCCTGATATTTTAATTCTATACTTTATTATTATTGTTAAATTTATTTATTTATATTTAGATGTGTGTGTTTTGCGATAAATGTGTTTAATGCAGATATCTTTGATTTTAGTAGAAAGTATCTCACCGATTATTTTTAGTGTATTTTAGTTCTAAAACTTTTCATTTTTAATCCTTTTGATTCAAAGATTTTGATTTGATTTGAAAATGTGATAACTATTATTATTATTATTGTTATTATTATTATTATGATCATCATCATCTTCATCGTTATCATTATCATTATTATTAATATCACTATCATTATTATTCATTTAGTGATATAAGGGTCAATTGAAAACTTTTTCCCTATTCTCTTCTCCCTGTAATGCTGCCTTGCTACTTCTTCTTCTTCATTTTGCTTGAACGTCACCTCCCAACACTTTCAGCCACCACAACTTCACCATCATATCTCCTTCCACCACACCACACCCACCATTGGAACCCTCTCCTCTCCCACTTTAAAAACCACCCATTTATTTTATAGATTGGTTATAATTGAAAAACCCCAATCATCATCTTCCCTCTTCATTTATAGTCACTATGATCCTCTTTTTGAGAAACTAAACCTGCCATTTTTGTCTCTATAGCAACCTCAACAAAACCCCTTAACTTATTTCTTAATCGGGACATTTTCACCGGCTACCACCGTGCCAGAGCTTACCTCCACCACGTTGGGAATCTTCTCCACCGCGCCGGAGCTTATGTGCGGCCACTTCATTTCGTTTCACCCTCATGGTGAGTCATTCTCTTCTCTCTTATGTAGTTCCATATTAGCTTATGTTTTACCCTTAATATACTTAATACTTTGCTTTCATTTCTTATTTTAAACCTTTAATGGTAACCTTCAATTGTTGTTAACATTGTTGTGAGATATTGAAGTTAAATGATTTTCTAGTTGTTCCTTTTTTTTTGAAGAACAATGAAACGCTTTGTTGTTAGGGATGTGGGAGAAACCAATTTGTCGTGTTGAATTTTTCATTAAGGGTTAATTTGAGATATGTTTTGGATTTTGTCTTTGGAAAATAATTTGGAAACACTCTTGATTTTGAGAGGCTTTTGAACTAGTTTTAAAGTGAAATTTTATGGGATTAAAACTATAGAATTTTTGGTATGTTGGTTGAGTAGTAAGAAAAGAGCAAAGTCCATTTAAAAAGATGTATAGTATTTTTATTATAGTTTGAATTTGATTTTGTTGTCAAATTGGTAAATGGTTTAATCCTAGAGCTTTGAAAAAATAAAATAAAATAAAAGGGACCAAAAAGAATGAATTATTTTGATGGAAAATTTGAGTACTTTGTATAATTGGTTTTAGTTAGGAGATGGTTTGAGTATTTGACGATAATGTGAGAGTTACATTTTATTTTTTAAAGGATGTTGCCCTTATTCTATATTGATGAAATTAGTATTTCAAATGTTTATTTGTCTAGTTACTTGACTACAAATTAATATATTGGTTGAATTGATTCTAATTTGAAAGTGTTGTTTCATTGATGGGATTTGGTTGTTGCTCTTTCTCTTCTTGGCCACGAACTTTCTATGTTTGGAGGAACTTGTTCTCGCATTTTGGACCTTGGAGCAGCTTTTGTGCATTTCAGATCGAGATAGCGGAGTCAACGTTCTGTAATTGCTGCGTAGGAATATTCGGTAAAGTACTCAGGTGGGGGCTGATTTACCGTTAAGGGGTATTTTTGGGAATCAAACTATTTTGTGTGCATGTATCAGTCTTGTGTGATTTGTTTGAAATATATGAATTGTTTCGATTTCGTGTTTCATGTCTTTATTTGTTATGTGCTATGATTCATTGCTTGTTTGTGGTTTGTTAATTGCTCTGTTTTGTTAATTGTTCTGATTGTGTGATAAGTTGATTGTTCGTATTGATTTCCATAGTTATGGTTTGATCACATGAACCTTAACTATGTTTGGTAGTGATATTTGTGTTTCCATAAACGAGGTTTTCTCACAAGAACCCTTTTTATGTTACGTATTTAGGCTCTTATGTATAGCCGGTAACTTGGGTCGTCTATGTCGTTTGAATTATGTGCATTTGTTTTCGGACTTAAATCCGGAAGGGTTGGAATGAGATTTTATAGTCGGTATCAATTATATTCCCGTGTTAATCCCAGAAACTTTGATTTGAGGATATGTTCCTCCATATATGATTAAAAATTGGTTAGTGAATTGGATGTTGGATAAATGACATAAATAAGTCCTTATAACTAAGAGCAAGTTGATCACCTTTTAATTGATTTGACAAATTATGAATTGGATCGCTACTTACTGTAAGGTCCAATAAATTTATATGAATAAATGATTTAAGGCATATGTCAACTATCCATATCCAATATGCTAAACAATGATTCCACTTTTAAAATTGGTACCGTTACTACTCATGAACTTATGTTTCATAGTCGTTGTTGTTTGGAGATTTGGATCGCCTTTTTAGATGATTAGCAAAGTGAGGGTCATGGGGGGTTAGGTATGAGTGGGGCATGTGTCAATGGCTCAGTGATTAGCTACATTGATCGCCGGTAATCCCACTAGCCAACATATCTACTCTGACACTCCACTAAACTAATTCGAGATCAATGCAGAGCACTCTAATGAGAATCCCGAGGGGTACAATGATGGTTACTACTGTTTGAGGTTTCGTTAATTATGAGTTGCGCGACTTGATTGCCATATCGACAAACTTTGACAACATTAGTCTCCATGGAGCAGTGTTAGGATTAAAGAGTCATCATGCATTGAGTCAACTGTTTTATCAAATTCTATTACTTATTTTCGACTATTATGTGGGTTGTGTATGTATATGTAGATAAATATTTTTGTGGGAATTTCCATACCTACCGATATTACTTGATGCGTAATCTGACCCCCATATTCTTTTCCTTCTTCTGCTTGTCTTCCTGGTTTTGTTAGTAGCTACATTTGAGGATTGCACGAGGGACCGAGCTAAGACCTAGCTGAGACTAGGTCGATTGTTGATTCCATCGATGGAAAATGAAGATATGATGTTTTCTTGTATTAGATTGTTGATGTTGTATTTGGTTATTTGTTTTTTTATGTGCACTTTCATTTTCCATTGGATTTGAAAACTGTGATGTACTAATTAATATGTAATATCCTCCTTTTCTTTTCAAAGTTTTAGATGCTTATTAAAATTTCGTGAAAGTTGTACCTATTTATTTTATTTCCACAACTGGCATTGCATTATAAGACCAGTTAGAGCAAGTTATTTAGCTCTTATTTGTAAAAATTTAAAAAATGCTATTAGGTACAACTCTAACGTCATACAAAGGTTCCATTTTCAAAAAGGTCATGCCGAAAATTTTACAAAAATTTAGAAAGAAAATTGATTTTTATTTATTTAATTTAATTTAAATAAAAGGAGGCGTTACAGGAGAGGTCATGGGACGAAGACAATTTGGTACAAAGGACTCCCTCAACCTAAAGAGGCGAAGCAAGCGGTTTAAAAGAAGCGGTAAAGTGGCTTGGTACTTTAAGCAAGCAAGTTGTTGACAACATCTCTAATAACTTCAACACCAATTCATGTTCGGTGTTATCCTGAACACTTGCAAAACTTCACTTGTGAATCATCAAAACTTTAAGATTAGTTTCATTAGGAGACAAGCAAATAATGTTGCCTACTTATTAGCTATGACGTCATTATCTTATGCTAGTTCTCAAGTTTATGATTATATGTCATCTTGTGTTACAAACTACCATTATTAATGAAATTAATTAAGTTTGTTTCTATAAAAATAAATAAATAATTATAGATGGTCTTATAAGAAGGGACAACCACTTATTCTTAATGAGAGGGAGTAATATGAAGAGATTCTCTCATAAAAAGAAGGTTTAATTACAATTTTGGCCTCTCTATTTTCATCATTTTGCGAAATTGGTCTTTCTATTTTAAAATTCAACAATTTTGGTTTCTCTATCAAATATTTTGTCTAAAATATTGTGATATGATATGTTTTAAATGAAATTTTAAAGAAATTTTGTCACAATTTCGTCGATGTTGATCTTTTTCCATCTTTATATCATATTTCACGACATTTAAAATTTATCACATCATATTTTTATAGCTCTAAAATATGATGGATGGATCAAACCTTTCAAATTTTAAAATAGGAGGACCAATTATGCAAAATGATGAAAATAGAGAGTCAAAACAGCAGTTAAGCTAAAAAAAAGATAAACAATACAAGAATCGTCTCAAATACTAAAAAAAAATTAATTAAATTTTCTTTTTTCTTGAATACACGTGTCAATCATCGTTAACGTTTGGCTTTAAAAGAGAGGAAATGAATCGATAGCGGGCAAACGCAATGAAAGTCTAAAAGTAACATACGGAAGACCAAAGTCCAACCACTTCAACCCGCTGGTATCTCTAACTCGGTGAGTCTTCTTGTTAAATGTAGTAATCTTTTACATTTTCATTTTCCTTTTATAGCTAAAAATTTGATTTTGATTATATAAACCTCTATTGATTTAACTTGATCTTGATTTTGATTATATACACAAACTTATTTTTTTGGTGATCATTGTTAGTAAAACGGTGTAATGGAGACATGCAACAAAGAAAATGAAGAGATCGTTGATTCCGCAGAAAATGTTAGTAAGAATAGTTCCGTTAAAGTGATGATTTCCTTCCCAAAAGATTGCTGCATTTGTTTTCAACCGTCGTCAAGTATTCCGGTCTTTCAGGTATGCGTATTTTTTAGTAAGACGGGAGTGGGAAACGAAGCTCATATGAAAATCCGAATATACCCTCAATTTATGGTTATTTCTTTTGTTTTTTTTTTGGGCTTTTTTGTTATTTCACCCTAAAATATTGAATTGCAAATTCATCTCTATAAGTATTCAGAATTTTGTTTTTTTGTCCCTACCAATGAAGCATGGATACAACACGGATACTGACACGTCGATATCACTAATAATTTGAGAAAATCACATAATTCAGTGTAATTATGTGTCAGTGTCGCATCAATGTCGCCGACACCGGGACACGTCTAATCCAAAGAGTGTCCATGCTTCATATGTCCCTGCAAAAAATTGCATTTTTTAGTCTTTAAAATTTTTCGTCAACATTTTTAGTGCTTTAAAAATGCTAAAAAGAATGTACCCTTTAATTTCGGTGGTCACAATGTGAAAATATAGAAGCTACAATTTGAAGAGTTTGGAAAAACATTCTTTTGGTGGGTATCCACTGTGAAAACAAATACACACTAAAAGTTATGAATTTTTGTATGAACTGAATGAAATTTGGGATATTTAATAGAGACCCTTTGCTTAATTAATCCAAGAAAAATTAAGGATGGATGTTAGAGATACATTATAACAACTACAAGTTTGTTAAAATATCAGTCACTTGATTTTCTCACTTTATCCTTTATTCACTTTAGAAGAGTCAAATTCGGCCAAAAAAACAACATTGTTCACTCTCCTTGTCGTATGTGCCTTTGTAGACAGCAGAAAAGAATGGGGAGATAATGATTATGTTTAAGGAATCAACTTTGAATATTAATTATGAATGTCTTTAATTTTGTATAACCTTCAATTTTTGAAGTTTTATATGTGTACAGTATGAACTTCTTGTATGGTTTCCCTAAACTTCAACATAGACTTTAAGAAGAAAAAGTTGAGAATGATTAGTTTTATGTTGGTTATACTTTTGATTGCACAACATGCTAACAAGCCTTGTAAAGAAATCTCTTATTTTATTTTATTCTATCTAATGGTTCAAAGTCTAATTTGATGATTATCTTTTATGTTGCAATTCAGTGTGATAATGGTCATATTGTTTGCTCTACCTGCTTTCCTGAACTTATGAACAACTGTCACAAGTGCTCATTGCCCATTAGCTCAAAACGTTGCAAAGTCATTGACAATATATCGCATTCTATCCAAATGCCATGCCCGAATGAAAAATATGGCTGCAGTGAGACAATAAGTCAAAGTGGAGAGAGGAAACATGAAGAAGAATGCATCTATGTGCCATGTTACTGTCCCCTTCAAGGTTGTGATTTTGTTGCCTCATTAGAAGTGTTATCCAACCATTTCAACCATAAACACGGGGACTCTCTAATCGAATTTTCTTATGGTCACTCCTTCATTGTCTCGTTGAATTCTAATGATGAAGCCATTGTTCTTCAAGAGGAAAATGATGGGAAACTATTTACTCTCAATAATAGTACTATGCTTATGGGAAATGCAGTCAATATTAGCTGCATTGATGTCAACACTTCTGAAGCCGGTTATAGTTATGATATATTGGCTAGGTCTAAGACATCCCGTCTGAAGTTCCATTCTTCTCCAAAGAATATCCAACAGTCTACTTCAGCAACTCTTTCATCAGAGTATCTCATGATTCCATTTGGTTATTTTGGTTCTTCTAAACCACTCGAGCTAGAAATTTGCATAACCCCCAAGGTACCTCTTCTCCTTTTCATTACTTTCGTTGTTTTCCAATTATAGTCTTACAAAATTCTTTTATGTTTCGAATATATACTCTAGCAATTTATCTCAAATTCATCAGTTTTTCAAATGCCAAAAAGGATTGTTGGTGTTTTCCGTTTTTCAGTTTTGGATCAGTTCTTGAAATATCAAAATTAAATTTTCTTTTATTCATTCGATCATGAAATTTGTTTGCCCTGATGTTTTGTAATTTATGGCCAAATGTGTTTTTGTTTTCTTTCTAGTGGTTTCATTATTGATTTATTTGTTGGCGACTGCGGTGCAGATGCAAATATTCATAGCACATGGTTGTGGAAAGATGACCCCCTTGATGGTGAAGAGTTCTGACACGATAGCCAATGTGAAGGAGAAGATTCTTGACAAGGAAACGATCCCAGTGCACCAACAACGTCTGATGTTTGCCGATAAGCCACTAGATGACTGCCAGACCCTTTGCAATTACAACATCCAAGAGAAGGCAACCCTCCACCTCATCATCAGCCTCCCCTAGAAGTAGATCAGACATCAATGCTAAGACAAAGCATTTGACTTTTGCTTCTCATGTTCAAGGATTTGTCTTATGCTTGTTTTTTGTTTATTTTGCTTGAGCTCTCTAATGATCTTTTTGCTTGCTATGATGTTCTGCAAATGAAGAAACATACATTAGCTGAAATTGTAGTTTATTTCTATATAATAGATAGATGTAATGACTCCTGCAGTATAGTCTAATTATAGTCTAATTGTAGCTTATTGCAGCTCCAATGTATAAAAGAATGAAGTGATTTTAATCCACCCTTATGTTTAAAAAAAAAATGTGGCGAATATAAATTAATATCACAATTATTTGGGATTCTGAGTATGACAAACTTGCTTACTCAGGTGAAAGCCAATACAGATTGTTAGCTAGCCTTTGTTGTATAGTCCATGATGGCATTGTAGTAAACAGAGTGACTGCTGAAATACAGGGTAGAGGCAGAATTCATGCAAGAGTATGGTTACACAGCTTTTTTTACACAAAGAAAGGAAAACTGAGGAAAGGGAGGGGAGGGAGTAATAAGCATCAAGTGTAGACAGTCTATTATTAGATCTTATGAAATTTTATAGTGTCATGGCATAGGCTGTATGAAAATATGGCTGAAGTAAACACATGGTTTATTTGATTCCATAAAAAAGGTCTATTATGGATCATCTTTTGTTATGGTAGCTCATGTTAGTCTTGGTCTATTTTCGATGGATTTATGAGTCTATGACGTCTTGTATAAGCTATGAAGAGTGACATAGAATAATAAGGTATAGTGATAGTTTTTTTGTTTGGGGTTATCCCTCTAGTCCATAGTAGAAGGATATCATGATAATTTGGAGTTTGGTGTCAAGTAAAATTTGGTTAAGAATTGATCAACTATAATTTAAATTTGGGTTCTCTTTGACGATTTGTCTTTAAATAGATTTTATTAACCACTTGAGTTCATTCACTTGTTAAAACTAAATGCATGCCAATTTAGTCCTTATTAATTAAAAAGAAAATAATTTAAATAGATAAGGTAAGAGGAAAATAGGAGAAAAATGATATTTAAATGATTTCTGCTCTTTTCCCAGCACTTTATGCTCGCGCCCAACTAATTTGCCGAAAATACCCCTGTGTTAGTTAAGTCACGTTTCGTGACTTAACTCACGCAAGTTGGCCGGTGGTTAGAGCTCAAGAACACACGTTTTTTGGACGGTGGTCAATGCATTTTAATGGTTTTTACACGTTTTTTTTTAAGTTTTTTCACGTTTTTTGACCTCATTAAGTGCTATGTTACCTTAAACCACCTATAAATACCCCTCCAAACTTCCCCATTTTCTCACACCATCTCACATTCTCACTCTCCTCCTCAATCTCTACCCCTATTAATCTCCTTCTTTTCCTTCTTTTTTTCCTTCTTTATTTTGGTGTAAAAAGAGAAAGAGGCCAATTCTGGGGATAAAAAGATGAGTAGTGAGCAGCTTTCTAAGGAAAAAAAGAACCAGATTGGGTAAAACTAAATGTGCAGATTTAGTTTTACCCCAAAAAAGCTGGTTTTCTTGTGGATTATATTTAGTTTTACCACATGAAGGCTGATTTTTTTTTCTGGTGGTTTTTTTTTTCCCGCAGATTTAGTTTTGAGTAATGATACACAAACATCACTATGTAGCAAACCCCCATCTACACCCTTTATGTGGCATTTTTTATTAATTTCAATGTGGGCAATTTTGTCTATTTAAAAAGAAAAGAAGGGTAATTTTGTCCAATCAACTCTGCAACTTTCTCACTCTCTTCTCAGTCTTCCTTCTCCCCCACTGGCCACCACCGACGGCCCCCCACCACCGTCTTTCGCCGTCTGAAACTTCAAATCACACCGTCACCACTGTCGCTCTCAATACTCACCACCAACGTCGTCGTCGTCCTCCTCGTTCTCTACTCCGTTTATGTTCTACTCTTCTCAAAAATACAATCAACAACAACCTTTTATACAGATTTCAAATAACAGAGACATGGATTTCGAAAAAAACAGAGATGGCGACGGCGACGACAACGAATACGAGAGAGGCAGTCAGATTTGAACAAAACGAAAGGAGGAGGACGACGGGAGGTCGTCGATGGCGTGGTTGATGTGGTCGCTGGTGTGAGGGAGAAGAGTAGGTCGAAGCCGTGATGAGGAAGAAGAGGCGAAGTTTGTGGTGGTTTTGTCGTCAGAGTTGACAAAGAAGGTGGTGGTGAGGGAGGAAGAAGGTGTGATGTCGTCGGTGAAGAAAGGAAGAGAGAAAGAAAACCAATTTTCTGTTTTATATTTTCTTTTTATTTTATTGTTGGGTTGGAATGAGACAAAAGAAAATTTGCCACTTAGCAGTGGTGTAACGTGTGTATGGTTTAAAAGGGTGTTCATGAATCTTTATCCTTTAGTTTTACTCCATTGTAAATGTACTAAGAATTATATTAATAAAATGATATTTTATATCTATTATTTTTGTTAATTTTTGCATTTATTTTATGATTGCGTATTGAATTAATAAATTCGAATAAAGTAAATAAATGAATTAGAATAAATTCAGCGTGAATTCGAATAAAAATTGTGTATTGAATAAATTCGAATAAAGTTACGTATTAAAAAAAATCGAAAAAAGGCCTAATTAAACTCAGCATGAATTCAAATAAAGTTGCGTATTGAATAAATTCGAATAAAAGTTACATTACATTATATAAACAACATGTATATTAACTATATATGTTATCACATCAATTTCCTTCATATAAGACGAGTCATCACATAAAGAATGAATTGCATTCCGTGACACTCGTCTTATATGAAGGAATTCGATATCATAACTTATATAGTTGATTCTCAATAATACATGTTCCTAAAATGTCCTTTTATTACATTACATTTTATTCGGGTCGCACCTTCAAACTACAACAATTGTCTTACCTCTGAAATGGTAAATTTAAACTCACTAAACACCAGGACTCAAGCATTCACCTGAAAGTTTTATTATTCCATTCAAAAGATTAAATTCTTGTTAGGCTTGGTTTAAATGATGGTATTCAAGTGTCAAAAGAATGACAAAAGAATGAGGTGCATTCCTTGACACTTCAATACCTTCATCTAAACCAGTCTAATAGGAATTTAATATTTTGAATGGAACAATAGAACTGCCGGGTGAAAGCTTGAGAACTGGCATTTAACAAGTTTGAATTTCCATTTCAGGGTAAGACAATTGTTGTAGTTGGAAGGTGCATTCCCTACCTAATCACGATCCCTACCTAATCACAATCTTCTGGCGGAATCAGACTGTTGATAATATCTTCAGTTGATCTCAGCAACGTTACCCACATATCGATCCACTGGAACATGTTGTGCTCCCAAAACATGTTCCTCACGTTTTCCTCGTTCGTTAATTCCACCCAAGTGAATGATATTCTTCCCTCGTCGAGCGTTGGACGTTTATACCAAACGTATCTCACCCTCCTTGTGTCTCTGGGGTTGACTCCTTGGTTGAATTCTTTCAGTTCATCCTTGAGACCTCTTAATGTTACACCAAGGCACCGAACCTTCAACCTCTGAGGTTCTCCGGCGTTCAATTATGCATGAACGTCGAACACATCGAACATTACTTCAAATCTACGCAATAAAAAATTAAAAACAATCAATGAAAAACTCATTCAAACATTTCATCAAACACTTGAAGTGCAAATTATACATAAACCATAAAACTCATAACTACAACATTAACATGCAGACATCTGAACAATTAAGCAATATAATTCATTTACATGTAACATTGTATCATTTCTTGCAAAAAAAATCAAATTTTAAACAAACCCTAAATCTAAAAAAATTCTCTAAAACTCAAAACTACAACATAAACATGCAAACATCTAAACATTTAAGCAACACAAGTCATTTTCATGAAAACATTGTATGATTTCTTGCCAAAAAAATCAAAATTTAAACAAACCCTAAATCTAAAAAATTTCTAATTTAAGAGAAAAAATCTAACATATAAACATAGAAGGTTAATGATGTTTGATTATGAAAACTTACTTGTTATTTGAGTGTTGTTTGATTTGAACTTGAAGGAATTTTAAATTTGGGTGATTTGAGAGAGATTTTTGAGATTTTTTGAGATTTTAGATGAGAAATGAGGAAATGAAGTGCTCTGCCTTCCTTAAAACAACACATAGTGTGAGTTAACTAACACCGCTAACGCGGTGTTAGTTAACTCACTTGTGTTACTTAACTAACGCAAGGGTATTTTCGGCAAATCAGTTGAGCGCGAGCAAAAAGTGCTGGGAGAAGAGCAAAAATCTATTTAAATGGAAAACTAGATATGTTCATGGGTCTTAATTGAATGATGACCCATTCGCCCACCTCATCGTATATTTGAGTTTTACTTTTTCCACCCTATGACTTTCCTCGCGCGCCCTATTTTTTTCACTTTTACCACTGGTCCAGATTTAGTTTTCCGAAATGAATTATTAGAATTTTCCGGATTTTAAAATCCGTAATGGTCTTTTTCCAGAATTTTTTCAATTTGAAGCTTTGAAATTCGTAAAATAAATGCAAATAAACATATAAAATAGAAGAAGAAAAAGATAAAAACAACTCATTTTATTGATATTTGAATAATACATTACATTAATGTTGAAACTTTTTAAGCTTTTTACATAAGAACCTAAAACTATTTATAGGGGGGTAAGCTATACCAGTGACTCCGGCTGATAGGACATATCAGTAGCTTCACTATTGGTGGGGAGACTGAGGGGGCACATGGGCCTCTAGGGAGCAAGAGACCATGATTGTCATACTTACACCTAGACTGACCAACCTCACCCCCAGACTGACCCCTTCCCTATTGACCGATCATATGACCCCTGATGTATTTCCAAAGAGGCCCCTTTCTATGAAAGGCCAACGATGAAAACACATCATTGTAGAAGGAAGAAGAGAAGAGGAGAAGAGAGTGGGAGAGGTTTGTGTGAGAAATGGTGGGGGAGATGGATGGTATTTATAGGAAGGGAGGGTTGAAAAACCACTAATGGTAGTCAAAAAATGTGTAAGAACACATTTTATAAAGCTGACCACCGCCCAAAACGTTTGCAAAACATTTTCTTTGTGGTGTAGACCACCGGCCAAAATGATCTGGTGTAGTCCGAATTATATAATCCGAAAACCATGATGCTTTTCGGATTATATTTTCCGGAAAAATACGATAATGGGGTGTATCTACGCGAAACTTGGCTCTTTCAGTAAGGTGGTGGGTTGGTTCGGATTTTAAAATCCGGATTGCTTCAGCATTGGATTCTTTTGTGTGTCCCACATTGCACCAACAATTTTCGTGGTCCACAATGCCCAGATACCTCTATAAATAGGGGTCCCTATTTTCATTACAAGTAAACTACACCAGAAAAAAAATTCATGGAATTCCCTGGCTTTGATTCGAACACCAAGCTAGCGGCAGTCTACTACAACGGTGGAACACCACCCCATCTGTTTAGGATTCGCAACGATGTCACCCTCTCCGGGATGAAAGATGAGTTGGATCAAATCAACCGTCAACTCAACCACAGAGACACGAGGAGGGTGGTCGGTGTTGAATATCGATGTCCATTGTCTGGCTCAACCGGATCTCTTCGCTTCAGCCGGATGACACTTACAAACGACGACGACATGAGAACCATGTTCTCTGTCTTTGGTCAGCACAGTACTAGAGGACCGATCGAGTTGAACGCTTCATTAGTTAGATATGCTGAACAAATTCTGAAAAGTTTGCACCAGCCAAAGAACTACAAAGAGAACAGAGCTCTACTAGAGGGACCAGAGGAAGAAGTTAGTTTAGAAGTTAATTTAGATGATCCGTGATAATATGCTATGGTTTAACTAATCACGTGTTTTATGTTGTTTTAACGGTTAATAGTGTTTTTCACCCCTGTAATATAGGTCATTTTCAGTTTTCGCCGCTATAAAATTTTCGATTTGATTTGCATCCTTATAAAACTTTTTTTTCTTCCGGAAAACACCCCTCCCCCGTATAAATGTACATATTTGCTAACGCGGTAGACTGTGCGACATGCTGACTGTGCATATATGCTTATGTGTCATGTTGACTGTATAATTATTTTTATTTTTTTAAGGGTACACGTGGCATTTGTGACTATTTATTTTTAAAAAATTATAATATAAATTCATTTATATTAATTTAGAAATAAAAAAATTAAAAAAATTTGAAATTTTTTATTTACGGATTTTTTTTATTACGAAAAATATTTTCCAAATTTTATATTTTTTGTTCAAAAAATGGACTTTTTAATTTCGAAAATATCGTAAAAAAATGATTTTTATTTCTAAAATTTTGATTTCAAAAAAAATTTGGAATAAAATTTTCGAAAAAAAATATGAATTGTTTCTAAATTTTAAAAAAAATTTGTATCCAGATTTTTAAAAATAAAATACTTTCCAGAATTTTTTTCTATAGAAAAAATTTTAAAAATAATTTTTTTTCTTCGGATTTTATTAATATTTGAATTTCGAAAAAATCTTATCATTTTTTTTTGATTTTTAAATTTTTTGGAAAAAAATCTTAATACTTTTCTGATTTTTTTATTTTTGAAAATTAATTTTCAGATAATTTAAAAAATAAAATTTGTTGTGGACAATTAAGATTAAATAAAAATTTTAAAAATAGCCAAGTCACCGCCACATATGTGCATTTGATGAGTTGGATGGAGGAGGGGTGTTTTCCGGAAAAAAAAGTTTTACAAGGATGCAAATCAAACCAAAAATTTTATAGGGGCGAAAATCGAAAATGACCTATATTACAGGGGTGAAAAACACTATTAACCCTTGGTTTAATTGCGTGTTAGTTATGTGTTGTTGAATTAAGTTGTTGCATTATGTTTTGAATAATATATATATGAGAAATGCTAGCAACACACATTCTAACATATACATTTCAACACACTCTCTTTGATTGGTTAAAATTCACTTGGGACCCACCAAATTTATATGGACCCACGTGATTTGGTGGGACCCATGTGAATTTTAACCAATCAAAGAGAGTGTGTTGGAAAGTGTGTGTTAGAATGTGTGTTGCTAGCATTTCTCTATATATATTATTTAAATTTTCATTATATTTTAATTTACGTCAAAGATGTCCATTTAATCAATAAAATAACCAAAGATGTGCATTCCGGATTATGAAATTCGGATTCACATAGGGCGTAAGTGTATTCAGGATTACTAAATTCGGAATTGTTCAGCATAGGATTCTTTTGTATGGACCACATTACACCAAGAGTTTATGTGGTCTGCAACATCCAAGGACCTCTATAAATACACCCTCTCCGATTTTCAGCTTCAATACCAGCAAAACACATAAACACACCAAAGAAAACCATGCAAATTTTTGTCATTAAGCTGACGATCTTTCTCATGCGGTCGCAACTAGATAGCACTCTATTTGACTGTGTGATGAAGATCTTCAGCATGCTGTTAAAAATACAAACAAACACACCAAAGAGACCATGCAAATTTTTGTCATTATGCTGAGGATCTTTGTCATGCTGCCGCAAAATAGATTGCTCTCTATGTGCCAGAATGGTGAAGATCCTCAGCATGCTTTCAAAAATATATAGATACTCCTTGTTGCCTCCTTGATAGATAGATAGATAACTCAAAAATATCAAGAGGTTGCTATGAGTTAGATCTTGCTGCCAGCCAGATAAATATGTCATTTGGCAAGGCTGCAGGATCTAACTCAAAGAAATCCTCTTGAAAACACCTTCCCAAAAGATTCATCATTTCTGTTATGTTTTTTTTAATGTTTATTTGTCTTATGTTGCTTCTATTAGTGTTATGTACCTTTGTTCTATTCTTTTCACGGCAATTCCAACGAAAACGATCCAAACAAAAGGGTCTGGTGCAGGAGTGTTTATAGTGTTTAGGTAGGTTTTAGGAGTGTTTGTAGTGTCATGGTCATTATTGACCGCTCATACGACCCCTACAATTGCATTGCAGCTTATGCGGGGGTCGTATAACGGTCAACAAAGACCCTTGACATCAAAGAAAGACACAAAATATTCATATCGTATTTGTCCGGATTTTATTTTCCGGAAACACTAACATTCTGGTTCGGAAAACGAAATCCGAACCAGGGGTATTATTGGAATTTTTGCAGGGCGCACGAGAAGGCTTAGCATGCATATATAATTCTCAACAGTCGCAGCGGATATAAAATTATACATCTCCAGGTATACATGTCATGAGATCAATATACATCATCATATAAATTCTCTAAATCCCGACATATGGGTCAAATCTCAATAACAACAAAATCCAACAAAACATAAAGACCGACGTCCTAAATCAGAGCCTAATCTAAGACTCCAAGAAACGATAACGGAGATTAGCTCCCGCTATCCAAGCACTCACCAAAAGCAAACTACTCCTGCACTCCGTCTACCCATTCATACAAACAGGTAGGCGGTCAAAACCACTGGGGGTAAGCTTCACATCAATCATAATCAAC
>Ga0228710_1007120_pt1 | contig 16695 bp, 6 predicted proteins | sample MedpolnodulmetaG_FD_177995 | JGI IMG/M metagenome (GOLD analysis project Ga0228710, IMG submission 177995) | Root nodule microbial communities from Medicago polymorpha collected in Santa Monica, California, United States - pink nodules | ecosystem: Host-associated > Plants > Roots > Nodule... | reverse complement strand
TATGGCCGTTAAAAATTAATTTTTAATTCATATTTTGTTATAAAATTCTATTTTTTTTATAGATGTTTATAATATTCTACACATTAATGCACACTTTCATTATAAAACACAGAAGTTAAATATGAGTTGACTTAAAAGTAAGATCCAAAAGTGGTAATTGAAAATTTTATACGAACTAAAAGTCAAAGAATTTTTTTAGAGGGATTAAAATGAAAAGTTGATATATTTATAGTGAGTAAAAACATATTTAACCCAAGATTAAATTAGATTATAATTTAAATATAGATAAAAAGAATATATAGATAGCCCAAAGTCTCACTTAAAACCCTCATTCTTCATTCTTAAGTGAATCCCACATCACTTTTTAATAAAATAATCATTGTTGAGTTGTTTTTGTAAAAATGTAAATGATAAAGAATTATTTGTGAGACCCATCTATACATTTTGTTAGAGGATCTCTATTGGAGTAGTTGAATACCTATTAGATACTATTATTAAAAAATTATAAAAAAGTGATATGTCTACGTGAATTCGTTTAAGACCTCAAGATTGAAGGTTTTCATTGTAGACACCCTAATGGTGTAAATAATGGTGTTTCCATTAGACTTTTTTAACGTCTACACATGCCTAACTTCCAAAGTACTCTTATGGTCAAGTCATTACTCTGCCACAAATTTCCTTATAAAGTGGCTTTTGTGTGGTGATTTGATATAATTGCTCTTATCCTTTGCCAACACACACTTGCAGACAGTTTGTACACTATTTTTACTATATAGGATACTATAGACTGACATTTTTTATTGATAGGATTGCCACGTTTCGATTATTTGTGGGGCTAAGCATATACTAGTTGTGTTTAGGGGAGATTTAGTTCGTTTTGAACTAGTGTCTCAATATTTTTTATGTTTTTATGAAAAATATTGTTATATACTTGCACTTTATTTGTATGCAACCAAATACTCTCTTATTATACCTAATTATACGGTTAACTACTTATTAAATAAAAATTATTTAGACATACATACACACATTATTAACTATTTCAAAATTTTTGTATCATTAATCTTGAAACGACAGTGTTTAGAAAAATTCATATTTAATTTATTAAATACTAAAAAAAATGTTTTTTTGTTAAACATCCTCGCTTAAACGTACAGATCGTGATTGAAGAGAACCACCTGCGCCCATGTCTCCTACTTCAGTCAAGTTAGGACAACATCTTATGTTGTGACCGATTGCACCACATCTACCACATGTGTGTATCCGCCTATGCCTTCGAGGTGTACTATTACCGCTGGGGCCACATCCCTTGCTTCTTGAACATACAGGGCTGAGTATGTTTTCCATGTCCACTGGAACATGTGAATTCTCTGGACCATTTTCATGGCTAAACCTCGATTTCAACCTACTCAGTTCATCAGTAAGGTAATTTAAATAATTTTTATAATCATCAACATCCTGATATGCCAAATCAGAAACTTCCTTATTAAGATTCACCAAATTGGCGTGTCTCGCAACCAAATGTGAATCCCAGTAGTGTGAACCATCTTGATAGTTTCCACGGATAGACTCCTTTGCAAATTGTGACCAACGATTCAGCACAAGAGACTTAGGGAAATCAGCAAAATCAAGATATACTAGCACCGCCACAATATGCTCACAAGGGATCCCGATAGATTCCATTCTAAGACAAGTGCATTTAAATTCATCGTTGAGTGGACAATGCGAAACTCGCCAACCATATCCCTCGTCTCGATATTTTGTCAAGGAATAAATATCAAAGGATGCCATATGTTGAGTATCTAATAATGATATTAGGGAAACCTTTTTAAGGACAGAACGTACCAAGATGAGTATTTCTTTTGTGAATTGTTTTGAAGCTGACCTCTCGAGCGACCTTAGACTGGTCTGCAACACTGCCTGCCCATATTGAGATTGGTGATCAGCTTGAACCTCTCTAAATCGAAAATATTATACACACCAGTGGAATTGCTTTACAAAATCAGTCATATTCATCTTTGAATGTACAAACGGACCCATGTGGCTATGAAATGCTTCACACCGTGATGTAGTTCGTATTCCAGCAAAAAAATTCCCCTAATATGAGTTGTTGCCCACATATTCCTTTTCTCAAACATCTCATTGATCCAACTATTTTCTTCTAGGCCAAACTCAATTACCATTTCATTCCATAGTTTTTCAAACTTCCATACTTCGTGATCACCAAACATACATTTTTTTTAAATAAGGAATGAAATCTGCAATACCAATGTTGGACATTGCATTGCGAAGTAGATGCCACGCACATAGTCTATGATAACTTTTGGGAAACACTCGCTTGATGGCATTCCTCATAGCTAAATCACCGTCTGTTATTACAGAAATTGGTGCCTTGCCTTTCATTGCGGCCAAAAACTGTTCCAACAACCAAACATATGTCCCTTCAACCTCATTAGAGACTATGGCAGTAGCAAAAATGATTGTTTGGTTATGGTGATTAACACCAGAAAACACAACAAAAGGACATTTGTACTTATGTTTCTTGTAGGTGGCATCAAAGGCAAGCACATCGCCAAAGATTTCATAATTCTTTTGACTTTCACCATCGCTCCAGAATAAGTTTTGTAACCTACCACCAACATCAACAGTGTGCGCAACAAACATCAAATGATCTTTAAGACGAAGATCAAGAAGGTACCTAACAACACCTTTAGCATCTGAAGACATTTGTTTTCTTTGTCTGAGAATTTGATTATGTACATCTTTCTTCAAAAACCCAACCTTATCATACCCACCAGCAACATTTGCAAATGCACCAATCATTTGAGTAACCTTTATTCCAGCATTGCCATAGTTATCGATTTGAATCTTATCTGACTTTGTCAGCTTCCTGTGAGCAGCCAACAACCCGCAATGCTTCTCTGTTAACATATCATGGTTGTGCTCATAACTGAAAAGTGTGATGTACCAACGACCCGAATTTATATCAATATGCACTCGAAATTTCGCGCCACAACCACACCTGATTCCGTGTCTTGGACCACGCTTGCTTTGCTCTGATGTTAACCCTCTGTCGTACCTAAATCCTTCTAGATTACACACAAAAGTTTGCTGAACAACATCTCCATTCTTATCTTTAATAACGTGACCTTTGCGGACGGCAAAACCATTAATCTTTGCAAACCAACAGTAAAATGAGTACGCAACTTCAAGATTACGAAATTGCAACTTCGAAACATCTTAATTCTTCAAGTTAAACATTCCATCTTCACAATATCGTCTACATCATCAATTAAGTAAGATTCGTTTGGATTTTGATCTGAGTGTGTTGATTCATTGAAGTTGTTTGAATTTTCATCAAATAGTCACCAGCGGTGTCATTGTCGTTTGCATCTCTGTCAGAACACTCCTCACCATCAGCAGAATCACTATCACCATAACCACTTTCACTGTCACCAAACTCGTTATCATCATAGTCACCTACTTGAAATTCCTCATCTTCATCGTTAACATTATTCTCATCAACCATGTAATCCTCAAGATTTGCATCCCTTGCTTCTGCAGAAAGTCCTCCATCATGAGTTACATTGACACCTTCACCATCAACGTTGTCTATATTCAAATCCATCAATCTGCATTTAACAACACAATTTCATTACAAAAACAGTTATTAACCAGACCATACAGGCTAAATAAATTAATGGTATATGGATGCATAAACACTTTTGTTCATTGCTTGAAACTTATTAAAAATTGAACTTTATAATAATGTAGTACAAGTTATAGTAGATATTTGGGACTCATTTTGAAACTTTGATGTTTTTATATGATGTGAGGTACTGAGATGATCTCTAATCCCAACTATGCATACCCACGCATCACACTAGCCCCCACCACTATAGGTTCACGCTAGCAACCAAAACCAATAAAAACCAGCCCAAATAACAACCAGATAGTAAAAGAAAAACAAACCAAGTATAACAGCAACCTCGAGGACAAAGGTTCCAAGGTTCACGCAAGCATCCACTATCAGAACAAAAAAATACTACTACCTCCTCAAAAACTCTTGGGGATTCCAACTCCATAGGTTGGGCAAGCAAGCTACATTAATACAGACCCAAAAAGTTTACCCAAACATCTATTTTATTTTATTTTTAAAAAAAGCAAAAAGAATTCATTAATTATAGTGCAAGTTGTGCCAACATAACAGGTTTTACAATACATCAGAACTACACCAATTTTGATCTAATTCAGCCACTATTTGTCCAGCCTAAAGAAATGCAAAAGCCACCCGACAATACATATGATTAAAAATCATCCATTCTACTACAATTCATCAGACTTTGCAGTCTACCAAAGCACTCCCAAACTGTCAACACAAATTGCTTGGAAACCCTCAACATCCACCACTCCCATGCATCTATTATTATTATTATAACTCATTATTTCATGGCTTAAAGTTTAACAGATCCAATATACCTGATACTAGCACCAATTCAGTTTGGTGAAATATTTATGAATTTGGCTACTAGTTTAACATATTTATGGCTTAAAGTTTAACATATTCATGACATCTGAGAAAATAAGCTCAAAATGTTCGATTAAGCTATTTTTATTTATAAGTTCTTTGAAATAGGTTTTTAACTTTAAGTGCTTATGTTATTATATAATCTTGATAAATACTCTTAATTAGCCTTCTGAAGCAATTTTATAAATTCTTTTAAGCATTTTTGTACTATAAAATAAACTCAAATTTGCTCTTTCAAGTACATACATCTTCTACAACTAGAGTTTGAGAAAAATAAGCTCAAAATTTTTGATTAAGCTATTCTCATTTAAAATAACATGTATGCATACAACTTCTGGTTTAAACTAATATATATGCTATTTCTATCAAGTATTTCTTCAAATTAACTTAAATAAATCAATCAATAAGCTGTGAGAACTAACCTTTGCACTTGATTGAACCAAGACCTCTTCTCTCTAACATAGAAACACAAGCTCATATACTACTTCCAGATCTCCTCCGATTTCAATACACGTTTTGGTATCCAGGTCCTAATGAAAGCAAGAGACGAAGAACACCAAAGATTTTGGTATCCACGTTTCTACACTATGACAGCCATTCGAACATTTTGCTATTTCAGAAAGCTGAGAACAAGAACAGTAACAACACAGTGAAAAGAGGTAAAAACAAGAAAGAGCAATCGAAGATTCAAAGAACAGGAACAACATGGCCAATCGAACATAGCTTTCTAGAAGATGAGAAGAAGAACATGATATGAGAACGTTTTAATGTATTCTTCAAAAAACTATTTCTTTGTCCTTCTTTAGATCTATCTTTCAAAGAAGGAAAACATGAATTTCCCATACTGAACCTCTAATATTGATACCATCAAATTGAAAATGAAATTATTATAATAATTATTTATATCTTTTTTACCTTCTACAACAGGTAAGTAATGTACCAAACCTGCAAAAGCAGGTCATTGAAGCTTTCAAAAAAAAAAATTGAGCTCTCCTATGATAGGAGACCTAATAAGGTTACCCACCATAAACGACACCAAATTATATGCCTAAAGTAAGCCTCTGATGAAGGGAAAAAAGAAAGAAAAAAAAAGGCATCGAGAAAGAAAGTCTAACATAATTTTGAGACTTTGTTTGACACTTTGATTGCTTCCCTCGAAAAATCAATTAACGTGTAGTTTCATTCATCTTCATCCCCTTTGTTTGCTTCATTTTTGCCCAGAGTTTTGGTTTCCCCAAATTTCATATTTAACACCTTCAAGTTTCAAGTTTTCTCTTTAATCGTTAACGATTAATTAAAAAATTAATAAAATAATGTTAACAATTTTTTAAAATAAGTTTTATTGATTATATTAGAATACTTGGTTTCTATTCAAATGCTTTTATTGTTTATTGAATATTGTTAATAACTTTTGTAACAATTACTGTCTTCAAAAAGAAAAACTCTTGTAACAATCGTTTTGACCGAACGAAATTTTTCAAAACTAAAATTATAAAATACTATCTTAGATCAACAATGTCTCAATAAAGATTAAATAGATTGGATTTATCATCAATTTTTGACCGAGGTTTGAACCTCGGACCTTGCATATATTCTGCATTGTCCATATTAATTAAGTTAAGCTCACGAGAACATGATTTATCATCGATTAAAAAAGAAATCTCAATTGAAGTTGATTATGATAATTTTTTGCGTGTTAAAATACTCAAAAATAAAATTTAAATAAGAGTAAATAATTTTAACGAAATTTATAAAAGGCCTCACTTTAGAGTTCGCTTTAGGCCCCATTTAATGTTGGGCCGGCACTTCTAGTGATTGTGTATGTAAGTGAGACTTATATGTACTGTTCTATTAATTTATCATTGTATCAATCTCTCACATTAATGGACAGTAACTAGAAGGTAGGTTGATGGAGCAAATCTGATTAGGTTCAAACCCTTGACTAAAAACTAAAATTTAAGAAAAATGCAAACCCTCGAGATCGAACACTACGCAACCAAATGTGTTTCGTTTTACGACTACACCATTGTGACACGTCTATTGATTTGTTACATTTTATCATATATAACTAGTAATGTTTGGCCTTGTATTAAAATGTATATTTGATACCCTTAAAATTTTGAGGCTCGTCCTCGTAGCCTATCATGCACATGCTATGGATCGACCTTGTATATTTACTTCTCTAAAAAGAAAAGAGTATATTTTAACACAAGAGATAAATGATGTTCAATTCAAGTTTCTTTCAAATGAGATACATATATAATTTATCATTATTATTGCATTTTTAGTATTATTACTATTATTATTCTTATTATTAAAAAAGCTCAATGTAGCTATGCCAAAAGAAAAAATGTCTCTGTGGTGCATGGGTGCACTGCCACTCCACTCGACCATGTAACTAGGAAAGCAATGAAATGGTCAAAGCTCAGAAAACATATGGAATAGAAGACCAGAGGATCTCAAACTTCGCATTGTATTATTCCCTCACCATTGGTTGATGAAACTTTGAATTAGGACCTCTCACACAATTTCTAAATCACTAGCTTTAAAACTCCCACAATTCATCACTTGCTAGTTCTATAAAGACAACCTCAACACTAGTACATTCTCGTTCATGTCTTAAACATAATTCTTTTACTGCATGCTGCACATATTTTGATTGTTTCTCTGGTTATATCTATATCTATATTTGTATATTGCATATATACAACGTATTTGTTAGTTTTTGAGAATCCTTAGCACAATGGGTAGAATGTTAATGAACTATTTGACTATGAAAACGGACCCCGCTAGTTTAACCGATTCAGATTTGAATGAGCTTAAGTTTGCAGCCAAGAAGCTCTTCAATGATGCAGCTATGTTGGGAGGCAAAAGTGTTGGCATGTCTCTCCTTAGATGGATCGCTTCCTTTGCTGCCATGTAAGATCAAATTTTGGTGTCAATAATCGATTTTTTTTAAGAAAGAATCGATTATATAATTTTGTTTGCTTTAGGTCTCAATAAGTGTTCGGCCGACACTGTCTATATGCACTATTGTTTAACGACCATGTTTTGTAGATTAAACTGACTATATAGGAAAATGTTCATTTCAGTTATTTATTGATATTGGATCGCACAAATTGGAGAACCAATATGCTGACTTCATTACTAGTGCCTTACATTTTCTTCAGCTTTCCGGAGTCCTTGTATAATTTTTTCAGGTAATGTTTAATAGTAATTTTTCATCGTCCTCCTCTTCTTTCACATTTGAGTTCTACATTGAAAATTTGTCGAAATTTCATTTTTATTATTTCAGAGGAGGAGTTGGAAAATGGTTTGCTTTCGTTGCAGTCGTGTTGAGGCTTTTCTTCAATAAACATTTCCCCGGTATATGTTTTAATTAATTTTTAGTAGCTACATATGTATAACAACAATATTGGTGCCTAGTTTTTTTAAAATTAACTTGAATTATATTAATCCATGCAGATTGGTTGGAGTTGCCAGGATCAATGATCCTTCTTTTGACAGTAACCCCTGATTTGTTTGCTATAAAGTTTAGGAACAATTGGATTGGAGTAGCAATTGATCTTTTCATTGGTTGTTACCTACTACAAGAACATATTAGAGCTACTGGTGGATTCAGAAATTCTTTCACACAAAGACATGGAATATCAAACACTCTTGGCATCATATTTCTCATAGTCTATCCTATTTGGGCAATGGTTATTCGATGATTATAAAAACATTGTACCATATAGTATAATACTAGCCGGTAATAATGTGAAATTTTTTTGGAAAATAAATTTTATGGATAGTGGAGTCAGAATGCAGCTGAACTTCACTGTTTTTGTAGACATTATGTTAATGCAGAGTTTATTGTAATTTGTCCTCAAAATTATATATATTAGAGCAGGGCGGAGGGACCATGGGGGCCAAGGGTGGCCGTGGTCCCCCACGTTTTGCAAATTGTTTTTTATACTAGTAATATTCATGTAGGATATAGTCAATATTGTATAATGTAGAACAGTGGTCCCCCCATAGTTGAGAATTTATTTTTACCTTTTAAACTTGGTCCTCCAACGTTTAAATCCTGGTTCTGCCCCTGTATTAGAGTACACAATTGTCACATAGCAATCCTAGAAGTTTAACATTACGTGAACAAAATATTGTTCTTGGATGTAATTTTTTTACTTAAATACTTGTTCGGAGTGCTAGAGTGAAAAAGCTAATCACTTAACTAATTTAAATTTTCAGAATTTCCACTGATAATGTCCTTGCATTAAACTTAATGAAAATAACTTTATACTTTGAGAATTGAGATCATATAATAGTGATAAGAGGTAATGGCTTGTATATGTTCTACATGCAAAAAAAGTGAAGATGTAATTGTATAAGCATTGACATTATAATTACATAGTATATCCTTCTTTTTCGATAGAATACATCCATCCATCTGGTTTGAAGCAAGAATTAAAGATGAACGACACTTTTTCACCTTACTAATGCAGTAATCTTTAAGTTGACACTGAGATTATCAATTTTTTGACATGGAGTTAAGTTGTTTTCCGAATATGGGATTATAAAAATGTATTGGTAAACTTGCTAAAAGACTGCATGTCTTCATCGAAAACTGCATGTCTTCCACTTGTCTGGACACTTAAGACCACTTGAAACCAACTTCTTTGCTGAATTAATTGCTTGTCAGTTTCCACCTTTCTGTCGACAACTTCCAGTGCTTTGTCGAATTGTGGCTTATGTCGAATACTCTCAGTATCTATTGAACTCAGCAAAGGTTTAACCTTGATCTTTGGAGGATTTGATGGTAAATAACATAGCAAAAAGTAAATGACATAATTCAACAATGTAAAACAATATAATTAGAATGTGGACAGTGGCCTTACACCAAAGGTTTTGACAGTTTGTGGTGTGTTTAATACTTTTGGTCGGTTTAGGCAGTGTAAAGGTCTCATTTGACTGTAGTTACAATCAAGGATAAGTTTATGGCTATAAATAGTTTTGCATGATTCAACATATTCATTCCTTCTCCAATTCTCATTCATTCTTACATTTTATTTCTCCATTTTTTTAGTTAGGGGTGTTTTAAGATATCATGGTCACTGTTGACTCCTCATATATGACCCTTGACCCTTGAAACCTTTGATATCAATCACAACATATTTTCTTATTTTTATTAGGTTTCAGTTTTTAAAATCCGAGTATCTCTACAATATGGTTCGGATTTCATAATCCGAACAAATAACATTTTCAAAAGAAAAAATAGGACACATCTAATGGAATGAGAAATGTAATAGTTGATAAACTAAATTTGATTGGAGCAAAAAAAATATTTGGCTAAAACTGATCCAACCCATAAACAACCTTACTTCCCTCAACCATCAGAAAAAATAAAATAAAATTTTGGTAGAAACTTAAATGAAGGGTGTTTGGTTATTATGGGGGTATAGATATAAATCTCTCTCCACTTAGTAAGGTTGTGTTTTACTGTTAAAGCCCAAGAAACGGGTAGAATCTAATAAGGCCCATTGAAACCCTAAATCGCTCTGCCTATAAAAACTAATCAGGGTTTCACTCTTCAGCATCACATCTAGCACAGCATAATTGTTTCTTTCGCCGTTTCCTCTGTTTTCTTTTGTTTGATTCTTTTGTTGTTTATTTGTTTTGTTGAAGTAATAGGAAGGAAAATGTGGTATTCTCAGTGATGATGAAAACGATGACGAGTCTGATGAAATCCATTCAAAACAATTGTGAGGACAAAACGAGGCATTTGTCTGAGAGAATTCCGCACCCAAATTCCTTTTTGATTTTTGATTTTTGGTTTTTAATTTGGTTGTTTATATCTGGCACTATGATGATTGATTTTATTGTCATATGATATTTTTATATGATTAAAAAATCCTCCTACTCATTCTGAGTGCCATTTTCAATATAATATTCAAATCGATCACGATGATGACTCCATAAAATTCAAGCTCAACAGACCGCAGTGCAGTGCTTTCTTCTCTTATGAGAGATTGCTTTGCGTGTCGATAACCCCGCTGAACTGAGTGATCGATCTCTCTTTTATATATTTAGTTTTTATACATTTTATTTTTGTGGTTGACGATGAGGATACAAAGCTCCCTCTTCTGATTTTGAGGTGAGGACAATTGCAGGCAGAATCGAACCTAAACAAATCTAGCCACCACTGAGTCAACTCTTCATTTTGTTGCGCTTTTTTCTATTTAACGTTTAATTTATTGTTCTGGTTTTGAGGTGAAGTCGGTCATGTGTTTAATTCAATTATCATTATTTGATATAATATATGGTCAAAAATCCTTCAATAACATTATTAAAGATATGATGCTCTGGTTTTTCTATGTAATGATGGTAGCAAAGAATACTGCTAAAATTTTATAATTCAATGAGCTTCAGTTACAAACTTTGGAACTCAATGCACTGAATTGTAATAGATGATATTGAAAGGATATTCAAGACCTACTCTTATTAACATAGGCATATTGGTAAAAAAAAAAGCAAGCTATAAATTTCTTTCAAAAAAAAAATCAGTTCTGATTTTGTTCTAATTAGTTCTTGCAATTGGTTTAGGTACCACAAAAATTATTTAAATTTTTAGGCTAAACTCCAGGCCACCTAAGTTTGTCAATGTTATGATTTTGGTCACTAAAAATTTTGACCCCTAAGATTTGTGTATTACTGAATTAAAAAAAAGTAAAATGCCACATAATCATTTAAAAAAGGTAGGAGGCTAGACATTTCCGGGAAATCTTTTCTGGGTTTGTTATCATCATCCACACACCATCAAACTTCATCTTCTCAAATCCATTAATTCTTATTTGTTTCTCAAACTTTATCCTCCTCTCTGATTTTTATTCCACCTAATCATCAAATCCATTCATTTTCACACTTTCACCATCAAATTTGCAGCAGCCTATTTATATCACAGCCACACCCTTTTCCATTTCCAGTACTACAACAACAATCTTTATGAAAAAACCCCAAAAAATTATCTTCAACCACAACCCAAGGGGTTTAAAGGTCAGTGGCACTGAGTTTGATGGGGGTTGGATGAGTTATAGGTTTAAAGGCCAGTGGCACTTACAGGTCGTTGAACGATAAATCCTGAAAAAAGATTCTAAATTGCGTAAAATGCAGCAGCCACGATTGAAGGGAGATTGTGATTTGGATTAATTGCTACAACCATCGTACCATAGAAGGTGAAGTAGCATACTGTACAGTATATGAAAAATATGTACCATAAGAACTTCGTTAGAGTCATGGCATAAACTATGACACCATATGATGCAGCTTGAACAAAAGAAAAAAATAAGCCACCAATCCAACCCAATTCTTTATTCCTAATTAAAAAAATTATTAACTAAGAAGTACTCCCATCACCGGTGGTGGCAGTGGGTTGGAACGGCGGTGATGGGGTTGAAAGAGTTATAGGTTTTGGGGTTTTGAAGGAGTGATGATGAAGGTTTGATGAATTATATGGGTTTGATGATAAGGCGGTGATGGGGTTATTGCAATTTGATGGAGTTTTTTTTTTTTAGAAGGAGAGCGGTTCGATGGGTTTGAAGGAGAATTAGAGGAGTTCCATGATTTAGTGTTATGGGTTTTGAAGTACGATGAAAGAGAATTAGGAGTTGGGATTTATTTTTATTTTATTTTCTGATCTTTTTAATTTTTCAATTTATTTAATTGATAAAATGATTATGTGGCATTTAAAAAAAAATTCAATAATTACATATGTGGCCTGTCAAATAGGCGTTGACTGAGTCAAAATTGGCCAAAATGTCACTATTGCAAAGGCACTAAATCTTGCTGTCAAAGTTTTCATTTTTTTATTAGGGTGCCAAAATAGGCGATGAAATCTCATCAGTACAAGACGTACCTCCGAGAACACCCCTACCAGAAAAGAGTTATACAAGATATATACAAGACTATGGTCAGTCGAGGCCCAAACACCTCATAGGGTCCGACCACCAACTCTGAGAGCCATACACAAATGTAGTGTTTTTCGCTTTTAGCCACCACAAAGAATGAAATTTAACTTTATCTAAAAGCTGTATAATAGGCGTTTCTACGTTGTTAAAGATCTTGTTATTACGTTCTCCCCATATCAGCCACACACACAGAAGCCAAAGCAGTTGAAGAAACGAGCGGCGTGACTTTGATGAACCTGTATAATGTATAAATTGGGAGAAATGATCAGTTAAGTTGAGGGGCCCCACGCCAGACACACCAATCCACGACCTGATATGCTGTCATAACGACCCGAATACATCACAATGAATGAACAAATGGGACGCTGACTCCCCGTGACCGCAGCCAGACACACGTATCTCCCTCGACCGGTATAATGCCGCGCCGATGAAGGTTGCTCCTTGTCGGCAACCTGTCCTTTAGCAGACGTCAAGCCACGATGGATACCTTCAAAGGAACCTGTTTATGCCACACTAGATCTCTGGTTGTGTCAATTGTGGAAGAAGCCAAATCTGTCAGAATCTGGTAAGCACCTCGCATCGTGTAGCCATCATGAATGTCTGGATCCCACTGTCACCTGTCAATAATATTAGCCTGCACAAAAACATCAAAAAAAATTTAACATTGAAAGATAACTTTGCAATTATCAATTAGTTTTTAAAAATCAATGACATAATTGTCTAGTTTCAGCTTTTGATTTCATAATCCAAGTGTATATGCAAAATTTATCAACAAAAATTTAAAGATGTAAAATTCACTTTTGCCCCTGCAAGTTTACCAAACTAGCAACTTTGGTCCCTCAAGTTTGAAAATTTCCCTTTGTCTTTTGAATTTGTGGAAAACTCTATTTATCTATTAAATGAAGAGGATCTTTTCCCCAAATTTCATCCCCTATGGAAAACCACCATCCCCCGCTCGGTTAAAGCTGATGTGGCGCTTTTTTAAAAACAAGATGACACGTAAGTAGGCTACGTAAAAATTGAACAACTTTGTCATAGATTCATGGATTGTATGCTATTGTGAAAAACAACGTGCATAGTTTGATTGCCAGTTTACGAGCCATGAATCACATTGATAATATTTTTTGGATGTGGAAAGTTCAATGGGTACTCAAGGAATCAAATTATTATAGTCCATTTGAAGTTAAAACAATTAGATGGAAAAAAATATTGGTTACTGGGTTGTATGTGTTAGGGAAAAAACAATTAGATGGAAAAAATCTATAATCTTGACAAAGCAGAACCTTAATTCCCAACTGTTCTTCCCACATTTTGATGTTTTTCGATTATTTTCAATTATTTTTCAATTATTTTCCAAAGGTGCCGTATAATTTTCAATTATTTTTCCAAGGAAATAATTGCATGTGGGATGGCAAAGAAACTCATTTGCTCACGTGGCAAACATCCTAAAAACAAGGGATATAACATATTTTCTGACAATGTTTTTTTCTAAAGTCAAAAAGCCTATGTGCCTACAAATCACATTTCAATTTAAGTCTATTATACATATTTTGTTTTGGATTCATCATATTCTCTATAAATACAGCAAGAATTGTTTTGATCATTGGCAAATCAACACATCCCGTTTCTTCCTTCCCTCCTTTCTTGCTATCTTTATTTCTTTCTTTCTTCACTTCCTTCTCAATCCCCACCATCGTCATCAACAAGCTTCTGATTTTCAACCTACAATTAATCCATGCTGAAATTTAGTAAAGGAATGGAAATAAAAAATAGTGACATGCAGCATATCATTTCTCTTATATTTTTGTTTTCCCCTTCTTATGATACAAGCAAGATAGATTAGTTCTTTTCAGTTTCTTTTAAATGTGTCCAACTAGCAATGATGTCTAATGTTCTTTTTACAATTTATTTTCACTACACAGGTATAATCCGTTCAGATGTTCCCCTTATAAGATTGCTATGAAAATGCCTAAAAGGGATCTTGATGAGGAAGGAGGTAATGGCAATTTCGACAACATAAACAGGTAAATTTAGTGACATGGTCAATGTGTTCAACTAGCAGTCAATTTTAATGTTCTTCTTACATTTGACTTATCACTACACAGGTATGTATAATACCTTCAGGTAAAGAGCAATTTCGTTTATCCTCTCACTAATACTTCTAACTGCACTATTATTATTAGATAGAAAAGGAAAACTTACATGCTTTTGTTTCATTCATTCTACTCTTAACTCTTTGCAGACCTTTTGCTTCTTCTAGCTCCAAAAAATTAATACCAGATCCTTCTCTTTTGCTGGTGAGGTAATGGAAGTTTTCATAGAGAATAGTGTTGGGTTCAACAAAATGCTTCAGAATCTCAGTCTACAATGAATCCAGACAGAAATTTAGCAAAATAATGAAAATAAAAAATAGTAGTGAAATGCAGCATTTTATTGTTAAATCACTTGCAATGATATGCTCCAAAAATATTTCTTATTTTCTTGTGTAAATAGTTGCTTTAGTTTGTTTCTAAAGCTCCAATCTTGTGCATAACTGAAAACAGTTTATACTCAAATAATAATACATCTATTTCTTTATCTCTTTTTTCCTTTTAACATGTTCTTGAATAAAATTTATGATGTGTTGTATACATACTTAAGTAATAATACATCATTACTTTATCTCCTTTTTCTTCTTATCATGTTATTGCAGTGCAATGAAATTCAAGGTAAATGGAGCTTCAAAGACATGAAAACCCAACATATAATTTGGCCAATAGGGATTAGGCACACAACAACAATAAACAACTACCAATAGAATACATCAATTACAGGAAAAAAAAAGTTGCAAAGTTTAGGATTTGTTTTCCCATGTCTATTACCTTAGAATCATTTTATTTATTTTAAAAGTTGAGAAGTTACTTTACAGGGTTTGGTCAAGAGTTGAGAAAAAATATTAAATCAACATTGATTATAATGTTGTATCTCTTCATCACCTACTGAAAATTTCCACATTCTATTTCATTCAGTGATTCATACTTATATTCTTCAATAACAAATCATGCAGTCAAAGCATTTCAGATTCACAAATTTCATTTGAGTTCTGCTAAAATTTCAAGAATTATGTAAAAAAGAGTGCAACCAAATTAATTATCTAAAAAAATTATGACATCCATAATACTTACAAAGGGAAACCTCTGAAACCCCAATGTTCATGCATATTTTGGTGTCGACGTGGATGGCAGAGGCTTTCCATAAATTTCATGCAAGTACGGTAAAGTTAAAAAATGATTGGACAAGATACAAATTTGGGGGGATTTTAAAAGTACAGTCGGTTGAAAAATGCAGCTCCAACACATGGTAAAAGCCTTAAATTGTGGAGTTCAAAAGAAAGCCAAAAAAGTCTAAAAGCCTACTAACCTACAAAATACTTTTCTAAGGGCTGTTTGAATTAGAATTTCTATTTAACAAATGATTTTTCAATTAACTACTTTTGTGATGAGTAGTTTAAGGTTGAACTTTTTGTGATAAGTAGTTTAAGGTTGAACTTTTTGTGATAAGAAATAAAGAAGAAATGAGTGTATACTAAGGATCATCACAAATCATGAAAGAAATTTCCCTCAGATAATAATGCATGTTTCTAAATTAGCAGAGTTTGAAATGTGGACCATACACTACTATATTATCCAGATTCAGACAGAGGGATAAAAGAAAACAAAAAAAAAATGTGACAAACCATAGCATTGAAAATGTTGCATGTCTATTACATTCAAATCATTATTGGAAGTGGTATAACCACTATGCATTCTTTAAACATATTCAAACCAACTATTAGAAGGAGTTATATGCTTATCTTATAACAGAAAAAGATGTATTAGATAGGAAAGGAAAACTTACATAATTTGTTTTACCCATCATTTCTACAATTATCACCTTCCTTGCATAACTATTGCTTCTTCTAACACCTTTCAACAGACTCTTGAAAGTGTTCAACATGTCAACATAAATAGTGTTACTAACCCATTTCAAATCTAGGCAGAGAGTTGCATGGAAATTCATATCCGTTTAAAGAAAAGAATACAACATAATAAGATCCGATGATGGTTAAGGGGATTCAAGGACTCACTTTATATCATCTCAAGAGCTATTTATATGTATGTCCCATTTTGAAATAATTTAATATTGTTGACTTATTTATTTGATAAATAAAATAGTATAAAAGACATTGAACTGAAAGCTTTT
>Ga0228710_1007119_pt1 | contig 16702 bp, 9 predicted proteins | sample MedpolnodulmetaG_FD_177995 | JGI IMG/M metagenome (GOLD analysis project Ga0228710, IMG submission 177995) | Root nodule microbial communities from Medicago polymorpha collected in Santa Monica, California, United States - pink nodules | ecosystem: Host-associated > Plants > Roots > Nodule... | reverse complement strand
CAAAAAAAAAAAAAAACTAAATAATCATTTCATTTCTGTCCTCCAAAAGAAAAGTCTTCCCAACCAGAAACAGAAAGTCATAGAAAAAGAAGCAAACCAAACCAAAAGATCCACCGAACCTTTGTCTTCCTCATCCAGAAACAAAACACAAACAAATTTATCTATTTCCTCGTATAATCCGAATCTCAATCTTATTTTCTATCTTCTACAATGGATTCTTTGTTGGATCAAGCTACTAGTACATGTTCTCACTGGTAAAACAAACACATTAAATTCTTTACAATTCATTTTTAATTATTTATATTTGTCTCCTCTGATTATATTATGGTTTAAATATGATTTTATTCCCTGCAATTAAGGTGTTTTTATTTTATTTTAATCTGGTAAATTTTCTTGTTTAGATTCAGTTTCTGAAAATTATAAAATTGTTGTTTTTTACTATCATATATGATACATTAGAATCATGTCACGTGGTCCAATAAGTTGTAGGGATCAAATTCAAACAAAAAAAAACAACTTGCAGGATTAAAAACAAAAAACACCTGTTTAATCTATGTTAAGTTTTATGGGAAATTGTAATCTTAGAAATTTGATGATGATGATGATGTGTTTTTGATTTAATGGTTTCAGTGATCGAGCTATTCCTGTTGCAAATGTTGACTTGCATTATGCTCATTGCTCAAGGAAACTTCAAAAATGCAAAGTTTGTGGTGATATGGTTCCTAGAAACAATGCTGAGGATCACTATTTAACCACTCATGCGCCAGTATGTCGAGTTTGTGTTGTTTTTACCTTTTTTTACAGCTTCCAAGGTTCAATTTTACAGAAATTTGTGATAAATCTATGGAGTTTATGTTACTAAGAAATGAAAAAAATAGGGAACAAAAATCTCAAATAATGAGGTTGCAAGTTTAACTCCACCTCACTAAATAATAATAAGGCTTAAATACGTAATTTTATATTCATTTAAGACCTTACAATTTTTTTAGTTCAAAATGATCGCCGGAGTTCCTTTTTTATCTCGATTTTGGTGTTTGCCGTTAGGTTGTTACTACTCATAACTATTAAGGTGATATTACGTCATCGCAGAAGTTACGAAGAAGAAAATGAAATTTGTGTGGGAGATGGTGCAGCCGAGGAGAAGTGAGGGTGAGAATGGGATATTGTGAATGAAGCATTGAAATATGGCCGAGGGAGACATTCATTCTGGCAGTTGGAGAAGAGAGGAAGTGGAAAGAAGGGGCGTATAAAGATGAATCTGAATATTGTAGATGACTTAAAAATGCATGTAACAATGGTAAGGACTATACACCAGATTAAAGTGGCTTGATAGTAATAATTCTAGTCATATTGCTTTCGTGGTGCCGAGGATGATGAGTTTGTTAGGATGGGATGGGGGAGAAGGATGTTGCTGGAAGGGAAGAGGAAAATAAAAGAGGGAGAGAGATGGATAATGAGATAGGGATTGAAATAAAAACTACTCAAATAGACATAATATTTATATATCCACCACCACATCCCTCTATGGGGTAGAAACCCCCCACGGAGCCCTAGCCTCCTTGCATACTGTAACCATCGTAAAATTTGTTGTGTATGGCTCATAGTTTACTGATAAGTTGGCAGACGTTGTATTCTATTTAAACACGAGTTGTACTCTGTAAACCGTACGTTTGAAAAATAGAAAGGTATTGCAGCCGCATCAAAGTTTGAGATGTAGGCAAAATTGGCTGAACTCTGCAATTAACTATCGCATTCTCTGTTTACGATTTTTGTATACTTTTACTTTTGAAGCAGGGTTGCTGTTCTGACAATCAGATTTGGCATCTACTTATATGTCAGTCTTTTATAAACAAAAATGTGGATTTGTGTAGGTTTCCTGTTCATTGTGCAGTGAGACAATGGATCGTGATATCATAGATATCCATACAGGTGAAAATTGCCCTAAAAGGATTGTCACTTGTGACTTCTGTGAGTTCCCATTGCCAGCAATTGATCTAGCTGAGCATCAGGTAGGCTTATGAAGAACTTTGGGTTAGACGATTTTTTTGACATTTATTTTTGCACTAATTTCAGTTTGTAATTCATACCTTGTAGGAAGTATGCGGGAATCGAACAGAACTCTGTCAACTTTGTAACAAATATGTTAGACTTCGTGAAAGATACAATCATGAAGCTGGGTGCAATGGCATTCAAGATAGCACTGTGGGCTCTTCAAGGTAAGAACTATCATTATTCACGTGAACAAATTCTCTAACTCATTGTTTATTTTTTTCGGTCGTAGACTTCAGGTAATCGTTCACATAGACCGATTCGTGCAATTTGTCTATCATCATAGTATGTGTATGTTATTACACATGCATCGCAGCAAAACATTCCTATTATGACTGTTACCAACCATTCTGAGTTTAAAGAATGGTCGAGTAACCCCATTGTCTTCTACTTTTTTTTCTCTGGTTTTGAGTCACCTTTGCGAGTATTAAATGCATGATTCCACAGTTACTGTCTCATATCAGTAATATAAATCCAATCTTAAGCCTTCGTCTAACAATTCAGGTTTTAAGGCACAATTACCCTTCATCTCATATCAGTAATATAAATTACACCTATCATATTGCTCTAGAAAAATGTTTGTTGTTTTTAGCTGACTAGGTTATTGTCAATTTTGTTTTAGATAGAAACAGTTAGGTGTAATTTATAAGCATTCATTTTGCATGTGACTACTATTAGGTGTAATAGTACCACTAATGTTCTTTCACTCAATACATTATTTAAACTATTGGGAGAGTTGGTTCATTGCATGGTGTCTGAGCTTTTGTGCGATCTTGGGCTGAGAAACCCTAGAGTTGCATTATTCTAGCTGCCACTGTCAAGGCTGGATAATTGTTCTCTGTTTAGAAGAAGTCCCACGTTAGATAAAATATGGTCTGAAAAATGTTTTTAAGTGGTAGGCAGCCTTCACCTTACAAGCCGGTTTAAAAGGGTTGAGTTAGGCCCAACCCAAAGTTCTTAAGATTGTATCAGACTCTATCGAAGATCCATTTGGACGTCCGCTATCAAGACACTCGGGTCACGCGCTAGATGTCAAGTCTTCGATGTGACAGGGTGTGTTAGCCCTCACCTTACAAACCGGTTTTGTAAAGGTTGAGTTAGGCCCATCACAAATTCTATGATGTCTCCATTCCATGCACTCAAGCTCTACCATCAATCTGAGGGAATTGCTGTCTCTGGTTAATCATCCGTCCAAGTTGGGTTGCCGTACTACCCCTCAAGCATTGTACCCCATGTCCTTTCTTAGTGGTATGTATAGCTCACTGTTAGGAACCCGGTGTTTTAATAGGAAATAAATTGGGGAAATCTCCTTCAATTACAGAATGACTACATAGATATCCCTTCTAACCTCTTCTGATATTTATAGGGAACATGTCTTGTTTCTTCTAAATATATCCCCACCCAACTAAAGTAACTAACAAAGTCTTTCACTAACAGATACCAAACTAACAAGCACCTAAAACTCACGTCTGCTCATTAGCATCTTCTCGTCTTGTTCTTGGGGTCAGAAGTACAGTTTGGACCTTCATTTAACTCAGACCCCAAAAACTGGGGCAATCTTCTCTTAGGCCTTATGAACTTGTAAATCAATTTGTGATTCAAAAATTGTGCTTTGTCAATCTTGTGTTTTTCATCATGAATCACAAATCATATTGAATCATTTGATTCAGAAACACAATTAAACATAGTTGAATCATATTGTCATACAAATTATCAATAGTGCTGATGTAATAATTTTAAAATAAGAATTGAAAAAACAACTTAACCACATGTCTTGAAAAACAAATAAAAAATAAAGTTATATAACTCACAAGTGAAGATGAAAACAGAACAAAGGTATAGCTAAAAAAGGTTCAGTATATCGAGGTAACTATGTGAACATTTGTAACTTGACCAATTGAATGACTTTGTGAAACCTCTGTTCTGGAACAATTCAAAGACAGTAATGAAATAATTAAATAATGTATTCAATAACACTCCTTTAGTTTATTTCCACTTGATAATTTAAGCTTATTTCACTTTTCAATTTCTTTGATATGAATTGGTGAAAGAAACCCATGATAAATAACAAATCACTCATGCATATTCATGCATCCATTTGATGATTTGATGTCATTAATCACATGATGCATATATTACTGGCTTCTTGACTCGCATCAAACTGTGCAATTTGAACATGAATCATACAATTCTAATAAAATTTCCCTGTTCTCCCAAATAAGAATTAAGTTAGCACAAAGTTGGTGAATCTATGCATTTGTGCATGCTTCAAGCTCAAAGAACTTGTGTGCAAAGATATAAAACCATTCTGGTGTTTGCATTTAACAACGCAAATTTTTCTAAGAGTTGGTTCATCACAAGTACAACAATTTCACTGTATATGTGAATCCTTTGGTTTCATTTTAAAGCCACTCTTATTTGCAAGTATGAGCTGCAAAATGGCACAATATGCAGATATTCACTTCATAAATTTTCGTTGTCTATAATCTATAAGCAGTAATTGGCAATATTTCTCTATTATTATTTTGAACATTCTACTGCTACTGTAGTATTTTCCTTATTTCGCAAAGTTCTGAGATTTACATACATTTAGGAGTGATATGCGGCCACACTGTCCTAAGTCCTTACATGCATAATTCATGTTCCCAAGTAAACGTAGTTTCTATTGGAGCAAAGTAGATGGTTTTGTGAAAGTCTTAGTTTTTGTTGATTAGATGCATAAAACAATATTCAATAGACATGCTACGCGAAGTCATGGACAGGGAGTTGCCATATATGTTGTTTGAGTTTTAGTACCCCCTTGTACTCTCTTTTATGTGTTTGTGTGTGTGTTTTCTTGTTTCAAAAAAAGTCATATGCATATTGACTTCAATCCTAAATTTACAATTTGAGGAGTGAGGACATGTTAGAATTATTTTGAAGTTGATTTCATTGTTTACATACAATGAATCAAGAAATACTAGATAACGTTGAGTTAAAGGGTGTGCATTGTCACCAGTTTTACGCTGACATCTAATGAGTAACAACTGTTTTGCCACATCGTCTCACTCTTACACGTGAATTTGAAATCGATGTATTAAGTGACAGAACAGTGAATTTTTATTGGCTGTCAGTGTAAAACTAATTTATGCTGGCAGTGCATGCCCCTTTAACTATAAGTTTTTGAGTTTTATTTTGTTGGAATTATTGTAACATATCATGTATGAAACAATCTATTTCTATTGCATTTCAAGTTATTGCAGTGTTTTTCGCTTACATTGTAATTAAGGAAAGCTCACACAGTTATCAACTTCTTTTTGAAGGAATGTAAGGGAAACTGAAAGAAATGAAGGTGTTCCGCGAAGGCAGCCACGGAATGAGTACTCAACTAAACGTCTCCTTTTCTCAATAGCCGTCACCGGTGGTATTGCTGTTATACTAGGATCTATGTTCCTACAGAAGAAAACAGATCCCAGTGAGATGCATTAGCAACAAAGAGGAAACATTTTAGGATCTCGTAAATCTACTTTATCTCTATAATCAATCCATTTGCCTGCTTCAGAAATCTTATGAGATGTAACTTTTATAGTGTATTTTGTAACACATTGGCATTGTCATCATTTATATATAAATAAATATCAGAGAACAATATATACATTATTATTGAAACAACCAAGGGATGCATCTTTATGTTACATAGACCTTGTATTCAAAGAGATATATATTTTTTTTTTTAAAAGTTGAGTTGTATTTAGAGACCAAACATGCATAACAAGTTTTGAGACAAGTATGAGGGGTAACAAGTTTTGAAGAAGTGGCATATGATTGGGACTTGGTCTCAATTTCTTGTTCAAACTTCTCAAGATGGCTTATGGCTTTCCTTTGCAACATGGCTTATGCAACACCCCAAATCAGATAAGCATCAATGGTATAACAACTTCTCAAGATTTGTATACGCAGGAGTCATGGGGATTCACGTGTGTTTCTTGTTTTTCTTTTTCCATGTATGAATCAAAAGAGAAACATAAACATATAATAACATTTTCTAATCTTTGCAGGCCAAAGAGTTGAGGAGAAACTACAACCTTCAATTTGCTAAATAATGTCGCGAATGAATTTGTATAATTTTTCTTAGCACCTCAAGTATACTCGTGGATGTGACTATTCAAATTACTCTTCACGAACTCCATAAGTATATTTTTTGTGTTAAACCTCCGTTTTTTGGGGAAAGGAGTCTCGGTAATTCATAGTTCAATCATAAATAAACTCTGATCAATAATTGTTTCATCCATAAGTCAAACTTAAAGTTTTCCGAATAATTCGTTTTAGATTAAATTCATTAACCACTAAAAAGTATATCTTCATATGTGCTTTTTTTAGTCTAAACTACACAAATGGAGGTTTTTGACGATTAAATGATAAGGTTGACGTACTTATGTCATATGAATGATAAAGACTAACTTAATGAAACTAAATGATCAATATAACACTTGTTTTTGTTAAGGGATCAAGATGAGCCCTAAATTAAGTTAAAGAACTAAAAAGATAATTAAACCTTATGAATATCATATCTAATGATTGTTCCAGGAATATAATGGCGATTTTCATTAATTTTTTCAATTCAAAACATTGGAAAAATAATTAGTATATCTTCAAACTGGTTTTGAAGGGCAAAAAGTAATTAAACTTAACGTAAGTTCTTCAGATTATTGCTTTCCTTTCTTCATATTGTCAACATAAATAAATCAGTTCATTGGTCTAGTTTTTGTTTGTCATGTATAATAAATCTTCACTCACTTTTGCTTCAAGTTAAAATAACGTCGGTTTACCTTCCATCTACGAAAAAGCATGATAATTTCAACCCATCTTCTAATAAATTGAAATACGTTAGCCAAAATGAGATCACAAATCACCAAATAAATGTTCAAGTGGGGTTGACTCTCTCAATGAAGCAAACTAAGGTTAAATCTCGATTGTGACTGGCGTCCACATAGAATAGAATTAATTACCTTCAGTAAAAAAAAGTATGAAAAACAAAATTATTGAGGAACTTTTGGTTCCAAATTTTTGAAAAAGTTGAAAATTTTAAAATGCATTTATTTCTTAAAATACTATTATATATATCCTCTCATATTCACTAGAAATGAAATTAATTTTTATATTATTGGTGTGAAACATTTAATTCAAGTTAGGAGTATATTAAAAAACTTTCAAAATTACCGTATTAAACGAGTCTCTTTTTGTATAGGACTTGAGAGGGAGTATATTAAAAAAGGAAAACATATGTTTGGTGATTGATTGAGAAAGAATTGACCATGAAAACCGAATTAATTAATTAAAAAGAAAAAGTGATTGCTCAACAACTCCTAAACTCTTATGAACTAAACAACTTATTTAACAAAACAAATAAATCAAATTGTAGGAACTAGGAACAATATATTTTAAAACTATAGATATAGCTTTAGTGAAGATCCTTCAACATGTCCTCACAAGCAGTGCAATTGCGTATCAAGAGTAATCATGTAAGACATTGTTTTTCCTTCATTAGTTTATTGTATAGTTTGTGGTTAATATTATGAACTTACATCAAAATTGAATTACTTGAGACTTTGTTCTTAAAACTTTCAGGTGGTTATGGACAATGGTATACTACAAGTGTATTTATCCAATCCTGGTGGATTTGTAACTAGAATACAATATAATGGCATTGATAATCTGCTTGAAGCTCTTAACGAAAAGAATAATAGAGGGTACATCACTACAAACTAACTAAGATTAATTTCTCTTTTTCCACTAATCATGCAACTATAACGGATTTTATAAAATTTTGCATAGCAAATGTGTGCCCATTTATTGATCTTGGTCGTCCCATCTCAAATCAACCATAAAAATTATTTAAGAAAGATGCAATTTAAGTTGATCAATTTCAAATCGATGACGACTTATTAATTGATGCATGCAAATGGATGATTTTCTAAAAGTAGAGAATTTAGATCACAGCTATTACATATTGTAACATTGTTGACCTTAATGGATTAACAGGTATTGGGATGTCGTTTGGAGTGAAACAGGAAGTACGGGAACAACCGGGACATTCGAGCGGTATGTGATAATCATCTCTCACAATTTCCATCTCTTTTTAGTTGAATCTTACCAAAGATAGTTTATATGAATTCTAAAAGAAAATGAATTAAAGACACAAATTACGGATGAAAATACAAAATTCATCTCTAACTTTCTAAGTAAATTTAGATATATTCTATTTTTTTCGTCGTAAATTCAATTTTTTTACCAAAACATTTGTACTCTACTTTGCAATCAATTGGTTATTACATATGCAGGGTTGTGGGAACAAGTTTTAGTGTGATAATGGAAACAGAAGAACAAGTTGAAATCTCGTTTACAAGAACATGGAATCCATCTCTAACGGGAAAGTTGTCACCTCTTAATATAGACAAAAGGTACGTACTATGTTATTTTTTCGTAGATCCTAAGACAATTGTAATATGACTATTTGTGTCACTTTAATTAGTGGTAATTTTTCTTTTACTCATTTTTTTAAAAAGAATTACATAGATTTCTGATGATTGAAATTAGTTTATAGTTATATTTCAAAGATTAACTAATGCTTGTTGTGTAGGTATGTGATGCTACGTAATTCCTCAGGATTCTATTCATATGGTATCTTTGAACACCTAAAGGAGTGGCCAGCTTTCAACATACCTCAAATCAGGATTGTTTATAAGCTTCGTAAAGACAAGTAAGGAATAGTTACCTTATAAAAAATACACACATGCACACATCTATAATATTAACCTTATGATCTCAAATCAGGATAATTCATATGTGTAGGTTTCATTACATGGCTGTGGCTGATAATAGACAAAGGTTGATGCCTCTTCCTGATGATCGATTACCAGGAAGAGGAAAAGAACTTGTTCCCCCAGAAGCTGTTTTGCTTGTAAATCCCATCGAGCCAGAATTTTTAGGAGAGGTAATTAATTGGAAGGAAAAAAAAAAGTTGCATCTTTGTGACAAAATAATTGAAAAAAGTGCTATTGTACCTTGAACTAAATATGATTTTATTTTTGGGGGGAATGCTATTTTAATTCTAAAAAAAATCATATTTTACAATTAAGTATCTTCAATTTTAATTTTATCTCAATTAATTCTTAACATTTCATTCTGATAAAACCTGAAAATGCACTCCGCATTTATTTTATTTTAAAAATCATATAGTCTAGTTTTCGTAATAAGTTAAAAAATTTATGCACTTAAAATCTTTAATAGAAAAACTCACTTGGGTTGGCCTGGTTCGGTAGGGAATATGGATGTTCTTAAATTTAACTTAAATGAAAGATCAAGATTTATTCTGGTTGAGATGAAACTAATATAACGTTTTTAAAGTGATTTACAATTTTCATAAAAGAATTGTCATTATTTATTTAAGAGTAAAAGGGGGTTTATTCTATAATATATATTTTTTGGTTAATAAAATTTTGCTGATGACTAATATTTAAGGTTGATGACAAGTATCAATACTCAAGTGAGAACATAGACCTTAAGGTTCATGGATGGATAAGTACAGAGTCTGAAACAAATCCAGCAACAGGTTTTTGGGTAATCATACCTAGCAATGAGTTTCGATCAGGTGGTTTTGTTAAACAGAATCTTACCTCACATGTTGGCCCCATCAGCCTTGCAGTAAGTTTTCTTCTTTGTACAAAAACTGCACCAACTTTATTCACAATATATTCTTATTATTATCATTGAGTATTCTCTTTTTTAATATTTTTCTTTCCTATTAAAAAAATGTATAATTGTTGAACAGCTTGATCCCTTAAATTAACAAAATTATAAAATGATTTGCGAAATTAAAAATACCTAACTATCGAGTATCTCTAATGGTCTTTATAAGGAAACTATACTTTGAGTTTCATACACTACTAATAAACAATCCATTCAACGTTTGTTCGAATGGTAAAAAAAAATAAGGCACCTTATATTAATGATGATAGGTATCACATACAAAAATTATGATGATAGAATGCAGCCGTAACTTTACTTGGTCACAAACACAAATATTTTACATTTAGATACATACACATTAACAATCACATCATTCATTTATTCTAATAATAATAATAATATAAATGTTTTTTTCTCTTTTACCTTTTTTAGCTGATGGGTTTGTGCTTAAATATAAAAGATTCATGTTTGTGTCCAACCAAGTGTAGCTTATGGAATACATTATTATTGCAACAATTATTACATCATATCTTATTTTAGCTATTTTTATAATTTTTATGTTACCCACTTCGCCACGTCAAGTTCCTCCAATGAAAGGAAAAATAAGAGATAGGTTTATCGGTCTATAAAACTCATTTGGATATCCGCATTAGAGATGCTTTTAGACATTTTATATTGGATCAATTTAGTCTTATATTGGCTTAACAATACATCAATGTGATAGTGGATTTTAAATTTCTCAATAATCACTTACAATTTTTGTTAATTTCAGATATTACACATTTCGAAAATTTACAATTTTAAAGATTAATTTAGTGATTCACTCTATTAGTAGTGACTAGTGATGGATACTTAATTTAAATATGTTGTAGATCAACTAAAAGTAAATAGTTTGCAAAATTTGTTGTATGTTTCAGATGTTTCTTAGTGCTCATTACGCAGGAGAGGATATAGTTCTTAAACTCCAGCCTAATGAGCCATGGAAAAAAGTTTTTGGGCCAACTTTTGTCTATCTTAACAACTTGTTGGATCATGAGGACCCACTAGCTCACCTCTGGGAGGACGCCAAATTTCAGGTTCAGAATTAAAATCTAGAAATTTTAGTTTTATTTAGGAAGATAAATGTAACATAAACACTAATTAAATACTAATTAAGACCACTTAAAATGGCTTCTAGATGAACAAGGAAGTACAAAGTTGGCCCTATGATTTTCCAGCTTCAGATAATTTTCAAAAGACCAGCCAACGAGGTAGCGTTTGTGGCACGTTACTAGTTCGTGACAGGTAACACCAAAATAAATCCTTGTGTGTGAAACGAATATTTGTAGATCCAATTAATCTAAATATTTAGGGATAAAAAAATTTCAACCTAGAATTATTTCCAATGTACATATCTTGAAAAGCCATATATTTTTTTATCATCCATAAGTGCATTTCTAGATAAGTTCATGTGGTTCAAAAGTACACTTTCGGAATTATATATGATTATTAGTTTAAGTACTTAGTTACATTAATACTATTTACTTGTGAGAAATTATCCTACCTTTTTACCATAATGAAGTGCAGCTTGTAAGCTCTCAAAAAGACAATTTTCAGGTGTGTAAGTGACAAGGACATAATAGCACAAGGTGCATATGTAGGATTAGCCCCACCAGGAGATGCTGGATCTTGGCAAAGGGAATGCAAGGTTTGTAGCCAAATATATATAAATTTTAGCAAGGAATTTTTCACACCCTTGAATATAGCTTTCAAATGTACACATTCAAAAGGAAAAAAGTATAATTACAGACAAAATATGTCTGTGACTACATTTCTAAAAACATGTCATTTTTAAAAAATATGGGGTGAGGAAAATTGCTCTCATAAATTTAAGGATGCAAGTAGTAGTTGGCCAACAATTTTTACACAACATGACTTTTTGGTTAGGGATACCAATTTTGGAGTAGAGCAAACGAGGAAGGCTACTTTTCAATCAATAATATACAGAGTGGTGATTACAATCTATATGCATGGATTCCAGGTTTCATTGGAGAATATTGGAACAATGTTGTCCTCAAAATAACCTCAGGTTAGTCCTTCTATATACATGGGATCTAGAGCTGTCAACTTGTTGAAAATGTAGGATCTCGATTGTGTATTTCATCTAAAAATCGACTAAGAGAAGCCTAGCTTCTGGTAGCAGATTTTGACATATTTGAACATCACCCGCCAACTTTGGTTCGGTTCATTGGTCTAGCCCAAAAGCAACCAGACTATTTTAGTCCCGTCCGGTTGGTCCGCTGGATCATACCGAGCAACTAATTAAACCTGGTTTTTGTAAAATACACCAATAAGAGACGAGTATATACACTCTTAACTTAATTTAAAGTGCATGATCTTAACATACTATTATAATTTCAAAAGTATGTAAGACTTTAAATCTATAATTTGTTAACAAAGTCAAATGGCTTATACTTCAGTCCATGTTTGTTAATTTGAGTCGCACAAATAAATAGTCCATGTTTGTTGAATACTATGCAACATGCAGGTTGTGAAATAAATGTTGGTGACATAGTCTTTGAGCCTCCAAGAGATGGTCCAACATTATGGGAGATTGGAATTCCTGATCGCTCTGCTGCTGAGTTCTATGTTCCAGATCCTAACCCAAAATTCATAAACAAGCTTTTTATAGACCATCCAGACAAGTTAGTCACTCTTCCTACTTTAGGCAACAACAAAAAATCATTGTCTAAACTTTAGGCAACAAATTGACAATGATTTTATTTTATAGGGGCATAGTCTAAATGGTCTTTGTGTGTTCTTATATACCATTATGAAAAATATTAGGCATGCATAAAATCTTATCTCACCATTCATTATGTCGCTTTATCGTATAGTTCTTAAAATATCTTTAAAAATTATATCTATTCGATGAAATGTGATTGGAGGCACGTGTAAAATTTCTTTACAAAGACAAAACAACCATCTATAATGATAAGTTTGATTGATTGATCACAGGTTTAGGCAGTATGGCTTGTGGGAAAGATATGCAGAGCTATACCCAAATGAAGATTTGATTTATAATGTTGGTGTTAGTGACTACACAAAAGATTGGTTCTATGCACAGGTCACCAGGTACACTCAAAATAAATTTTTGGCCTCAGTAGTGATTGATCTAAGTCACTAAAATGATTTTTCTACCGATTTAGAGACTAATTTTTGAAAAGTCATTAACCATCAACCGATGATATTAGCGACAGGTTAACAATTTAGTCTCTACATTGGTCGATAAATTAGTCACTTATGTAATAGTTTTTTCTAGTGATTCTAGAGAAGTTAATTACTTTTATTTTAGGATATATATGCTTATTTGTGGATCATGTTTGTAGAAATTTGATGGTTTTCTATATCATAGATTAATTGTTCTTACATTATGCATGAAATACAGGAAGAAAAATGATGGCAGTTACCAAGGAACTACATGGCAAATTAAGTTCAACATGGATGATGTGCAACAAAATGGACTGTATAAATTAAGATTAGCTCTTGCAAGTGCAAATGTCTCTGAGTTACAGGTAAGGAACTTCATCAAAAACTTTCAATTAGTTTTCCAATGTAATAATCAAATTTGTTAAGAAGAAAATGATATATAACTAACTAATATTTACATCGAAAGTGAACCTTCAATAAGCACATTGTTAAGTGCTTTCACTTTTCATTTGTCTCATCCCACTAAATTGTTTATTTTGAATTTAAAGGTTAGAGTGAATGATGTAAAACAAGATCCTCCACTATTTACTACGGGGGTGATTGGTAAGGACAATGCAATAGCTAGACATGGAATTCATGGACTCTATTGGCTATTCAACATTGGTGTGCCAAGTATTTTGCTATCCAAAGGAGATAATACTATTTTTCTAACACAAACTATGGCTACTGGTCCCTTGGCCCTCTTTCAGGGAATAATGTATGATTATATTCGTTTAGAAAGCCCCAATTAAAGAAAATTAAAGGCTCAATTATTATAGGAAATGCTAACCGGTGCCTCCGGGGCACTGGTTAAGGATACTAAAAAGGGAAATTATATAGTAATTATTGCATTGAAAACTGTGTAATTAATCCATAAATAAGTCAATAAAGTTTCCTTTTATGGTAATAAATTCTTTTTTTTGTATGCTTAACCAGTGCCCCTGGAGCACCGGTTAGCATGACCCATTATTATATACATAGTGTGGTAAATGACTGGATTGTATGGTAATTTCAAGTGCTTTAATAATAAATCATGTTTGTTTTTAAATTAATAAAATTTGGTCTAACCGTTACTTTTGGTGCATTCGTAAAAATAAGCAAAGAAATACAAAAAACATCATTTTTCAGTGTAAGAGAAAAAGAGATGCAGAAAAACAAACCCAAGATATCAATTTTGCATCTACATCTCTTTTAACATTTCAATATCATATGTAACATGTTGATACATGGAGCCCTAATTCTAGTTCGTTGATGAGACAGCTTAAAAAAAATTACTACATATTACATTATATATTAAGCTTAAATAAATGATTTTTTTTTTTTACAAGAGCTTAAATAAATGATTGTATATTATATTATATCAAATTTTAAAAAAAAAATTGTAAAAAATATTTAGATTAAATTTTGTTGTACTTCCAAACTAGTTTTGTCCGATTGTACACTTCCAGACAAGAAGAGATTTGAAGGAAGAAAAAAAAAATTCCGTCGTAGAGGATTTCTAACAAACAAAGGGAAAGGTGGCCCCAATTCCTTATTATTATTTACTAAAAATAGTATTATTTATGTGTTATTTACTGTACTTTATGATGTCATTATATAAGTGACTTCGTCAGAAAAATATATTTACCATTGTATATTTTCTTTTAAGAAACACAAGGTGTGCTAAAGAGGCCACTCTAAAATATAATCAGTCATATACATACAATAATAACAATCATCGATACCCAAATATAACAATGGATTAGACCATCATCTTTGAGAACCATATACAAAAGAGACATTATTAGCCTTCAATCAACAATAAGAATTATGTTTTACTTTTTTCATAAGAACTATGATACGAGTTTGGATATTATTGAAGAATGTAGTATTACATTCATTCCAAACTAACCAAACGCAAAGAAATCATAAAAGTTAAAGAAAAGATCTCTCGCTTTCGAACCACTTAGATAATACATTGCTACAATATTTTCTAAACATATTTTTCTTTGCAAATTAAAATGTCAGTTATTATAGGGTGTATTTTAAAGTAGTGTGTAATCTTTTTTTTGAACAAAAGTAGTGTGTAATCTTAAACTAGGCTTATAATAAGACAGATAAAATAGTATTGTTGTCAATAATATGTTAATCTGTCCAACACATATAGTTGCGTGTCATTCACCCATAACTTCGACTTTTCTGAATCACGCGTGTCTTAGTTTTGCTTCTCCCTTATCAATAGATGCAAACACAACAAACAAAAAATTATAAAATATATTTCCCATGTTTATCAAAACCATGATTCAACAATAAAACAAATAATTATTAATCAAAACCAGAAAAGAAAAACACTTGCATGAGGTTGCATTCACTCGCGTGAATCAGTAGAAGTAAAAGCACAAATTTAGTTGCAAACTATCTTAAATAAAAACTAAACATTAATTTAATTAACTATGAGGATCATTGAGTCTATTCTTGATATGTTCAGCAGCGTCAGCAGCCTCAACTTGTTTCTTTGTAGCCTCAAGTTCAGCTTCACTTGCTTCCTTCTCATTTTTTGCAGTTATAGTCTTTGCCTATTTTTTTTCACACCACAATTCCTCAATCAAACAAGGCAATTTCAAAATAACAATAATATTGAAATAAGTAGTAACTAAAAATGGAAAGGGGTTGTTTTTGGATATTGAATTACCTGACCGACAAAGAAGGCCTTTGCATATCTAAAAGTTTCTTGTATAGAAACGGCAAAAGATAAGCAACTGATCTTCAAACGAGTACCAAAAGAAGTTTTGTTGTGATTTGGCAAAGATGTTGTAGATGAAGGACCAACCTCTTCCATAGCTACTTTTATTGCCTTATAGAGATTAAATATATATCACTTATGTGTATGTCTAGAGACAACAACATGAACATACTAAACTTGTACCATTTGTCCTTCTTTTATAGATAAATAAACTAACAAAAAGAGAATGTTAAAAAGTGTGTGGAAGATGTTCTCTAACCATCTAGCAATTATTCACAGACATCTCAAATCGCACAAAATACTTTCAATGATAATTAACTACCGTTTAGAAAACTCTGTAAATCGATTAGATTGATTTAAAAAGTAATTAATTGATTTAGAAAATATTGAAGAATAGTTAACTATCATTTAAAAACAAACGGTAATCAATTATTGTTCAATAGATCGAGTAATTACTAGATATCTGAAGAGCAAATCCTGAGATGTTTTAGAACTAGTCCAAATGCTCGAGGCCCACACCAAATGCCTACCATAAAGTGATAAAGAAGAAAATTATACTTTGCCAAAAAAGCATGAGTATTACTTTTTCCATCCTATGGAATTCTCGTGCGCCCTATTCTTTTTCAAAATTACCCCTGGTCTGAATTTAGTTTTCCAAACATTATTGTTAGTATTTTCTAGATTGTTTCGGATTTTAAAATCCAGAATGATCTTTTTTTAGAAATTTTTTCATTTTAAGCTTTTAAATTCGTAAAATAACTGCAAATAGAAATATAAAACAGAAATAAAAAGAACACAAAGATAAAACAGAAGTCATTTTATTAATATATGAATAATATATTACAAATGTTGAAGTTTTTTAAGCTTATTACATAAGAACCTAAAACTATTTCTAAGGGGGAGGGGGTAAGCTATACCAGTGGCTGGAGGGGGGGGGGGGGGGGGAAAGGGGGGGGGGGGGAAAAAGAAACCAAG
>Ga0228710_1007117_pt1 | contig 16703 bp, 14 predicted proteins | sample MedpolnodulmetaG_FD_177995 | JGI IMG/M metagenome (GOLD analysis project Ga0228710, IMG submission 177995) | Root nodule microbial communities from Medicago polymorpha collected in Santa Monica, California, United States - pink nodules | ecosystem: Host-associated > Plants > Roots > Nodule... | reverse complement strand
TAATTCTCCTTATGTTCTTATTCTTATAGTTTATAAAACCTATACATTTGCAGCATTAAGAATGTGTTGGATTTGGACTCGGTTCGACCAAGGCTGCTCAACTATGTACTGGTGGGTCTCTTTGTTTTTATGATTAAACCTTCACGCTTTTAGAGTATTATTCTCTTTTAGGGATATGAAAATTTGAGTCTGACTTAACATGAATTTTCAGCCTTCTTTGGGCCGTAAAAAAACACAATTACATATATCATCATGGATATAATGGAATGATAGAACTTAGCAGTTTGATGGAATTAGAATAGCAGAACTTTTGATGTTATTGGTTGGTGTTTTTGTGAGCCAAAATCCTCTGGCGTTGACTTCAAATTAGTTATTTATTAATTCTCTTTGTGTTCTTATGCTTGTAGTTTATAAAACCTGTTATATTTGCAGTGTCAAGAATGCGTTAGATTTGGACTCAGTTCGATCGAGGCTTCTCAGCAATGTCAACAAAGGAGATGAGTGAAATGCTTTTGTTGAATGATATAAATTGTTGCTCTGCATTACTTGGTAATTGTTGGCTGGATTTTTGCACTTATTGTTTTAGTTACAACAACCAGCTATAATCTTGGTACGAAACTGGTTTTATAAATTGTTCTTAAGCTTTTTAGTTCCACATATTGTATTCTCTGTCTGTCTCAGTTTCTTTTTTGGTTATATTCTCTCTCACAGTTGGTGGAACACTTATTTCACACAAATTAATAAATGATATAAATGAAAATAGGGATAGTAATATTTTTTCATTTTTTTTATAAAAAGAGAATAGTAATTTTAACGTTATTAAGTCGGTGTATTGACTACAATTATTATAAAATGAAAGATATGAGTAGAATTATCTTGATTTCCTTGCGAGGTGTGCATAATAATGTGTTAAAAGTGGTGAAAAGTATTGAATTTACCTTTCTAAAAGTTCAACAGTTGGTTAAAGAGTAACGCAGCTAAGACCCTTAAGGAAGGTAGGAAGACCTTTAAATAATATGGAAATTAATGCCTATTCCAATTATGGTCAGGCCAATAATAATGGAGTCATTGTCAACTTGAATGGTTCAAATTAGGGATGTAAATGAATATCCATGAATGTGGATAGTGTGGTATCTGTGTCCGTCCCGTATCCTACCCATATCCGCGCAGATATCCATTTAGCGGGTAATCCATGGATTTTGAGGTATCCGCGAGTTTATACAGATATCTATGGACACCATTTATAAAAAAAATATAAAAAAATGTGTTAACTTTATTTTAGCTGAAATTTAAAAATAAAATTTCATTACATGCATTTTCCTCTCTTTTTAGCAAAACATAATATTCATACAGTAAAATAACAACAAAGATCCTTACATTTAATAAAAATAAAGTTCTTTGATTTAACAAAAGCATAAATAAAACTTATCATATTCAACAAAAACAAAGCTTCTTGCTTCAACAATCTCGGCCACTTTCACTTCTTTTTAAAGGAGCGTAACAGTCGCGTAATATCTAATAACATTCACATTACCGAGATTTTTTGCTTAGGAAGTTGAAAGTATTAATGTTATCTATGTAATTTACTCAGTTTAATAGCGAATATGGATATCCGCGGGTGCAAATATCATTAAATCCGCATCCGTATCTATTAATTAGCGGGTAGTTAAAATATCCGTTTATTTTATCTGTGGATACCCATTAAGGTATCCGCTCTGTGTCTGTGGCGGATTTTATCTGCGGATATCCATGTGTGCAGAGTTTTTTGCCATCCCTAGTTCAAATGCTCCAAATAAGGAAGGTAGGAAGTAATGACAGTCATGCGGCTACTTTTAATGCGAAAACCAGCAGTCATATGACTCGTATGATTGCAGATAGTTTCTCAATAGACCCTTTAATTTAGCTCCCGATTGAATCATAACTTTTGATTGATTATTTTTGTGTAAAATTTGATTGGATCAAAATTTTCGATCAACTTTTTTCACAATTATAACCATCATGATTGTGTGTATTGTGGTTGATTTACTATATGAATTAGTCTCCAATTTTCATCATTTAATGTGTCTTTGAATTGCTAAAAATAGACGAATTGCCTATAATGTTGGAGTTATTGTCAATTTGAATGGTTCAAATGCTCCAAATAAGGAAGGTAGGAAGTAAAGACGGTCACACGACTACTTTTAATGTGGAAACAAGCAGTCATATGACTTGTATTATTACTTAATAGACCCTTTAATTTAGCTCCCGATTGAATCATAACTTCTGATCGATTATTTTTGTGTAAAATTTGATTGAGGCATAATTCGATTGTTAACTTAAATTTGTTTTTGTGTTTTTGATTAATTTTGAAGGGTAGGTATATTGAGCAACCATCTTGATTATGTCTATTGTGGTTGATCTACTATATTAGTCCCCGATTTTCAACATTTAGGCGTCTTTCAATTGCTAAAAATATAGTTGTGTGAACTAAACATATTTGACAATTTTTCTTTCCTTTTCTTTTTATCTATTTGATTTAAAAATTGTTCAGGAGACCGGATAAAAATGGATAATATGACCAAACAAAAACAAGAATTCATGTGACTGTTTAGAAACAATAATGGTAACACCCGCAATTTATGCATCTGCATGACATCTGTTTAATCACATATATTTTATTTGGAGAGAAAATAACTTATATCATTTCATTAAAAAGTAAACCAGTAATACATGTTGGAATATCATCAAAGACATGGAAGCTAGTACTAGATGTGACTACCTTAGCTAATGCATGTGCAACCTCATTTGTTTGCCTCCTAATAAACTCGACATGAGAGTTTGTTAAATAATTGCTACATAATTGGATATTGCTATCCATAATAGAACCAAATTCGGTGATATCTCCACGACCTTTGTTGAAGTAATCAGCTACTCTTTTTGAGTCAACCTCGAAGTCAACATTTGTAAGTTGAAGTTCATGTATCCACCGAATTGCATGATGTAAGCCCAAGGCCTCTCCAACATCGACATAACAAACTGGAGTAAACCACATTGTTTTTGAACAGACATGGTTCCCATCTGAGTCTCAGATGCACATTCCATATCCTACCTTATTGCTGGTATTTGAAAATGAGGCATCAACATTACACTTGTATCTTCCCGTCCTGGGTTTCCTCCATCTGAAATTTGCATCCCCATTATGGTGGGAAGCGCTTGGAGTACCAGATATATTATTCTGACTTGTGAGATTTTGCCTATGATTAGCATTCCAGAACTGTAGTTCTCGAGTCTGACACCTGTTGCCAGAATTGAAGATTTCTAGCTTTCCAAATGCTCCACATTATGGTGACTATAATCTCAATCTGAGTTGTGGACAACTTTTGCAACAGGTTAAAGATGATATCTGGAGCATTATCAAACTCATTTAGAGACGGAGAAATTAGATGCCACACATTAGCTGCAAGCCAGACATCAATGGCTGCCTGGCAATGAAAGAGAATATGGTAGCTATCCTCATAGGGGTCTTCGCACATGACACAATCTGATGGGCAATTAACACCCCTACTTCGCAGCTTCACCCGCGTTGGAAAGCAGTCTCTACATATTCTCCACACCAAATTCTTGACTTTAGGAGGCACTTTCAATCTCTAAATACCACTCCAATACCCAGGTTTTCGCAAGTGATCATTATTTATAATATCTTCAATGCAAATGCGATAAGCACTTCTAACCGAATAACATCCATTCTTCTCCGCCTTCCAGACCAACTTATCCACCTGGACCTCCTGGTGTAAATGAGTATTTAAAATATCTTGGGCTGTTTCACTCGCAAAGATCTGACGAACCAACTGTTCATTCCAAGCTTTCTCGTTTTGATCAATAAGATGCCCCGCAAAATAAGGTTGAAGAGCCAGCATGTCGGGATCAACAAGGGGATGCTAGATCCTGTCCCAATCCATGGCTAGCTAACAATAGAAATGTTATAACCAGAACTAAATTTCTAGCGTGCGCCTTGTCGAACAACCACCTTGGCGCTGAAGATGCTACGCTAGACAAAACTTGGGTTATGTCCCAACTTAGCATCCAGGTAACTGCTATTCGGGTAATACTGAGCTTTAAAGATTCTTGAGACAAGACTATCCGCATTAGTTTGTAGTTGCCACCCTTGTTTACCAAGCATCGCAACATTGAAAGCTGCTAAGTCTTTGAATCCCATTCCTCCATGATTTTTGTGAACAGATAGCTTTTCCCAGGATAGCCAATGCAAACCTTTGTTACTTGTGCCTCCATGACCCCACCAGAAAGCGTTCATCATCTTTTCAATTTCATCTAGGAGTGAGTTTGGTAACTTGAATATGCTCATGACATATGACAGGATCATCTGTTTAATCACATATGAAAATATGATTATTTAATTGAGTAAATGATTGATTTAATTCACAGTTTCATATGAAAAAATAGGTATATGAAAGTGTAATGATATTTAAACGGGTTGGCCTAGTGGTTGGCTTGGGATCTTGGAGTTTGCTCCTCCAAAGATTTCAGGTTCGATTCCCTCTGGTGCCAATTTTGGTGGGCTAAGTCCATATAGAGCTTGCTCTGGCTTTAAACGGGGCTCTCGCAAGTGGGCGGTGGGATTGGTCCCATCGGATTAGTCAGTCCTTGGATCGGATACCGAGTTTTAAAAAAAAAATGATATTTAAATAATTATTTGGTGATAAATGTTGTTATACTTTGTTTTTCTCTATTGTTATAGACTAAAACAACATAGAAAGAAAAGAAAAAACGGAGAGATGAAGTAAGAAAATAACAAAAGTATGGAAGAAAATTATGACAAAAATTGTCTTAAAATGACCATATTAATATAATCTCCAAACATTTTTGTTTAATCAATACTGGAAAATTGCAGCTGATTATTACGAGAATTTCAATATTCCTCCGTACTACACAAGCGCGTCCCAACAGTTTAACATCTCTGCTTAATCAATATTATACCGACAAGCGTGTCCCACTTTCTTGACTTTAGATACTCCAAAGTTCAGTACACTCATCCTAGCTCAATTTTATCCAAACAACTGTTCTTTCATTTGAATACTAATATTCATCAAACTACACTCATTCACTCATCATGGCTCCCCTCACAGTCACAAATCAATTCAAGTATGATGTTTTTCTCAGTTTTAGAGGCGAAGATACTCGCCATGGTTTCACCGGTTATCTCAAGAAAGCTCTTGATGACAAAGGGGTTCGAACTTTCATGGATGCCAAGGAGCTTAAAAAAGGCGAAGAAATAACACCATCACTTCTCAAAGCAATTGAAGATTCCATGATGGCCATTGTTGTCCTCTCTGAGAATTATGCAACTTCCTCCTTTTGCTTACAAGAACTTTCTAAGATCCTAGATATGATGAAAGATAAGGTGGGTCGTTCCGTTTTGCCGGTATTTTATAAGGTGGATCCTTCTGATGTACGAAAGTTGAAAAGGAGTTATGGTGAAGCCATGGATAAACATGATGATGCCAACTCCTCAAGTCATAATAAATGGAAGGACTCTCTTCACCAAGTTGCTAATTTGTCCGGCTCTCATTACAAAGGGTACACTTCTGTCTGTTTTTAATTTCATTTGTCAAGTAAAATAGTCAATCACCTTTTCACAAAAAAGTGAAATAATATCAACTAACTAATAATTTATTTCTTTTCTTATTTTATCTTTTACCATATTATTTGTATCTTTCTTTATCACATATTCCCTCCGGTCTCAAATATAGGAAATTTTTTTATTTTTAGGTTCATTGAATAATTAATGTATTTACTTTACAATGTAGATCAGATACATTAACTACTCAATGAACCTAAAAAAGGAATCTTTTCTTATATTTGAGACTGGAGGGACTATTTTTTTTTTAAAGCTAGTAATTGATATGCTAGACTGTAAAAGAGAAATTACTCACAAAAAAAAAGTAAAAAGAATGAATTTTTTTAATTTTTTATATAAAATAGTAAAGGGGATGATAAGAAGCTAAATAATTTTTTTCTTAAAAAATATACGATAATTGTATTTCTTGATTCATTTTTCAAAACCTTAAACAACAAACATAACAGATGACAATTTTAGTTATAACATAGACTAACGTGTACTTTTGATTCCCATGTATCATAAATTCATAATTGTGTGATTTTAACCTCCTATGTTTTTGAGCGATTTTGGACCCTTACATTTGCCTTCTTTATGATTTTATAGTCTATCTTATAATTTTCCTCAAAAATTTATTTTGGGGGAGTAAACTACCAAATCATGGGGAAAACATAAGGGGACGTAATTCCCAAAACGGGGGGGGGGGGGGAATATTGTATAAGTGGAGGGAGAAAGACACAATCAAGCCTAATATATAATCAATGTTAAAAACATAGACATAATGACCACTTTTCTCTTATTGGATAGGGATGAGTATGAGTATGAGTTTATTGAGAAGATTGTTGAACAAGTCTTAAGAAATATAAAACCTATTGTCTTACCTGTTGGTGATTACCTAGTTGGACTAGAACACCAAAAGCAACATGTGACTTCGCTTTTGAATGTTGGGTCTAATGGTACAATCCACATGGTCGGGATCCATGGGATTGGTGGAATAGGGAAAACTACTCTTGCTCTAGAAGTTTATAATTCGATTGTCCATCAATTTCAATGTTCCTGTTTTTTTGAAAAAGTCAGAGACTTTAAGGAAAGTGGGTTGATATATCTCCAAAAGATCCTTCTGTCTCAAATTGTTGGAGAGACGAACATGGAGATAACAAGTGTTAGACAGGGAGTTTCAATATTACAACAAAGGCTTCACCAAAAGAAGGTTCTTTTACTTCTGGATGATGTTGACAAGGATGAGCAATTAAAGGCTATTGCTGGAAGTTCCGATTGGTTTGGTCTAGGAAGTAGAGTCATCATCACGACTCGGGACAAAAGGTTGCTAACATATCATGGGATTGAAAGAACGTATGAGGTGAAGGGATTGAACGATGCAGATGCTTTTGACTTGGTGGGATGGAAAGCTTTAAAAAATGATTATAGTCCAAGCTATAAAGATGTTTTATTAGAACAAAAGCAAGGAAGAGAATTGAATGCGAATGAATTGCGTAGACTGAAAGATTTGAAGAATGACGTACGTTTTTCAAGTTATGCGAATGTTTTAAAACGTGCTGTAGCATATGCTTCTGGCCTTCCACTTGCTTTGGAAGTCATAGGTTCTCACTTTTTTAACAAGACAATAGAACAATGTAATTATGTACTAGATCGTTGTGAAAGGGTTCCTGATAAAAAGATCCAAACAACACTACAAGTGAGCTTTGATGCTTTGCAGGATGAAGACAAATTTGTTTTTCTTGACATTGCTTGTTGCCTCAAAGGATGGAATTTGACAAGAGTCGAAGAAATACTTCATGCTCATTATGGTAATATCATGAAAGATCACATTGATGTGTTAGTGGAAAAATCTCTCATAAAAATAAGCAATTCCGGTAATGTAACATTACATGATTTGATAGAGGATATGGGGAAAGAAATTGTTAGACGAGAATCACCTGAAGATCCTGGAAAACGCACTAGGTTATGGGCCTATGAAGATATAAAGAAAGTTTTCAAAGAAAATACGGTGAGTTATTATAATGATATGAATCAGCGAGATCTTTAAATGTCGGTTGATTTGTCCTTTTTTGTTTGCAGGGAACAAGCACCATTAAAATCATAAATTTCCAATTTGACCCTTGGATTGAAAAAAAAAAGGATGCCTCGGATGGAAAAGCTTTCAAGAAGATGAAAAATCTCAGAACACTAATTTTTAGTACTCCTGTTTGTTTTTCTGAAACTTCTGAACATATTCCAAATAGTCTACGAGTGCTGGAATATTCCAATCGCAATCGCAATTATTACCATAGCCGTGGATCAAATCTATTTGAGTGGGACGGCTTTCTCACAAAGGCAAGTGTAACCTATTCATATCTCTTTTCCTATATTAATAAATCCGGTTTAATATTATTCATTAATTTCTTATTTATTTTCATTTTTTTTTTGTTGCAGAAGTTTGAGAATATGAAAGTTTTAAATTATGATTGCGATACACTATTAACAAGAATGCCTGATATCTCTAATCTCCCAAATTTAGAACAATTTTCAATTCAAGATTGTACTAGTTTAATTACAATTGATGAATCTGTTGGCTTTTTGAGTAAACTTAAAATCTTGAGATTTATAGGTTGCAATAACCTCCAGAGTGTTCCACCACTCAATTCTGCTTCACTGGTAGAACTCAATCTTTCACATTGTCATAGTCTAGAAAGTTTTCCTCCCGTGGTGAGTGGATTTCTTGGAGAACTTAAAATCTTGAGGGTTATAGGTTGCAGCAAAATCAGACTTATTCCATCTCTCGTGTTACCTTCTCTAGAAGAACTCGATCTTTTAGATTGTACTAGTCTTGACAGTTTTTCACATATGGTATTTGGTGATAAGCTTAAAACCATGAGTTTTAGAGGTTGCTACGAGTTAAGGAGTATTCCAGCTCTCAAGTTGGATTCACTTGAAAAACTTTACCTATCATATTGTCCCAATCTCGTGAGTATATCACCTCTCAAGTTGGATTCACTAGAAAAACTTGTCCTTTCAAATTGTTATAAGCTCGAGAGCTTTCCAAGTGTGGTGGATGGGTTTCTTGGAAAACTTAAAACCCTGTTTGTTCGAAATTGTCACAATCTTAGGAGTATTCCAGCTCTCAAGTTGGATTCACTTGAAAAACTTGACCTATCACATTGTCGCAATCTCGTGAGTATTTCACCTCTCAAGTTGGATTCACTAGAAACACTTGACCTATCAAATTGTTATAAGCTCGAGAGCTTTCCAAGTGTGGTGGATGGGTTTCTTGGAAAACTTAAAACTTTGTTTGTTCAAAATTGTCACAATCTCAGGAGTATTCCAGCTCTCAAGTTAGATTCTCTTGAAAAACTTGACCTATCACATTGTCGCAATCTCGTGAGTATCTCACCTCTCAAGTTGGATTCACTAGAAAAACTTTACCTTTCAAGTTGTTATAAGCTCGAGAGTTTTCCAAGTGTGGTGGATGGATTTCTTGGAAAACTTAAAACCCTATTTGTTAAAAGTTGTCACAATCTCAGGAGTATTCCAGCTCTCAAGTTGGATTCACTTGAAAAACTTCACCTATCACATTGTCACAATCTCGTGAGTATTTCACCTCTCAAGTTGGATTCACTAGAAAAACTTGTCCTTTCAAATTGTTATAAGCTCGAGAGCTTTCCAGGCGTGGTGGATGGGTTGTTGGATAAACTTAAAACCTTGTTTGTTAAAAATTGTCACAATCTTAGGAGTATTCCAGCTCTCAAGTTGGATTCACTTGAAAAACTTGACCTATCACATTGTCACAATCTTGTGAGTATTCCATCTCTCAAGTTGGATTCACTAGAAACACTTGACCTTTCAGATTGTTATAAGCTCGAGAGCTTTCCAAATGTCGTGGATGGGTTGTTGGATAAATTGAAATTCTTGAATATTGAAAATTGCATCATGCTTAGGAATATCCCACGGCTCAGCTTGACTTCGTTGGAACATTTCAATCTTTCATGTTGTTATAGGCTTGAGAGTTTTCCAGAAATATTGGGAGAGATGAGAAATATACCAAGACTCCACTTGGATGAAACTCCCATAAAAGAATTACCGTTTCCATTTCAAAATCTTACACAGCCCCAAACATATTATCCATGTAACTGTGGACATTCTTGCTTTCCAAATAGAGCTTCTTTGATGTCAAAAATGGCTGAACGCTCCATTCAAGCCGAGGAAAAAATGAGCCCAATACAATCTTCACATGTAAAGTATATTTGTGTCAAGAAATGCAAACTTTCAGATGAATATCTGTCAAAAACTCTCATGTTGTTTGCTAATGTGAAAGAATTACACCTAACTAACAATCAATTCACAGTTATTCCTAAATCTATTGAAAAATGTCATTTTCTATGGAAACTTGTCTTGGATGATTGTAAGGAACTTGAGGAAATTAAAGGGATTCCTCCATGCTTAAGAGAGTTATCTGCAGTAAACTGCAAATTGACTTCGTCATGCAAAAGCAATTTACTAAATCAGGTTATATTTATTTATTTTTTAATTTGTAATGTATTTTCTATTCTTCTTGATATCGTTAAACTTACATTTTATTTATGAATAACAGAAATTACATGAGGCTGGAAACACTCGGTTTTGTTTGCCACGGACAAAGATTCCAGAGTGGTTTGACCACCAATGCGAGGCAGGAATGTCAGTTTCTTTCTGGTTTTGTAGCAAGTTTCCTTCCATAGCTCTCGGTTTTGTTTCTGCATATACATGGGGTTATCTTGAACATCCTGCAAGAGTGATCATCAACGACAATACATTTTTCTATACACATGGTAGGAAGATTGATAGGTGCTCACGACCGGACACATATCATTTGCATCTTTTTCATATGCAAGTGGAATACTTCAATGGTAATATGGACAAAGCACTTTTAGAAAATAAATGGAACCATGCAGAGGTTGACTTTGGATTCCCATTCATGTTTAGTGGAATCCATGTATTGAAAGAGAAGAGTAACATGAAGGATATTCGATTCACCAACCCAGAGAATGATGCTAACATTGTTTTTCACTCGGGATGTTGAAGTAAGTATATCATTCATTTTACCCAAATAGTCGTAAAATTTTCTTCCTGTAGTGTTGTAGGATGTTAATTTGTTTCATAATTTTATGATAGATTTTTCAATTTATTCACCAAATAACAATTATAGGTTGGACTATCCAGGTTTTAACGACAATTTGGCATGTTTATGCAGATGTATTAAATTTTTTCCCTTAATTTTTTTTGGAGACGGTAACAAAACAACTTATGGCAGAAATAATGAGTTCGACTATCTTCTTTTTCTATTAGGCTGAAGAATGGATCCAATAGTATGTGATGAATCAGTGAAAGATGCTTCAGATTTCAAATGAGAAGAAGATTCTCCACACAGTTGATAAATGAATTGCATGTCCCACTCCAGAGAAGATCTGACCATTATTTCCCATCAATTTCAAGGATCCACAAACCAAGCTTCCGGAAGACTGTTGCTGATTTGTTTAGTGATATGAGTTGTTCGCTTAGATCGTTGCATCTGCATAAAAAATCTCCAAATTTTTTGAAATATTTGCAAGGTTGAAGTTCTTGATAAGAGGTGATTTTTTTAATCCTCCCAAACTAATTTATGGATGATAAAGATACGTTCCATTTTACGGTTGTATACTGATAGCTTCCCTCTAGTTAAAATAATCTTTATACATCTGACGTGGTCCAGTGTAATCAATGTCAATATGTCACACTGTCATTTTTTGGTAACATAGTACCAGGATTTTGGAATTCAAGATTACTAATGTGGTGGCAGTTAGGTTTTCATTATCTGCATATTACTCTGCTGTGATTTGTGATTCCATATGTAAGCATGTTATACTTAGTTAAAAATGTATTGATGCTAATAAGAAAGTATTGTATGAGATTTCGTAAAAAATGGTTTGACACTTTGATGGTTATCTAGGCATGCTACACTTAGTTGAAAATGTGTTGATGATTACGAGAAAGAAAGTATATGAGAGTTTGTGGCTATTAGTGATACTTGCGTTTTTCAATTGCTTTTCTTTGGGTCTGGCACAGCTATATTTTTTTATTCGTAGTTAACTAGACAAATTGGAATGTATGACTGCTGAAAAGAATTGATTTCATCACTTTAATTTTGAAAAAATAATTGGTCCATGAGTATTCAATCAAATGTTATTAATACACCAGTACATAAGACCTCCTCTCCATATTCTGTTAGCCGTGTTGAAAGCTCTGATTTGAAAATTGTCTCTTGTTCGGATTGTTTGATGACAAACATACATGCGCAGTCAGCACCTGAGAGATTTACACTCACAGAAGGCAGTGATGATTTGGACAATAAAGGATGTTCTGAGGAGTGAGGACTGCAAATCGTTTGGTTCTGTTTCCTTACCTCAGCAGTTATGCCATCTTGTTTTGGTCTCAATTTTGGATTTATTCTAAAAATCATACTTTGATATTCACTTATTCTATTTTGCACCTTTCAATCTATACTGTCTTTTGCCAAAACAAAAAAGTATATCCTTGCCAGAGAACTTGCAAAGAAAACAAGTTTTTCCCGACATATTACTAGTTCATGTTAAATTCTAACTAATTAGTACGACAGTCATCAATCATATATTCATGCATGAAAAAGTTGAACTTTGGAGATGGTTATAAGTTATATGTTATAACTTATAAGATAGATATTGGGTGAGAAACATGTTGATTTTGAGTGAAACATCGGGGATAGTTATAATGAAAACATTAATGTCTTTACTTATAACACATTTATAAAATCACAGTTTAGTTTGATTTATTAAATTGGGTGTATCAAATAGGGTGTTAAATGGGTATAAGAATATAGCTAGGTTCATACTTAGCATATCTTTGATATCTAATATCCCTTACTTTCACACTTTGCATCTGATAAAATTTATTTTCGTTGAAACTTTTTATCATAAAAGCAATTTTTCTCTCGTGTTAATTGGCTTCTCAATGCAGGTGGAGTAATTCCATTGAAAAAACCAACGTAGATCAGACTGGTTTGGATGCATTGGATAACACTCCTTCATCATTTAGTTCTGTCGAAAGAACTCTAATCACAAAAGAGGAGTTCATGCAAAAGTTAATGATGAACTGTTTAGATTTTGTTGAGATTAGTATGTTCTAATTCTATTTAGTATAATGTAGTACATGTTTTTTTTTGGTTGATGCATAGTACATGATTTCTAGTAACAAAGTAGCTAACTAATCTTGTCCTCCCAATATGAGAAGCTGAAGAACAGAACGAGATTTTGCAAAAGATTGTACCAAACTGGATTTGCAATGGTGGGTCTCTTTTATCATGGATATAATCAGAGAGAAGAACTTACCAGTTTGATAGAATATCAAACTTTTGATAGCATTAGTCAGTGATGTTGTTAGCCAAAATCTTCTGGCATTTACTTCAAGTAGCTATTTAATATTTCTTAGGAAAACTTGTCCCATTTGCAGTGTCAATAATGCATTGAGTTTGGACTCAGTTCAGCCAAGGGTGACCAAAGGAGATGAGTGAAGGGTTTTTGTTGAATGATAACGAATGTTAATTGCGGTGTTGCAAATGATTGTTGGTGATGATATGCATTGAATGACAATTGTTTTGTTGTTGGATCTTTGCACTCATATACAACCAAAGTTTGAAAAGTGTATGTTCTACGTATGATATGTAGTATAATTTTGTAATTCCTCTGTTCTCTTTTACATGTCATTCTTGTGATAAATTATGTTTCAATTTGCTTGTCGTTTTTAAAATTCAACGCAATATATAGACTATTGTTTTGTCAATAATATGCTTTTAGGTCCACGTATTATACCAACAATTATAAACGATACTAGTATTTTTTTTTGTCAGGTAGCCTAGTGGCTAGAATTCACCTTATAAGGTGAATAAGTGGGGTGTCCGGGGTTCGAACCCCGACCCCTGCATATAATAACGCATTATCCTACCAACTGAGCTATGCTCACGGGACAAACGATACTAGTATTAATCGTTTAAAAAAAAAACACCAATATAAAGTTCAATTTGATTTGGTAATTCAATTTGCTATTACTAAGCAATATGCTTCCATTTGAATATACAATATGAATAACATACACATCTTAGGACACAGCGAGTTATTAGTCCACAACTTAGGACACCACTTGGTAGTAAGAAATCGTGATTATTTGATGTATATGCTCATCCATTTTTATTGTAGGTCATCTTCATATGATTCTTTTATCCTTCTCCCTCTGAGTCCGATTTTTCCACAATCAATGCTCGATCGCACGATGTCTTGTGCCTCCACTGCCGTCTCTGGCGAATCCAACAATGATCTTTATTGCAGGATAATTTTCGCTTCAATGACAGCCCTGATAATGGCAGCATAACATTCACCTTTTATGTATACAATATGCACTCTTCCTCATTGATGCAATGCTTCTTTCTATTCCCATTTTCTACTCCATCCGTTTCAAAATGAGTGTCGTTTTAGTTAAAAAAAATTGTTTTAAAATGAATGTCACTTTCGGTTTCTAATGCAATAATAACTTTTTCTTTTCAATTGTACCCTTCAATTAATACTATATACACTACTTCCAAAGTATTGTTTTTTCTTCAATGAAAAACAAACCAATAGTTGATTAGGATAATTTGGTAAAATAATATCTCTTTTTCTTTTAATTAATGCATTTCTTAATATGTGTGTAAAAACCTTAAACAACATTCATTTTGAAATGGAGGGAGTATCATTCTGCATCTTTATATTTGATCTCTACTATCAACAGATGTTTCTCAAGCACATGGTATGTGCTTAATAATATGTTTTGTTCTTTGGCATCTTGTCTCATTAAAATTAAGAATCTATATGGTTGAGTGGCAAAATATTTCTCATTTGATAACAAAAATAATGTGTTGTAACATGCAAGTCCTATGAAGAATTAGCTAAGTTAAGACTAGATCTAAAGTTGCATAAAGAAGATAAAAATATGGTTGTATATTTGGTTGTCAAACAAAAGGATGTTCAAATAACACTACTCTTCATTCATCATATCCTCAACAGAGGTGTTCCTTACAAATATATAGCTAGGTTTAGCTAGCGTTGGACCATGGGCCTAAATGATAATGCAAAGGACTACCAATGTTATATTACAGATTACTAAATGCACTCTCACTTTAGTAGCGATAAAAGTTCTTCAGCCAAGAGGGTATTTTGGTGTCTCTTGTTGGTTTGCTGAGGCCTACTCCTTTCTGGCTATCATCCTATATATGCAATGTTTAGAGAATGCAGGGCCGTTGGTTTCTAATGCGGTAAATCCTCTTGGAATTGTCCATGGTAATAGAATTTTCAGAGAAAGGACTCGCCACTCTTGGAAACTTAGTAGTGACTTCCTTGGGAAACAAAGCAACTGAGAATAGCTCAGAGATTCCAAAATGTTTATGTTTTCTCTCATGAAAATTTGAAAATATCACAGGTTGGATGGTCGCCATTTTATTCTTCTAGCCATTTTTCAAGATTATGTGAACCTATTTGAAGGTAATGCATTTTGATCCTGCATTCTCCATCAAATTCTGCTCGCCTTAATTGCCATTGCATGTTTGGATAGCTTTTTAGAAGTTAAACACTTCAATTCTTTTTTATTCGCGTAATGATAATAATGTCATAGTTTTAGAGAAATTTGTTTGTTCAACCAACATTAGACAACTTGATTCTATCACTGCTTTCTTTTCATATACTCTTCTTTTCAACTCAAGCTATTGCTATATTGATTGTTCATTCATGTTCTCTAATTAATTCTAGACTTGTAACTATTATTTAACACACGTTATTCAAAAACCGTTAGTTCAATGTGGCCACACAAAAAAGTTTAGTTCATAATATTTTTGGATTGTATAATCCGAAATACCCCTCACCCAACAAAAATGAAATTTCTTTCATTTTCACCCATTATTGTAGCATTTCGGATTATATAATCCGAAAAGCTTTGATAATTTTCGGAAAATATAATCCGAAACAAGTTCGAGTTTTGGACGGCAAGAGTAACTCATAGAACACAATTTTCAAAGGGTTTTACCAACTTTACTGGCTGGTAAAACCCCTTGAACACGGTTTTTGACTCACCATTAAGAGTCTTTACACTCTATGAACTTAAATCTTCACAAATTTCTCGTATAAATACCCTTCATACCTTCATCATTTCTCACACCATCATCTCACACTCTCTCCTCCTCTTCTCCTATAAAGAGATGAATCGATGTATGAGGTGAGTATAGAAATTTGTCACCTCACAATGAAGAAAGAGATGAATCGATGTTTGTTCTATATGACCACAAACCACACAACTTTTTGGGCTATGTATCAATCTTTTTAAATGACATCTTTAGCGTAAAATTCCGCGGATAGACGACATGATGAAGATCTATATTTTCTATCTATCCATCTTTTAAAATGAACATCTTTAGCATAAAGTTCAGCTGACAGATATTTGAGAGCATGATGAGGGACCACACAAAAAAGTTTTGTTCATAATATTTTCGGATTGTATAATCCGAAATATCCCTCACCCAACAAAAACAAAATTTCTTTCATATTCACCGATTATTGTAGCATTTCGGATTATATAATGCAAAAAGCTTTGATAATTTTCGGATTATATAATCCGAAACAAGTGAGAGTTTTGGACGACAAGAGTAACTCATAGAACACAATTTTCAAAAGGTTTTACCACCTTTAATGGCTGGTAAAACCGAACACGTTTTTTGACTCACCATTAAGAGTAGTTACACTCTATGAACTTAAATCTTCACAAATTTCTCCTATAAATACTCTTCATACCTTCGCCATTTCTCACACCATCATCTCACACTCTCTCATCCTCTTCCTTCCACAACAATGTTTTTCCATCGTTGGTCTTTCATTAAAAAAATGTTACTTTGGAAACTGATGAGTCGATAAATTAGTATTTTTAATATGTTATTTGAGTTTATTTTATCTAGATTTGATTTAGTTTTATTTAAATATTATTTCCTTTTTGAGCTATCTTATTTCAATTGCAAATTATTATATTT
>Ga0228710_1007116_pt1 | contig 16706 bp, 17 predicted proteins | sample MedpolnodulmetaG_FD_177995 | JGI IMG/M metagenome (GOLD analysis project Ga0228710, IMG submission 177995) | Root nodule microbial communities from Medicago polymorpha collected in Santa Monica, California, United States - pink nodules | ecosystem: Host-associated > Plants > Roots > Nodule... | reverse complement strand
TGTCTCCTATGGTAGGAGACCTATTCGCGAATGTAAAATATATTAACGAATGTGAAATAAATTAACAGTGCCAAAACAGAAAAAACAAAACCCCCCTCAACAAAAACATCGGCTGCCTCTAAACTACAGGAAACAAAGTAGCCAATGTGTTCCCATAATAGCCTAAAAAAAACATCATCATCATCATAGGTACTACAGGAGGCTAAAACAACATCAAAACAGAACCCCAAAAAGGCAAGACGCCTAAATTGACCAGGAAAGAATCAAAACAAATAATCAATAACAAATGTATCTGTCTCACTGACTCATCCACCAAAGAATATCAAAAATAATAACTCAATTATTGGTCTGAGGGTGCGTTTTGTTGGAATTCAGACAAGATCAAAGCGCGTCGTTTTGTTTTATCGTTTCAAGAAGTTAGAGAAGTTATGGCTTTGAACTAAAATATACTTTTTATTTGTGTGAAAAAAAATTATAAATAAATATGGATATTAAGCGGTTAGTGATGTGTAAAAACTAAAAGACTATCATGTAATAGTATATGTCAACAGTTGTCTATCGATTAACAATGGAGACATCCATTTTGACAACTAGGTATCCATGAAAAAATGATGGGTAATTTATCTCATCTAATGAACATTCACCTTTTTAGGTGGTATCCATGAAATATTTTGACCCCACCAATAATTGTTTGTTTTCATTGGTTTGTGGGTAAATTACTCACCATTGTTCAAAGGTAGTCTAGAAAAAACCTCCATTTTTTGATACTTAAATGAATACACATCACTTATTTATAATTTTTTAATAATAGTACCTAATAAGAACTCAAATCTCACAAAAAAAATTAAATAAGATCCACTAATCAACTATTAATAACTTTATATCATTACATTTCAATTTTTTAATATTAAAAAAGTGAAGGTCCTGTTTAAAAGTGAGGGTCTTAAATAAGACCCCGAAAAAGATTTTCCCCAATAAAGGTACCTAATAAATACCAGATCTTAAATGATTAAGACCATTCCATTGCAATGATCTTACGGAAGGTCTTGATTAAAAAAAAAGTTCAAGTATCTAATTACTAAAAATTTAATTTAGGGACCTATTTAAAAAAAATTCAAATAGTTCGGGAACCTAAAGATTAATTAAACATAAAAATTATTATAAATATGATCAAAAATGTTTGATCAGTGTATATGCTAAAATTGTTACTTTTCTTCGTATATATGATTAAGCATAGTAGAAAAACAAACAAAGCTATAATTATTGTTTTTACTTTTTGTTAATGTTTTCTTATTTTGTGAGTGTCTACACCTTTCATTTTCATTTGGTCTTCTAACCATACAAGTCTTCATATTGAAGAACTTCCGAGCATTTTCCATGCAATACATTTGTAACACACGACAAAAGCTACTACTAAATCCATTGACCCAAAAGTCTCACTTTTGAAACATTACTCACACGACCTTTCACACAAATCGAATGATAAAAGACTATAAGCTTTGTCTCAAACCATATATTTTGGTCAACAAATCATTTCACCAACTTCAAATTAATTGGTTGACTTTCATATCCAAAGCTTCGATCCTCCATTTCTTAATTACCTGTTCTTGTTCCAAGACAGAGATCAATATATCAGAATGACAACTGTTTCTAGCAAGCCATTATTTTCCTTTTATTCTTTTCTTCTTTTTATTATCATTATCGTATCTCAAGCCCAAGGCCAACCAAATTTTTTGCGCAACTATTGTATAAACAATAATGTCAACTACACAGCCAATAGCACCTACCAAAACAACCTCAACACTCTTTTGTCCAATCTCACTTCCAACACACAAATCAACTACGGTTTCTACAATTTTTCTTATGGCCAAAACACTGACAAAGTAAACGCCATTGGACTCTGCAGAGGAGATGTTAAACCTGACACTTGTCGCAGTTGTCTCAACAATTCAAGAGTTCTTCTCACAAAACTTTGTCCAACCCAAAAAGAAGCAATTAGTTGGTATGATGACTGCATGTTGCGTTACTCAAACCGATCAATATTTGGCATTATGGAAGCTTCATTTTCATATTATAAGTGGAACAATAGAAATGTAACCGATGTGGATCAATTTAATCAAGTTCTTGGGAACTTGATGAGGAAACTCAATGAAATAGCTGCATCAGGTGATTCTCGTCGTAAGTTTGCTGCCGGTAATGCAACTTTGAATTTTGAAACCATATATGGTCTTGTGCAGTGTACACCTGACTTGTCAGGGCAAGATTGCAATGATTGTTTACAGCGTGCTATTTCAGAAATTCCAAGTGTTTTTAATAACAAGATTGGTGGTAGAGTTCTCAAACGAAGTTGTAATATTAGATATGAAATATATTCCTTCTATGGTCCTACGACAGTAATAGACCAAGATGAAACCTCCCCACCAGAAGAAGGTAATTACTGATTGTCATTAACTATCATACTTAATTACTACATGGTGATTACAGTTAGGTAACCTTGTTTTACTTGTTCTTAACTTGGCCTTTTTTTCATTAGTTAGTCGTTGTAGACTTGTTTGTTGGTAATATTTTACTATTCATAATCTTTGAAATGTCTCATTTTGCAGAAAAAAGCAAATCATCACATACTACCATCGCCATAGTTGTGCCGACAGTTGTTGCTGCTGCTACTGCTGCCCTGCTAACTTTCATTTGCATATGCTTACGGAAAAGGAAGGCAAAGATAAATCTCGAAGGTATGTGACTTTGTCTAAATTCGTTAGACTGTCTAATGCAGGATAATTTTAAAGACATAAAATCTACATCATAATAATAAGTTGTGATGGTTAACAAAGTTTTGAATTCTAATAGAGAAAACCTAGATGCAGTAATTCAAAAATAGACAGAAGGAAAAGAATAATGGAAGCCAATAGACATAAGTTTTTTTATTTTAAAAATTAGATATTAGCATATTTTTCTAACATGCCTTGTATCATGTATGAAGAAATAGAAGAAGAAGATGATAACGATGATATTGAAATTACTGAGTCATTGCTATTCAACTTCGAGACATTACGAGTTGCTACAGGGAACTTTTCTGAAGCTAATAAACTTGGACATGGCGGATTTGGAGTTGTTTATCAGGTAAGTAATACTATTGATTTAGATGAACATGACATTCTTCCTCTTTAACGTACTTATTATGCATAAATCAAATATATTTTCAGGGTATACTCGTCGGTGGACAAGTGATTGCAGTCAAAAGGTTGTCAACAAATTCAGGACAAGGGGATATTGAATTTAAGAATGAAGTGCTTTTAGTGGCTAAGCTTCAACACCGAAATTTAGTTAGACTACTTGGTTTTTGTCTAGAAGGAAGAGAAAGATTGCTTGTCTATGAATATGTTCCGAATAAAAGTCTTGATTATTTTATATTTGGTAGGCCATAATATATGCTTTACTAGATTGTTGCTCTCATACATAAGACTACTAAAATATCTAATTTTGTGTATGTATAGATCCAATAAACAAAGCACGATTGGATTGGGAGAGGCGCTACAAAATCATTGGAGGTATTGCTAGAGGCCTTCTTTACCTTCATCAGGATTCTCAACTTCGTATTATACATCGTGATCTTAAAGCGGGTAACATTCTCTTAGACGAAAAGTTGAATCCTAAAATATCGGATTTTGGTATCGCCAGACAACTTCTTGTCGATCAAACTCAAGTAAATACAAATAAAATTGTTGGAACATAGTAAGTATTAGAATATGATTTCCATATCTTGTTAATTACAATTTTTTTCATCATTAATTTATCTTGTATTGTAAGTAATTCATTGATGTTGACTCCAAAAATAGTTTTTATGATATTTAAGTTCTTTTAAAGATGGTATCATGCATCATGATTATTGGTAAAAAATCAAAATTATATTTTTGAACCAAAAAAAATCAAATTTGTTAATAGGTATCATTGGCCTTAACAACTAAAACAAGTTGATTACTTGTGACTCAAAAAGACTAATTAGTTCTGACTAATTAAACTTTTTCACTTTTTTACGTAGTGGATATATGGCTCCCGAGTATGTATTGTTTGGAGAATTTTCGGTAAAATCAGACGTTTTTAGTTTTGGGGTACTAGTTTTGGAGATTATAAGTGGCCAGAAAGCTTGTCACGTTTTTCATGGACAGCGTCCGGAGGATTTACTTAGCTATGTAAGTCCTGTTCTCTCATTATTATTTCTTCCACGCCGATATAAAAGTATGCATTAAAAGATTGTTACATTAAATTAAGCATGTTAAGATTGAATTGTAATTAGGGATCTAAAAGGTATATGCAATTGTGCAGGCATGGAGAAACTGGAGGGAGGGTACAATCACAAATATAATAGATCCATCATTAAGCAACGGTTCACAAAATGAAATAATGAGATGCATTCACATTGCTTTACTATGTGTTCAAGAAAATTTGGTTGAAAGACCAATCATGGCATCCATTGTACTCATGCTTAGTAGTTATTCTATTTCTCTCTCGATACCTTTGGAGCCTGCATCTATTGCGGGAGGCACAACTAGAAGCCTTCCAGTTCGAGACATGCAATTTGAGGGAGAATCAAGAAACCGTGCTTCAATTACTGACCCATACCCTCGATAGATTTCATTCATAACGGTGATGTGGTGTCATGCATTTATTTTTAAACTCATTTAATAAAGTGACATTATTTGTACCAATAAATAAATAAAGTGACATTTGATGATTGTGTAAAATATTTGTATATGTGGATTGTGTGAATACATGTATCCGTGAGTTGTAACTTCAACATGGGTACATGCACCCTTTAGGTACCTAAGTCCTCATTCAAACCACGGTTTTTTTCCTATCTACCTCTAATGTGAGTTTTTATTACCAATATGCCCCACTTGAAAAATTAAATACCAATATGCCCTAGTTGAGATTTTGAAGCATGAGTATGCCAAATCTAATGGCGCACTCGAAGGTGACGTGGCAACAAGTTTGCCAATTCAAATGGCAGACTCGTGAAGACCTTTTCCTTCTTCTTTTTTTTCCGTTTTTTTCTCTTTTGTTGTTATGGTTTTGTAGAATTATTTTTTTCAATTTTAATTATTAAAATCTAAAAATTTAAATTAAAAATATTTTGAAAATAGACTAATAAATTTCATAATAAAATATAACAACAATAATATTTATTACATTAAAAGATAGTACAATATAAAATACCAATTACATAAAAATAACTAGTTTTGTCTAGTAAGTGGAGAATTATTTCGTGAATGTCCGGTCTCACGACATATTCCACATTTCCTTGGATTTCTTTCCATCGCGTCCATTTCAGTCATAATGCGAGTACTATTTGGACGACCTTTTTTCAGTCTTCACATTGTCTCATCATGGAAGAGAATTTCCCCTTTATATGGGATCCAATATGAAAGGTGTTGAATTACTTCGAACCTGGTATTGTAAACATGGAATACACAATCACTGCGGTAAACTTGATGGACATATCGTTCGTAGTCATGATTAAAACTAGAACAAGAAGCTATGACATGTGAACAAGGCATATGGAAAGCTTGAAATTTCCCACAATCACACTACTCTGCCTGCAAGTCAACCTTGAAAGTTCCCTTTGGCCTTCCCTCCTCGTGGTTGACAGTTTCGCGGACAGAAAAAGTATGCATTTCTCGATCAAACTGATTGACTTCGTGAGTGTGGGACTTGATCACTTCGGCTTTAAGTGTGTTCATGCAATGCTCGGTGTAAGCCTGATTAGTCTTTAACCTGATACTCACATTCTCTCCTCGTTATGCAAAAAGTGATGCAAGCCTATAATAGGTTGACTTGACCAAAGCAGTTTTAGGTAGGTGTTGAATACCCTTGAACACAATGTTCATCGACTCTGTAAGGTTAGAGGTAAGTCTTCCATACGAGGGAGAAGAGGACAGTCAACTGTGGACTTCCAAAACTTATATCTTTTGTTATCACTTGGTAGAAATGCACCAATCAAATAGAGTGCGACTCTAATTTGGACTCGTGCAAAATATACCACCAAATGAACCAACATACATGAAGAAGTACCATGAAATTGACCTGAGGCAACAATACACGATTTCTTGGAAACACAAATATCCTGAAGAAATCCAAATGTTGGAAAATCGTCATGACTATGTGTTGCATGGCGAGCGTTATGCAGATGATGTTAACCCAACGAGGAAGTATAGGCTTTGGTTTAAATTGTATACAAAATATTTTCCCAACAACAAACATTTAAGGGATCCACGTTCACAACAACCTGAATCACCAGAAGATTCACAAAAAAATTTTGAAGTCCCAAATATGTCCGCCACAACACAACAACTTTCAAATATGAACATAGTAACATTTTCTGATAATCCTCCATATACCCAACCAAACTATGGCACATGCACAAACCAAACCCCCCAAAACTTCTACCCAAACTAAAATCCCCAAAATCAATTCTACCCAAATCAAACCCCTCAAAACCTCTACACAAGCCAAAACTCACATCATCAATTCTATCCAAACCATACTCCCCAAAACATCTACACAAGTCAAACCTCCCAAAACCAATTCATTGCAAATCAAACCCCTCAAAATTTCTACACATACCAAACTCCACAAAACCAATTCATCACAAACCAAACACCCTAAAGCTTCTACCCAAACCAAACCCCGCAAACCTTCTATGCAAACCGAACACCCCAAGAACATTTTGACTTTCGGTTTACACAACAAACCCAACCACATAATAACTTCGCACCGACGCATAATTTTAGTTTTTCCAGTCCATCATTAAACGTGAAGTATGGCGTCAAGACGGTATTGAAGTTGAAAGAGGATTTTTTCAATCATTTAATGGAATGCTTCAAGGAGGCAGTTCTTCTGTTCAATTATCTATCGACAACATACATCCGGAAGAACCACAATATCATGTTCGTGACATTTGACGTAGGGGATGTGGCACGGACGGTCATTTGTAGTTTTTATTTGCCGTAATAATTTTTTTATTTGTAATATTTTATTACTATATATTTAAATTATTTTTAATTTATGTTTTAATAATTAAATTTTAAAAAATATATATAAAACAAAAAAAATAAATAAATAAAAGGTCTTCACGAATCCGCCATTTTAATTGGCAAACTCGAGGACACGTGAGCAACGAGTGCGCCAAATGAAATGGCACATTTCTACTAGCAAATCTAAACTAGGGCATTTACGTATTTAAAATTTCAAATAGGGCATATTGGTAATAAAAACTCACAACAGGGACAAATAAGAAAAAAAGCCTCAAACCACATGTCTCCACTTTAATTATAATAAATCAATAAATAAAATATACTTGTAATTTTTTTTTACTAATTTATATGTTTCAAACATCATTCATCACTGTGTAAAAAAATAAAAAATATCTTTTATCATTTATAACGTATTTTTTTAAGCTGTCATTCTATGACGTTACTTTTTAATATATTATTATGTTATATTTTGCATATATATGCAAGCACTCCGACATTAAGTTAGTGTATTAGCAAGAGTGAATGATAGTATATAGTGAATCTACTTTAGAGGATGCTAAAGGTCCTTTTTTAGAAATTTGCTGTTCACACATGTGATAAGTTGAAACACACCATTAAAAGACGAAAATACCATTTGCAAATTAACTGTCGCCGGTTTTACTATTCCTCGGCAGTTAAGCAATTATGCAGACAGTGGATTCTACATAATTGAACCAAGCCATTTTTCGGCCAGTTTTTACTTGTAATTCAACCATAGCATTTCTAGAGACAATACTAGTCGTACAACATTTATACTCAGTCATAAACAACAAAAAATAAATTAAAGGTCTTCACGAATCTGCCATTTTAATTGGAAAACTCGAGGACACGTGAGCTACGAGTGCGCCAAATGAAATGGCACACTTCTACTAGCAAATCTAAACTAGGGCATTTACGTATTTAAAATTTCAAGTAGGGCATATTGGTAATAAAAACTCACAACAGGGACAGACAAGAAAAAAAAGCCTCAAACCACATATCTCCACTTTAATTATAATAAATCAATAAATAAAACTAATTTATATGTTTCAAACATCATTCATCACTGCGTAAAGAAATAAAAACTATCTTTTATCATTTATAACATTTTTTTAAGCTGTCATTCTATAACGTTACTTTTGAATATATTATTATGTTATATTTTCCATATATATGCAAGCACTCCGACATTAAGTTAGTGTATTAGCAAGAGTGAATGATAGGATATAGTGAATCTACTTTAGAGGATGCTAAAGGTCCTTTTTTTTGAAATTTGTTGTTCACACATGTGATAAGTTGAAACACACCATTAAAAGATGAAAATACCATTCAGCAATTAACTGCCGCCAGTTTTACTATTCCTCCACAGTTAATTGCCGCCGGTTGTAGCCGAGGAAAGCAATTATGCAGACAGTGGATTCTGCATAATTGAACCAAACCATTTTTCGGCCAGTTTTTACTTGTAATTCAACCAGAGCATTTCTAGAGACAATACTAGTCGTACACCATTTATACTCAGTCATAAACAACAAAAATACATTATCTTTTACAGCTGTCCATAATTGAATCAATCCGACATTTCGTCAAAATTACACGAATGTTTGAACACAAGTGTGAACAACAATTTTCCCTTTTTTATATGCTAGAATGTTGAGTTCCATTAAGTATGACTGACTAGTCGAGATACCCGTGCTACAACACGGGTAGCGCGGCTTCGCCGTGCTGTATGGCCGCGGCTCCGCCGCGTGTCGCGTATCGGCTGCGCTTGGTATAGTGATTTTTATTTGTCCATAGTGAAAATATGTAAAGTATTTACAGCATAATAATGTATATATTGATCGGTAGTAATAAAAAATGACAAAATAATTAAATTTTTATATGAACAAATATATATTAAATTTTAGTATTGACGATATTAATAAAGCTAATAAATAAAAATAATCATAGATTTTATTTACTAATATGTTTTAGTGTGAAAAACACTAATATGCATCCTGTGAAAAATCATAATTAATGTATTATATAATATTGTTATCGTAAAATATATTTCATAAATAAACATATACTAACATATTCCCGTAAAAAAAATACAGTGAGATATATTTTTGTTAATATATAGTCCATACACTCATATATATTTTATCAATATGTAGTTCCCATTAGATTTCAGAAATAGTAATATACTAATATATTCCCGTAAAACAAACATATACTCATATATATTTTTATTAATATATATTAATAAAACTTAGGCAGTTGCGGTGTTTAAATAGAGATATTAAAAACTACTATTTTTTTTTTGAAAGATTAAAAAATACTAATTAAAACTTATCACTAGTTGTAATTACTAAAATGGGTCCTGTGGTACAATTGTACACTCCAATGGCTTTTTTAGTGATACATTTTAAAAAAAACAACGGAAAAAATTGAAGTATGATTAATCATAGTATATTATAATTTTTTTGTTTGTTTTAGTATTGACGATATTAAAAAAGATAATAAATGAAAATACATTTCATAAATACACATATACTAACATATTCCCGTATAAAAACATATAGTGAGATATATTTTTATTAATATATAGTGCATACACTCATATATTTTATCAATATATAGTTCCCTTAGATTTCAGAAATAAGAATATATTAATATATTTCCGTAAAACAAACATATACTCATATATATATTTTTATTAATATATAGTCCATACACCCACATATAGTTTTTGAATATATTCATTCAAAAAATTATTTTTTGAATATATTAATAAAACTTAGGCAGTCGCGGTGTTTAAATAGAGATATTAAAAAAATACTAATTAAAATTGATCACTCGCTGTAATTACTAAAATGGGTCCCGTGTTACAATTGTAGACTCCAATGAGTTTTTTAGCAATACATTTTAATAAAAAAAAGGGAAAAAATTGAAGTATGATTAATCATAGTATATTATAATATTGTTCTTGTTTTAGTATTGACGATATTAAAAAAGCTAATAAATAAAAATAATCATAGATTTTTTTTACTAATATGTTTGAGTGTGAAAACTAGTAATATGCGTCTTGTGAAAAATCATAATTAATGTATTATATAATAGTGTTATCGTAAAATACAAAATCATATTCTGCTATAACAACAACACTTGTTAGTTTCTTCTAAAAAAAAGAAAACTTGTTAATAAAACCGAATTGAAAATTTGTAGAGAAAATGGAGTTGAAAGTGATGAGAGAAAATGAAAATGAAGAAAGTTGGTAAGAAAAAGATAAGAGAGGAGAGTGAGATTGAATGAGAAAAGTTTATTATCAGGGGAAATTATAACAAGCTCCCCTAAGTTCTAGCTAAATACAACTAACCTCCCCTCTATTTTGCAAAGTATCAGATACCTCCCCTCCAGTTACATTGAGTCAAATCATCGTTAGAATACAAAACATGTTGGTCATGAAACCTCTGTACTTATTCTCTCCCAAAACACAGCCAAAAAGAAACCTTACGTCTTTCTTCTTCTTCTTGGTCACTCAAAGCCCTTCCTAACTCATCTTTACCTCCACTCGTTGTCGTCGTTTCTAATTGTCTCCCCTTACTACTCATCATTGTTCTTGCCCAAGTGCATTCCAGCTATCATTATTTTCGTCATTTTTACCGTTTTTTAGCATCATTCTCTCTGTTGAGTTCTTACTGTTTGCCTTTCTCATTGTTCATGTTGCCGTTCTTGTCGTCGTTTGCCTTTCACATGAATTTCATTGGTTTATACTAGTTGCTGTCAGTTTGCTGTTATTGTTTCTAAAATGACAATTGGTTGATTTTGTTGTCATGTGAATTTGAAGAAATATGTTGGGTGCCAAATTGAGTACTTCATATGACAAATTATGTATGTATGTTGTAGCTGTGAAAAAATATGCTTGGAAAGAAGATTAATGTATATCATATGACAAATAATTGATGCAGATAAACCACCGCCAACCATCATCCCCAATTATTAATCAATCATCTTACAATTAGTTACACGTACCTTGATTCTTTATTATACTCATCTTGCAAATTTTCGAAAGGAAAGAACCATAAATCTTAGGAATTGGATCGAGAAATGGAGGAAGAGACTAGTTTGGTGGGAACAAAAGATGAGTGTGAATGTTTTTTTATTCAGCAAAAAATAAAGTTAACGGTGAACTAAACTCTGTTTATGGAGGATGGATGTATTTATATATTTGATGAGAATTTAGGGGAGGTTAATGTATATTTTAAAACTAGAGGGGGTGTCGGAACCATTTTAATAGAATTTAGGGGAGGTGAATGCAATTTTCCCTTATTATTAAAAAAGAAAGGTGAGAGAAAAATTTATTATTAAATAAATAAAGATGAGAGAGAAAAATTTATTATTAAATAAAGATAAGTGGGAAAGTGAGTTTTTGAAATTTGAATTTTGAAATAAAGTGAATAAAGTGAATTTTGATAGTGGATTTGACAAAAATAACCCTAAAGTTGTAAAAGAAAAAGTTTGAAAGAAAATTAGGTATGAGTAGCTAAGTAATTTTGGTAGTATTGTAAGTGATCTTAATAATATACAAGCCTCCTCTTTTCTTTGGTCTCCTAATCCTACGTGTCAATAAATCATATCATCCTTGCCACATCATATTAAAATACTATTTTTATTTTTACCATTTTAAACATTCAATCAATCACACACATTAAAATATCATTTCCTCTCATTTTACCTCTTCCATTCAACATTCAAATTCTCTCAAACTCTTTTTTCCCTCCAACTTTTTCTCCTTTATTCCTTTTCTCATTTCTCTCTCCTCTATCCATCTATCAATCAGAAACCACCAACCATTTCTCCTCACTCTCTCTTCTCTCCTGCGATCACTCTCACCCATTTCTCTTTCAAATCAAATTTATCGCAAATTAAGGCTAAAACCTCTCATCCCTTTCTGTTTTCTTCTTTCACTGTTCCCTCCGTCTTCACCACCGAGTTCTTCTTCCTTTTCATAAATTTTGTTTTTCGTTCTAGCACCGCAAGAGACCGATTCACGGCACTGGAGCTCTTCTTCTTTATGGGTAAGCAACTTTATTCCATTATCCTACTCATATTTCACCGTTAAACTTCAAAACCTAAACTTTTATTTGTAACATAACTCCTTCTCCTTCAAATCCGAAATCAATAATATTGTTAAGATTGATAATGTTCATTTTCATTTTAATTGTGTATTGGCAACTAATTTTGTTTTTTCTTTCAATTGATGCTACTGTTTTTGAAATTTTTGGGATGATTTTTCTTCATTATCACTAATTTGTTGGATTACTTATGCTAATCTTTATTAATTGTGTAGTTTCGTTACTTTCAATTGATGTTATTTTTTGATTTTAGAAACCCTGTTTTGAAAATAGAAAAACCTATTATTTTAGTAAGACAGTAACCCTGATTTTGAAAGTGATTGTGTATGCGGATTTGTAAAGATTAACTTTTAATCATTAATGATCTTTTGTTGAAAATGGATGATATATCTTAGGTTTTATTTGTTTTGCAGGATCCATTGCTTTTATGGGTATAATCACTACTTGTAGGTATATATATTTACTTTTATCTATTTTATGTTGAATGTGTAATTTGATGATTTTTTAGATTAGTCTTTTGTTAAATATGAAATTGTTTGGTTATTTTTTAGATTATGTTATGCATATTGAAAGGAGCATAAGAATATGTCTATAAGACATATTAGCAAACAACCAATTTCTGAAATGTGAATTGATCGAGATAAAGTTTACGAAAGCAATACTAATAATGTTGCTTGAGAAACCTTTTCATAAGTTATATGTTTATGGGCAAGGTAGACAATATCGAGATCCTAGACAAGATCGGGGCAGGATGACAGTATCGGAAGATCGGGGGATCGTAACACGGATCGGAAGATCCTACCAAATTTATAGTATTGCATATAGATATAAGTTAGTAAAAACAACACATAAGTTTGTCAAAAAAAAAAATACACATAAATTTCTTACCACTAGAAAAATATTTTGGGAAGGTTTCACGAATTATTGGTGTATTGGGAAGGTTTCCAATATAGTTATTAATCAATAATTATTAATAAATATTTGGTAATTGGTATAATAGGTAGAAAAGATCCGTTTCATTCATGTGCCAGGTCAACAAAAAAACGAGTTTTTTTTTTGGAAGGTTTTCAATACAATTAACAAAAAAACGACCCGCAAACCCGGGATTTCAAGAAGACGATCAGAAACGGCCGAAACGCACGATTCCACACGTTTTTGCGGCGCCGCTCCCACCAATTTCCGATTCCAAACCCAATCAAGCACGCAGATGGTACTCAAGATCGTAGACTCTTGCGTTTTTACGAGTCAGATCGCGATTTTGTCTACCATGTTTATGGCAGTTTCACCTCTGAACTTACTAGATCACAATTACAATACCAAGTCATCGGGGATTGGTCTTTATATCAATTTAATTTAATGTTAGGAAAGGACTTAGCCCTTCAATTGAACTATTGTGCAACAGAAAATCAAATCATATGCCATCTAAAATGTTTGATTTGTATATAATGTTGTACATGTTGAGTTTGAGCAAAACAGTGCTTTAGTTTTATAGTGATTTAGAACTATAAGTGATTGAATGATGAACATTGGCACATCATTGAGTGTCCATTGTTTGCTGTTTTTTGTGGTTCTCTACTGTAGGTGGAATAGTTGTTGGTTCATAAAGCATAATAATTTTGAAGATGATCTGGCTGCATCCTTCAAAATTTGACATTTTTTTTGTTCTATACATTGATTTTTTTTGCTTTTTGGATTCTGATTTTTTGGCTGTTTGTAATGTTTACATATCCTATATTATTGTGTATCTTTTATAAACCAATAAATTAAGAGAACAACACAGACATATTCAAGTGAATACATGGTTGATCATTGGAAATCTTCTCCTGTAATATAAATCATATTGATTTTAGTATTTTGGTATTGATTTTATGTACTTTTTTTGCAGGAAAGTCTGTGTGTAGTGCTAGATCTGTTTCAATTTCAAAATGTATATGAGTTGTAAATATGAATTTAACCCGCTGATTATATTTTATTGAAACAGGTTTTCATGGTTTCGTTTGCATTAAGGTTGATGGTTATGATGTTAACTCGATGATTAAGGTTTTCATGGAATTCAAACTCAAGGTTACCTCCATTAGCCTTTAAAATTATAAATATGCATCATTATCGCTCTTTTCATTGATCAATGATTACACCTCTGCACAATTTTAGTATAGTTTTGAGAACATAATTTTATATATTTACATTGTTTTTTAGGGGTTTTATCTTGATGGCTGGTTCCAGAGGTATACTTATTGAATTGTGCTCATTTTGCAAGCAGATATTTTTTCAGTTAGTTAACTTGGTATGTTCCTTTTCTTTTCAAATAGATGGCCCTGATGAGAAAGACGAAGTCTCAAGTTAAGGACAAAGTTATCTTGAGTTTCTACTCTACCTATATTTGATGTTTTCTTCTATGAAAATGGAATTAGGGCCAAAATGAAGATTGTGATATTCCTTTTTGGGGCTCATTTGTAAATGTTAGACAGTTCTTTTTGATGCAAAAGAAGATTTATGTAATTTAACACCTTTTACATTCTTTCCTTTGACTGTTTTTCATCTGTTTTCTTTCTGTTTTACTAATTTCATGAACAGCTCCATTGCACCAGAGCAATCGGCACCATCTCTGCGAAACTGTTTCCCCATCATCATGAGCAAGTATTCATCCTTCATTTTTTGTGCTCAAATTATTCATGAGTAAGTGTTCAGTTTTGATCTAATGTAACCAACTTTTGTGATTGAAAATAGAAATTGAAATTCCATTTGTGCTGTAGTTCTTTATCTGGTTTGTAATCTTAGGATATAACTATAGAAACATTTGGAATTGCTTGATTTTATCTTGATAATTTGGATTGATTTCTTTTGATTGTTTACGGAAGTTTTTCTTTAAGCAAAACATGTGGCTTCTGTCACGATTTTGGAGCATCTGCGAGTTAACACATATATTTTATATTGAGGGTCTTTGTAAATTGTAACTCTTTTGATTAGGTCTATATCTGTCTCCTTGGAGTTCTAATTGTCAGTGTTATAACTTATAGGCTCATTTATCTATTGAACCATCTTAGGGCCTGTTTTGATGTCCTTGCTTTTTGGCTGTTTCGGTTCTATGAACTAAGGTAAGATCCTAAACTGTAGTTCTCATTTAAGCCTTTGCTGCAACTTAAGTAATTAGATACTTTTAGTGAATCATCATCATTTTTAACCTTAAAATCAGATTGATGGGATAGAACAAAATAACTATTGATTTGTGGACAAATAATCCATGGGGATCTCAATGGAAGGTTACAAAGCTGAGACAATATGTAATGGTGGATTTGAGTTCACGATGATACAAAATTACAACTGTTATGATGGGGTACATGAATAAGAACCTGTTTTCTTACCTGCAATTGCATCTGTAATTCTTTTTAGTCTGAATATGTCCTTTGCAATCTTTTTTAATGAAGTCTTCTATAAATCAGGACATTAGATACACTTTGTTTATGCTCAAATATGTACAGGCATACTTAATTTGATGTTAGGGTTGTGGAAAGATTTGGTAGACTATAATGTTGACATTTGCTGTTAGTGGGATGTATGATGTTGGCACTTGCTATAGGCTGTAGTTTAGTAGAGGCCAACATTGTTTAATAGTTTATTAGAGGCCAACATTGTTTGTGCTTTTTAAATTGATTTGATATCTTAGTGTTTAAGTGTTTATTAAGCTGCTATTTTTCGTTTGGGAATATTTTCTATTACAGATTTAGTTTGGTTTCATTTATCTTGATGTTAAACCATTTATTTGTCTCTAACTTATGAAGTGCGTGGATTGATCTATCTTGATGTTAAATCATATATTTGTCTTTAAATTTTGTCCATTTCAGAGTTTAAAAAGATCCTAACAATTATGGTATATTTTGGGGACAGATTGATGGACACAATTTGATGCCAAAGCTGAATATAAAAGGCAGTGGCTACCCGAGTCCTCAAAGTTGTTACTTGAGTGGATTTGTCCCATTTATCACACACCACCTACTGTGCCTAAACTGGAGAATCATAGAAATAGTCTTATAGAAGACTTTAAACATTATCATTTGTTCAAGGTTTAGTCTTTTTTGTACCCAATTTGGTTTACTCATGTCTTCTTTATATTAGACACAACTACGATGCAACATTTCCTGATGTGAGTGTGCTTAAATTATAAACTGTGTACCTAATTCTTTATATTCATAGACAATACAAAAGGCCGTAGAGTTTTATGCAGTCTTTGTGATACATTCTATGTTTTGTTTATTCATTTTATTTGTAATGCGAATTTACGCAATCAGCCTTTAAAAAAACATGAGGGCTTACCGGAAGCACAATATTTGTCAAATATTTAAGAATTGAAATCAACTTGCCAAATAAAAATTGATAACACACTTCCAATAACTAAGTTTTCTTTTCCAATCACAATAATAATGGTGGATTCTAGGGTGAGGGTCCAATTAGGTCCCTCACCGGTGAACCACGAGAAAAACACCAATAGATTAAATAGGTGGTTCAGATTTATTTAAATTAAAAGAGGGAACATGTAGAACTGCTC
>Ga0228710_1007114_pt1 | contig 16706 bp, 5 predicted proteins | sample MedpolnodulmetaG_FD_177995 | JGI IMG/M metagenome (GOLD analysis project Ga0228710, IMG submission 177995) | Root nodule microbial communities from Medicago polymorpha collected in Santa Monica, California, United States - pink nodules | ecosystem: Host-associated > Plants > Roots > Nodule... | reverse complement strand
AAAAACATAGAACATATGAGTTTTAATTCTTTCAAAATAAAACATGAGTTTAAACCAATGATTCACATTAATAGAAAAAAGCACCAGAGTGAATGAAGAAGGTGAGGTATGACAGGATTGTATGTGGGCAATTGTAAATATTCTCTTTTTTAATTATAATAGATCTAAACCATTAATCTTATCTGATGGTAAAAATTAAATGGTCCACCGGTGAGGGACTTAACAGCTCCCTCACCTTAGAATTCACCGATAGATGGTGATGTTTTGTTTCGAAAATATAATTATTATAAACTTACATGAAAGTTAGGTGGATTCTAGGGTGAAGGTCCAATTAGGTCCTTCATCGGTGGACCACGAGAAAAATACCGATGGATGAAATAGATCGTTTAGATTTATTCAAATTAAAAGAGAGAACATGTGCAATTTTTCACATTTAATATTATCCTCAACTGATTTTCACTTATCACACTTAATTATCATGCACTCAAACCATAAAATCTGAGATCAAATTATGAACCCTAAATTTAAAAAAATCTATTCTTCTTCAAACATCAATTCCCATGTGTTGTAAATAACTTTCTGTTAAGCCATATGAAGAGGAGGTAAAATGCCAAACCAATATATATATATATATATATATATATATATATATATATATATATATATATATATATTAAGTCTTAACAAAGCAATCAATTCACTTTACTGTTCTATCCATTTTTGTCCATTTCAATTTATCTCAACTATTTAATGGCTTTTTCCAGTGGATCACTGCGGCTACATTCAATGCAAAGGTTTCCTTTGAAGATTTTATGGAATTGCAATTATCAGATTTGTTGAAGAAGAAGAAATCAATTAATTTTAGGGTTGATAATTTGATTTTCATATTTGATGGTTTGAGTCTAAAAATAGTAACTAATTATAGAGGAAGAATTAGAACACTGACTGTAACTAGGCTGAAACCATTTTAGGATAGGATTGAATGTGAGTAGTTGTACATGTTCCCCCTTTTAATTTGAATAAATCTGAATCATCTATTTAATCTATTTGTATTTTTCTCGTGGTCCACCGGTGAGGGACCTAATTGGACCCTCACCCTAAAATCTACCTGAAAGTTATGCTTCAAAAACTATAGTAAATTATTTTCCTATAATCAAGTTGTGCTCTTTAAGCACCACCCAAAAGTTTAATACACCTAAAAAGGTTGTGTTATTTAATTCTATTGTTGATTGTAGTTATATTAGAGATGTCTCAACATGTCCTCTTAAGTTAAACTTAGTTGTTAGAGATAATGCATAATATATGCAAGGTTCGGGGTTTAAACCCCGACAAAAAAAAAGAAAAAAGAGATGTCTCAATAGAATGGTTAAGCAGATACACATGATAAAATGGGTGTCCTTCTACTATCTAGTAATTGAGTCATTCTTCTCCACCATTGACTATTTTTACTGTGTTTTCAATTCTACAATCATAATATCTCTTTCCCACACAAAATTAATTACATTTCTTAATACGTGTGAAATGGCCAAAATGTCATACAATTTGGGACAGAGGGAGTATAATCATCATAATGAGTAGAAATAAATACTCAGTACCGTGTCTATGTGAAAATAAGAGTAATATACATAAAGTCTAGATTATGACCCTATAAAATAAAGACATGTATTTTAACTCTATAATTTGAGATTTTTTTTATATTTTTGACCCTTTAATATAAGCAAAGTCCATAAAAGTGATATAGATGTTGAACTTTTTTTCATGATTATTTCCAGACATGTTAATGGTGATAAAGTATGACTTTACACAAAAAAAAAAGATTTTTCTAACAAGGAACATATCAATTAAGAATTTTTAAAGCGTAAAAAACTAAAAAAACAACAACGAAAATCTCGACCTAGAAATCGAATTTTGATCAGATTGTTTGCAGAGACATCTATAAAAATACATAGAAAAGATCTTCAAAGTTTCATAGCATTTTGATCAAATTTTTATTTTTCAACCAAAACCTGTAAAATTATAATTTTGTTCGAGTAAACATATATTCACATGTCAAATTTCGTTCTCTAACTTTTTAGGTATGATTAGAACATCATAATTCATCATTATTGGGAACGAAAATTCATTATTAATCTGTCATTTGTCGAAAAAAATCTATTTTTTTTTTGTGAAAAGTTATATTTTAATATCCGCAAAGAATCATGAAAAAATTAAATTTATAGGTCACTTTTTTGAACTTTCCGTATATTACAAAGTCAAAAATTTAAATAATATCAAATTACATAGTCATAATATGTGATTTTTATTTTAAAAGATGATTTTTCGGACGTTATATTACATGGTTAATTTTAACAATTAACCTTAAAAAAATACATATATTTTAATTTGAGATTTACCTGAGTTTAAAATTTCATTGTTTGATACATAATAAATGAATTTTTCTAAATAATCAACCAAATTAGTTTCCTTGCTTATTTGTTTTCTCTCTCTTCCAGCTGGCTAGGTTAGCTCTTGTGTAAAAAAATGTTGTTATACTAATAACAGGCAAACCCAAAAATAGAAAGAACAGAGTTCCATGCCAACTTCACTTGTGACGATTACAACGATTTCCTTAATTAGGCTTCAAAATAGAAATTATTTTGTTCCTCCATGTTTGGTTTCTTAACGTTGTTTTTTTAACTATAACATAAACTTTCCATGTGTCGTAAAAAAACAAATTTTCTGACATGTTATGGAAAGAACATTTGTTATGTTGTTATCATCTTCCATGCGATACCATGAACATGAACCTGCCATTGTCTCCATTTTCTCTTCCCTAAGATGTACTATGAAACCCTTCTCTCTCTTGTCTCTCAAACACAGAAATTATACATTGCAAAAATATTGAAATTTGAAGCCTTAAGATTTTGAATCTCCTTTTTTATTTATTTATTTTTTATTTCTCTAATCAAACTTTCAATTGTGGGGTTGCATGGAATTTTTCTTATTTCTATAAGGATTAAAAAAAGCATCAATTCAATTCTATAGGTAGATGTCTTCACATTGGTGTTATAGGTGCAACAAATTTGTTAGGGTATGGAGGCTAGGGATGCCAATATGTCTCGATTGTGACAGCGGTTTTGTGGAAGATGTCGAACAATCAACACATTCCGCCCATGCTGTTGGTGGCCGCCGAATGAGGTTCCCTATGGCGGCGGCTATGTACATGATAGGCCATCGCAATAACAATTATAATCAAAATGCTTTTCGACGCCACCGTAGAAACAACGTTAATGGTGGAGACATTTCTCCGTTTAACCCGATTATCATGATTCGTGGTGGTGGTGGTGGTGGTTCCTCTGAGGGGACGAGCCGTGAGCGTGAAGAGAATAACGGGTTTGAGCGTTTCTACGAAGATGGCTCCGGTTCTGGTCTTAGACCATTGCCTCCAAGGATGTCAGAGTTTATTCTTGGGTCTGGATTTGAAAGGGTGATGGAACAACTTTCTCATTTTGAAGGTAATCGTAGTGGAAACGAGGGACATAATCAACAACATTTACCGGCATTAAAATCCGCTGTGGAATTGTTACCAACGATTGAAATAAATGAGAGTCATATGAATGTAGAATCACATTGTGCCGTTTGCAAAGAGCCTTTTGAACTTGGAATTTCAGCTAGGGAAATGCCATGCAAACACATATACCATAATGAATGCATACTACCATGGCTTGCGATTCAAAATTCTTGTCCCGTTTGTCGACATGAATTGCCTAGTGAATCACCACAAATTAACAATGAAATTTCCAATTCAAATGAAGAAGAGAATGTTGGGTTGACGATTTGGAGGTTACCGGGTGGAGGGTTTGCCGTGGGAAGGTTTTCGGGTGATGGAGGTGGGGGTGAGAGTAGAATGGAGATTCCTATTGTTTACACAGAAGTGGATGGTGCATTTAACAATGTTGGAGAACCAAGAAGGATTTCATGGTCATTGACATCATCTAGAGGAGGGAGAGGAAGAAGTAGAGGGCGTGCATTTCGTAGAATGTTGAGCAATTTGTTTGGATGTTTGAGAGGTGGAGTTAGGAATCAACATTCTCCTTTTACTACTAGAGAGTTTCCTCAACCTATGACCATGAGAAATAATAGTGCATCTCATACCAATGAGAATCCTTCTCCACGTTCACGTAGGACTTGGTCTATGGATGCAAATGGTGGAATTAGACCATGGTAACTTGGTAAGATAATTCCAAATACTAAGAAGGATACAAAACTTCTTCATTTCTTAATGATTTTTAATTTGGGATAGACAATGGAAGATAATGAGAATATGAATGGAAGATGCAATGTGATTGAAAAAAACAACATTCTCCAAGGACTATACGATTTGTATTGTCATCTTTAATAATGGTGTAATTAGTTGTTATATGAAATTAAACAAATCTTTCTATCTCATGAAAGCCTTTGAGGTATTTGTGTATGTTTAGGAGAAAGAATAACAATGCATTCGTGATAGTTAATGAAATGAACATTTATTTCATTGTATCTCACAAATTGTTAGTTTTTTTTTTTTGGTTACAAAATTGTTAGTTTTATTGACTGCACTTTTTCTTTCAAATTTTTTTATCTCATCAATTCAAAATAAAATGGTACACATATAAAATTGGATAGCATAATCATGACATATGCAAAGTTCACATAACTAGTGATAGTGATTTTTTTGTTGTTGAAGGAAAGTGATAGTGATAACTTGCCTAAAATTAACACTTTTACGATCATAAAAGGTTTATGCATTTGCTAGTCGTACAATACATGTAGGTCAATATTGTTTCTAATTTACGATCATAGATAAATATAAGTTTCTCTTTGCTATATGTGAATCATAGATTTCAAGTGTTCTATTAGTTTTTGATAGTTTTCTTTTATATAATTCCTAGAAAACTCATAACTTAGATTCGTTATCGTAACATTTACTAGTTAACTTTTAAGATTCTTTTTAATATTGTCTGATTCTTATTTTGATAATAAAAATTTGAGGTTTTTTATAGTTAAATATGAATTTCTGCAAAGTGAGTATGTATGGATTACAAAGTTCGTGAGAAACTATAATAGATCAAATATTTTTTTTAAGAAGAATATATCAGACCATATATTTTTTTTTTAAGAAACTAAATTAACCCACCTAAATTGACACATGGGAGAATCAAATTTGAGACCTCAAGGAGGAGCACACTCCCAAGTCCCAAACCAATACCACCAGGACAACCCAAGTGGGTTTATCAAACCATATATTTAAAAAAATGAAGAAATATCATACCATATATTTGAATCGTAAAAATAATGAAAAAAAATTAATTGCGAAGATGTGTGACATGTAATTGTAGATAAAGTCTCATGATATGGATCAAATGATCACATCAGACGTGGGATGGTGTAATCGTTGAGCATGATTTGACTCTCAATTTGGTCGAGTACACGAAGATTAGCATTGGTATCATTATCTATGTTGTTATAATGTTATTAAAATTAAAAATATATTAAAAATAAGTATTTAGATATTTTTATCTTAAAATTGCTCTTTTAAAAAATGTAAAAGATTTTTCTATTTCTTTATATATTTTTCACCTCCAAAACCTTACCTTAAAACAATAATAAAAATCTAACGAGTTAGACACTTATTGACTATTTGGATATTCAAGACAATGTATTCTTCCGGTCGACCCACGAGCCGGATACCTTTTATTTATGTTATTTTTATTTTAGTTTTGTCTTAATGAAACCTTTTTCATTGATATGATTTAGTTCCTATATATCTTAATTTTTTACGGGAATTTTTTTTGAACAAATATATAACTATATAAGAGGTATTTTTTGGCAAATACATAAGAGGTATTTTTTGACGAAAAAGAGATTTTTGGACAAATATATAAGACCATCTACAATGGTAAGGTCTTACTCCATAGACTTGGTATCTAATAGATATACCACCATTGTTGAAAACAATTTGAGTACCTAATGAGCTTGGGGATCTCAAATAAGTATCTCGTTTATTTGTGGGTCCCACATATTTTTAATATTAAAAAAACGAAATGTAATAATATAGAGTTATTGATAGATTATTAGTGAGTCATGTCCCACATATTCTATTATTGTCGCCGTCTGTTTTGTGTCTCTTTGTTTTTTTGAGAATGATGCTATTGTTGATTGTTGTGTGAATGCAATTTCATTGTTGTGTCTTATCGTTTCTCTATGTCTGTTTGGTCTAGGTTTTGCGCCAATTTTTTTCTCTTGAGTTTTAGTTCATATTTTGTATTTTGAGTTTTAATATGTAGTTTAAATTTAATTTTTTATTGAAGTGTATCCGCCGTATCGTATCTTGAATTTTAAAATTTTCCCGGATCGGTGTCGTATTATATCCGTATTGTATCATCTATCTCGGCTTCATGATATGATACATTGTAATATTTTTTTTAAGGGGATACGTTATAATAATATTGCAATCGTTTAGCCTTTATGTGCAATTAATAATTTTGATATGGAATTAGTATTTTTCTTCTCTCATATGCTTATAAATGGAATAGTTTCTCAAGCAATATTTCTCAAGGATATCAAGTAAACTTTTCCTCAATTTCTCAATCATGGCTTATTCTTGTCTCACTGTTCCTCTCCTTCTCCTCATCTTAATTTTCTTTCAAATTCAAACACGTGCTGCTTCATATGTCTCCTCACCAAAAACACAAAACTTCGTCACTTTGCCTCTAAAAGTACAAACACTCCCACAAACACCACTTTCACCACGTAAGCTCACTTTCCAACACAATGTAACGCTAACGGTTTCATTGACTGTTGGATCTCCTCCACAGAGCGTTACCATGGTCCTCGACACAGGGAGTGAACTCTCATGGCTTCATTGCAAAAAACTTCCTAACCTAAACTTTATTTTCAATCCACTTGCTTCTTCTTCATACACCCCCACTCCATGCACCTCCCCTATCTGCAAGACTCAAACTCGAGATCTAATCAATCCCGTTTCATGTGATGCAAACAAACTTTGCCATGTTATCGTCTCCTATGCCGATTCCTCCTCTATGGAAGGCAACCTTGCCACAGAGACTTTCTTCATTGGAGGCCCCGCTCAACGTGGAATGGTATTCGGATGTATGGACACTGATACTAGCTCTGGTGATGAAGACTCCAAGACTACTGGGTTAATGGGCATGGATCTTGGGTCGCTCTCGTTCGCCAACCAAATGCAGCTCCCAAAATTCTCATATTGCATCTCCAACAAGGACTCCACCGGCGTGTTAGTCCTTGGGAACATCGCCACTCCCCCACGATTAGGTCCTCTTCATTACACCCCTCTTATTAAAATGACAACGCCATTACCTTATTTCAACCGGTTTGCTTACACGGTTAAACTCGAGGGGATTAGGGTTTCGGAGAAATTGTTGCCCCTTCCAAAATCCGCATTTTCACCCGATCACACTGGAGCGGGTCAAACCATGGTGGATTCGGCTACACAATTCACTTTTCTACGCCAACCGGTTTACAATGCTTTAAAGAATGAATTCGCAATCCAAACAAAAAATATACTAACACCTCTGGGTGACCCGAAGTTTGTTTTCCAAGGTGTTATGGATTTATGTTTTAGGGTTCCAGTCGGATCGGCTCTTCCTGTTTTACCAGCTGTGACATTGATGTTTGGTAGGGCGGAGTTGAGGGTGACCGGAGAAAGATTGTTATATAAGGTGAGTGATGTGGCAAAGGGTAATGATTGGATTTATTGCTTCACTTTTGGGAACTCTGATTTGTTGGGGATTGAGGCTTTTATTATTGGACATCATCATCAACATAATGTTTGGATGGAGTATGATTTGGCTAATTCTAGAATTGGATTCACTGACACAAACTGTGACGTTGCTCGTCAACAACTAGGTTTGGTTTCTTAGTTTTTAGTAGGGATGAAAATGAGTAGAGTTTGAGTATTGTATTATAATATCCATCTTTAAAGAGTGACTACAATTTTTTTAGAACACATAACAATTTATCCAAAAAAATGAATGAATAAAAGTATTATGCTCAATTATTATTAAGATTTCGTCCTATTAATTGCTTTAGTTTATTATATGTGCTCCATACATGTTTAGTTTTATTTGGGTAATCTACGGTGCTTTGTGAAAATCCAACGAATTCGAGTTCAATTATCATTTATATATGTGTGTCCATGTTTGTGTTTGTGGAAGTCACAATGTGGAATGAGACACATGAGCTCTTATGTTTCACTTTTGACTATGGATTGTACTCTATACACTTGCTTCTTTTTTTGCAACTATTTGCTTGAAAATTAAATGTTCTCTCAAATCTCTCTATTAAACTAAACTTATCATTTCCGCTTGAGCTTAACTTAGTGACATTGCATGATGTATATACAGGAGCTGAAATTTAAAGGGTTAAATATGTTTTTGATCCTATAAAATTGGAAACTTTTAAGTTTAGTCCTTACTTAATTTTAATAGTTTTTTTAGTCCATAAAAAAAAAATTTACTTCTAATTTTAGTCCATGCTAAAATAAAGTTTCTTTAATTATCCCTAAAATCCTAAATTTTTGAACGATTTTTTGAGACAAGTTTAGAACACTATGAAATGTTCATTTACTAAAATTTAATTTTTTCTAACATGAAACGAATTAAATATGAATTTTTTAAAACGACAAAAGTTAAAGATAAAAGTAATAAAATTTGGACGTAAAAATCAAATTTTGCGATTGTTTTTTGCGGAGGAACTTTTAGTAATGTTCTTAACACGTCTACAAAAAATTGTTCAAAAACTTAAGACTTTATGCATAAATTAACCAAATTTGAATTGAGCAGGGACTAATACCGCAAGTGCATACTTTTTTGTAGGACTAAAAGAATTATTAAAATTAAGTAAGTACTAAACTTAAATAGTCTCAATTTTATAGGGACTAAAAACATATTTAACCCAAATTTAAATTATGTACACTCCGCTTATATATATATATATATATTTAAGTAATTCTAACCACTAAATTCCTTAAAAAAATATATTTGACTCATCATAATTGAGAGACCGACTTTAGTTTTTTTTTTTTTAGTATTTATATAAATTCCTTCAAAAAGAGTATTTATATAAATAAATAAAAAATTAATATACAATCCATATATGAATGGATACTCTTCATGGATATAAACACCTTATATGGAGGGTCCTTGGCTGATCCTACCCCCTTTCTTTTATGACTTGCGAGCTTCAAACAGAAATTTTCTCAGATAGAAAATATATATATGTATAAAAAAAAACTAATAGGAAAAAATGAAAGGTGAAATTTAAATTAGTATCGTAATGAAATTTTGAATAAAATAATAAACGAAGAATCATCTTTTTGAAGACTCATAAACAAATAAAGAATGCAAAAATACGTGATTTTTTAATGCGAAAAAATAGGACCAATTTAATTAGATATCACATGTCAAATAAATTAAAACTTAAAATATGAAAGAATTTTTTCTTCTTCTGATCTTATGTTTTTCAATAGGACTTTTTTTGGACACTAATGTAGTGGCTTATAGTCAGCACTTGAGCACATGTTCAACTTATAGTACCAAGATGCAACAAAAACATAGCACAATGAAGTTTTTTTTTTAAGGAAATACAAAAGGTGAATTATTCTACTAGGAGACTTGATAAAAAATAAATAAATAAATAAATCTCATGACAATGCACAATTTTTGTGCGTTAAGGGATAAAGAAAGGAAACACAAACAACAACAACAAAAATACAAATATCAACTTTTTTTTGGGGTGTATTAATTTTTTTTTTTTAAAAATGTAAAAATTGAATTTATTAAAATCACAATGAATCCTAACCAGCACAAGGAATGCTAGACTAGGAGTTGTAAAGTAGCAATATACAAAGGAAAACAAAAGTTGTATCAAAACCCTTGTTGGGTCATGAGGGGAGCCTGGGGGACCGTCCACATCGAGGCTAGAACAACCGCACAAGCAAGAGAGACACCACACTCTTACCCAAAACCTTAAGACAATGAGTTTATGGGTCATCTTACTTATAAGGTGTTCAACCTTTACTCTTTTATCCGATGTGAGACATATAACTCACACTTGTACACAACAACAACCCTCACCCAACATACATAAAAAAACCCTCAACCAACATCACAAGCCGCCACACAAACAACTTCCACCACCTACATTCCTCTGCTTGCACACAACCCCCGAACAACAACGTCAAGAACCAACACAACAACCAACGACCTTTAAAAAATAACCGATAACTATAACGATTGAAAAAAACAACAAGCACCTTCTCCGCAACAACAATAGATGTCACGGGCTTGTTTTCGTAAACTATCTTGAAAAGCTTACAGAAATAGGTTAAAACAACGTATAGGCATGTCATAAGTAGTTTTCATAAATTCTTCTCCCTAAGCATTTAATTAAGTTGTGGTGAGCCATACTTGGGCACAAAAGAACCAAAATTAAAATATAGCTGAAATGAAAAAACATGGTATTGCCTACTCATTGTCTCATTCCATAGCAAGCTACCCAACATCTTATATTCATATTATGGAAGTCTAGCACTTCATGCCAACAATTATTTAGGATTGACTCAGAATTTTGGACATGGCTATTTGATTATCTTCATACATAAGTTTTTGCAGATGTTTGAAGTCCCTACTTTGCTTTCCCTTTACCCTTTCCATGGCCTTTTTTGGCATCAAGTTTCGCTTGCACACGAGCTGCAGCTGCCGCTTTTTGTTCTTCTCTTTTCTTCTTGTCCTCCTCTTTGGCAGCAGCAGCAATCTCTCTCTGCTTCTTCAGCTCACTATGTTTTATTTCAAGTCACAATATAAACATCACATTGGTATATATATCCCAACCAAACAAAAAAACTTTTTTATATAAACGAAATTTGCATGAGTTCAACGGCGGGAGCTCACGAGGGCTAGGCAAAGCACCAAGGCTCAAACAGCACTTACATATAAGATTATTAAAAAATCCAAAAATCAAAACAAACCGTACTGAAAAGAACCGAATGGTGACGAGCAAGAATGTTTAGTTTGTTTTCTTTTCAGTTCGGTTCAGGTTTTAGATTTTTTGAACAGTTCTAATCAGTTCGGTTCAATTTTTGGTTTTTTTAACAATCCTAATATTAGTTAATAATAGCAATTTGGTAAAAGTTCGGTTCACAAAGAATCAGTTTTGTGCAAAAGGTATATTTCAGTTTTCTCTAGTTTGACTCGGAAAAGCACTACCGGTGCACTGAACCTTCATACCAGTTTGGTTTGGTTTACGAAGAAACATTAACAGTTCGGTTCAATTTTTCTTCCTGAACCAAACCATGAAGATTCATACTTAAAGAGATACTTGAATATTACCTACCATTGAGGTTCTCACACTGGTAGCAGGATTCAAACTCACGTCCTTGTAGGATATGAGCTGAATCCATACCAACTATAGCAACCTTCATTAACTAACAAAAATAACCACTCAACCTTAATAAAATAAAATAAAAGTGATTAGCAGAAAATGTGCTACCACTTACTCAAGTCTAGCCCTCTCCTCCGAAACACTTCCAGTAGTGGATCCCTTACGTGGCCTACACGCAACTAGCTCAACTTCAAAAACAAGTGTTGCGCTGCAAGGGAATCCAAACAAGTAACAATTAGAGATTTGCATTCAAAGTTAATTCATTGCAACTTCTTGCGAGTATTTACTAAGAAAACCTTATATTAGGAAATAAATCAAGCACCAAGAATTTACTGCATAGCTTCCCCTGAACTAATAATAGCATATTCTGTTCATTATACTAATGAAGTCCTTAGACTAAAGATTTTGATAATTAATTGCCTATTTGGCATTCTTTCATTTTTTTTAATCAAAATAATTAGTGCCTGAAATGAGATAAGTACTCTGGGGGGATATCTGGCGGAGATCCTGCGCTACCATATGCATATTCTGGCTTGCATGTTATTTTTGCAACTTCTCCAACCTGTGAAACCAGCGAAAAAAAATGAGATGAAAACCATTGTTTAAATGATTCAAGTTCATCAAAAGCATAATTTGTTTTACCTTCATGGTTTTGACTGCAATGTCCCAAGCCTTGATAACACTGCCTTTTCCAACTTCAAAGGAGAATATAGTGTTGTCTTCGTGTGTAGTGTCAAAGACTTCACCGGTATCAGCAAGTGTGCCTTCATAGTGTACTGATCGGAAAAGAAATAATACAATAAGAAAGAATGAAACCATGCAAGTCCTATCACCCATGGAGTTTTTAATAGAGATTACAAAGTAATATAGTTCGTTACTACACTAAGTCTGAACTCCAAAGTATTCGCATTACGGGCCAGCATACCATCAACAACCGGAAAGTCTTCTGTTGGAGCCACAGCATCTGACTTGCTCTTCCTCACAATGGTCTTGATGACTCCACCATCCCCAGACAAATCAATTGCATCTGCCATGGTTTGCACGCTGTAAAACAAAACACGTTAAAATAACAAAGATAAAGCATGACTTCTTTCTCCGTCACCAACGTTGCATTCAAGGTTTTAAAACTCGAGTCTATTGAGAGTGTAAGCTCATGAAATCTCCGTCGACTTTGACTCATAAACAAGAATTTACTTGATGCAAGAATTATGGTTAAAACATCCATAGTAGAATCCAAACATAATTTAATACTATGTGCATAGTAAATATTCAACATTCTCAGTAATAAAGCAGACCACGGTGAAGCTTTATATGCAATCAATAAATTAAGGTAAGATGATCTGCCCAAACCAAACTAGAATACAGCATAACAACTCAAAATCAATGACCAAATTCACAAATCATCAACACCCAGAAAGAGAATAACAAGTTAAAGAAAAATTGACAAATCAAAATGTTCAAAATTACTAAAGAGGGAAAGATGGATGGTAGGGCTGGATTCCCCTCCATGAAGCTAGATTCAGCTAGGTAGAACTAGGGTTCAGAACATCAGAGCTGGGTTCACTCACCTCGCTGGCATATTGCAAACTTGCAATGGTGGGTTTGTTCATGCTTTCACAGGGAGCTACGACGTTATAACTCAATATGAGTTCACATTGAGATGTTAGATGCATCATGGATATCATGTGCTGCATCGGTGAGGTTAGTGTTTTGTAGACTACAGAGCCTTATCAGTCAACCATGGCATTTCAGGTTTTTAAATAGACACTAAACCACAGTCATTTTAGATATGTTTAGGAGAAAATAACCATTATGTTGTAGACTCATTCAATCATCTTCAAACTCGCAATTCTATGTGAGTCTACCCAATTTTACTCAAAAACACTTGAAAGCAAGTTGACTCGATTTTGATACTAAGATTCATAAACTCAGTGCATGCAACTCTATGAGTTAACTCAAGAGTTTGATAAGTATATTACATTATATCAATCAAAAGGACTTTTCCCTTTAAGTTCATGCAATTAAAAAAAAGCATAAAAATGGATCAGGTTGACACCAGCCTGATCCAAAACATGACAAAAAAATTACAATCAACACTAATTACAGCCTTCGTCAATATGGCGCGCACTGAGTAGGGTTTTAAATAAAGATCCGCGACAGTAATCTAGGCCACAATAAATGGTATTTTATGTTGCTGAGACCACAACACAACGGCTTTTGAGGCCGCATCGACCACATTTGACCATGATTCCCCGCGATATTTAAGAGTGCAGCATGACAATAATCATTATGGGACTAATATTTAAAACCCTGGCACTGAGTACAAATCAATACACTTATCAAAACTATAGTAGACCATGCAATTCAGAGTCGTGTATCACATTTAATCACCAAACCCACCACAACTCAAATCAAAATCAATAGGTCTTAATCACGAAACCCACCACATTGCATTTGGGTTTTTAAAATACATTGAATTGAATCACTGTTATTTTAGATATGTTTAAGAGAAAATAACCATTATGTTGTAGACTCGTTCAATCATCTCAAACTCGCAATTTTATGTGAGTCTATACCATATTATACTCAAAAACATTAAAAAGTGAGTTAACTCGATTTTATTACTAAGATTCGTATACTCAGTGCAAGCAATTATATGAGTTAACTTGAGAGCTTAACAACTATGTTTGTATTATATCAAAACTCAAACGATTTTTCCTTTAAGCAATGCATGCAAAGAAGATAAAAACATAAAAATGGATCAGGTTGACATGAGCCTTGTCCAAAAGGACCAAAACATCGCAAACAAATTACAATCAACAACACTAATTACAACATCCTAAATATTGCACTGGGAAGGGTTTAAGTAAAGTCCGTGACAAAATTTGAGCCACGAGACCACGACAAATGGTTTTTTATGTCGCGGAAACCACAACGCAAAGGATTTTAAGGTCGAATAGACCACATTTGACCACAATTCTCCATAATATAAAGAATCACAACACGACTACAACCATCCATTATCATGATCACTATTTAAAACCCAGACACTAACTAGAAATAATTACATTTATGATTTATCAAAATTATAGCATTTAATCACCAAACCCACCACAACACAAAATCAAAATCAGTAAACCCATTACACCCTCAACCAAAAAGCATGCAACTTTCACTTCTCCAGTGTTACAAACACAAGACCCATCATTCATAAACTTAAAAAGATGAAACTTTCCAAACAATTACATCGTAAAACAGTTATTCTAGCAAAAGGGTCAAAGAAAATCAAAATCTAAAACAATAAAATAAAGGGTTTAAACAATGCTTAATAAGAAGAAAAAGAGTCAACGATGGTGAAAGTGATGAACCTTGTTTTTGGGCTCAGCTGAAAGGTGAAGAAGCTTCTGAAACGAATCGGGTTAAACGGGTAAACGGGTTGAAAGACAACGAGGTATTTTGGAGAACAAGAGTGGCCATATGCGTCCGATGAACCTGTTTCTCAGAAATGGAACATTAGCGTTAAGAATAGAAGAATCCAAAGGGGGTAAGTGCTCCACGCGCAGTGTCCACGCGTGTGCTATACGCTCCAAGCTTGAGGATTCCGTGTTGCGGGGATTTCTCTTTGTAGCTCATCTAAACCTTTGATTTGAGATCGAACGATTCATATTTTTGAACTCGGTTTCACAAAGGAAAAAACATTTTTGACCTTCGATTTGAAATCAAACGGTTTACACTTGTTATAATATCTTGTTGTAACTGCTTGAAATCCAATTAGTGAAAATGGATTCTCCCATGACACGGTTCTCCACCGTTCAATTTAAATCAGCATATGAGATCGTTTAACTGCGTAAAATTGATTTATAATATGGATTGTTTGAACTCGAATTGTTAAGAAGTTTAAAATGGAAGTTTTATCGTAGAAATTGTGCATTCACTACATTGAAACAACAAAAAGTGACTTTTTCTACATAATTTATCAATCGTTTTTAATTTTGAATCATTAACAAATGTCCTTAGGACACATCGTCTTTAACGCGTAGTACTCTTAAGACACTTGTTAGCATGACCTTTTATAATCACTTATTCACACCTTACCTTTACTAAAGCTTTACCCCTAAAAGTGGATTTTAGAGACCAAAAACTTAGTGACAATACTAAAAGCTACTACCGCTAATAATAATCAAAGAAAACATGTTAAAATCACAACTCATGAAATCCAAAATCAATTAACAAGGGTGCATGATACAATAACTACTTATCACTTGAGGAATGGGAGATTCAACCCAAATTTAATGACGTTGACAAAGAATCAAACACTCAAGATGAAGATACAAAGTGATAAGTAAAACCGTAAGTGCACGGTTCTATCGAAGTAGTAAAAATAGAGCATCGTTCCGACAGGGAGTTATGAATTTAATTAACTTTTAACAATGATTAGAATGAAAGTTTTAAAAATTAAAAAGGTTTGGTTTTTGTTTTAAAAGAAAATAACAATAATAATAAAAAGGTGCCTTGGGATTATTGGTTCATCATAATAACAAACCCTTCACAAACAAACCATAAACCCAACTTTATATTCGACCTACTTTCTAAAGGCAAGTTTCTCTTTAGCGTATCAAAGCATCTTCCGAGGTGCAGTGAGTGTGTTCCTCTAGCAACCACGCCTATTCTCATGGTTGATTGCTATTGGAATCCTTAAAGAACGAAACTTTATATGTCTCAAGATTTTCTAGACTATTCTCATGTTTCGCAACCCTTGTCTAAATTCACTTGTTCCAATATCAAAGCTCCGCTTTCGCATTATGAATTGATATTTGAGATGATGAATTAACAAATATTAACCCTCTGCTTTCGCATTATGAGTTTGGCATTTGTTAATTCATTATAAAAACGGTGAATTAGATTAGAAAGTAGATTTATATAAAATTAGGGTTTATGGCTTGATTTGATTAGGATTACGTCATTAGACTTATCCAACAATCCCAAGACAAGAAGGATCTACTCACTAACGTTCCTTGTAGACATAGAAGAGGAGGAGAAGAAGAAGAACATAAAATAAAGGTGAACTTTTATTCAAGGAAACAATTGTCACTTATTATTACAAGAACAAAAGATGATTTTACAAACTAGAGGGCTACTCTATTTATAGTCTAACATTGACTTGAGCCCCAAGAATTAAATCACTAAATTGTTGCACAAGAAACCATGGGCTCTAAGTCAGAAATACTAAAATAGGCAGCTTTTGTCAAAGAAGCAAAAGCAGC
>Ga0228710_1007111_pt1 | contig 16708 bp, 9 predicted proteins | sample MedpolnodulmetaG_FD_177995 | JGI IMG/M metagenome (GOLD analysis project Ga0228710, IMG submission 177995) | Root nodule microbial communities from Medicago polymorpha collected in Santa Monica, California, United States - pink nodules | ecosystem: Host-associated > Plants > Roots > Nodule... | reverse complement strand
TTTTTGTGTGTGTGAAGTCAAAAATGAAATATATTAAACCGATAATGCCCCATAAGCATCACAAAGGGTGCTTGAAATGAGATTAAATAAAAAAAGATATAACCATAATGTAACCAAAAACAACAAACGATAAGCTCAAGTGTAGGTAACAAAACTCATACAAGCAATAGGGTTATGCCACCACAGCTGAAGATCAAAAGACAACAATATATTTCGCTTTTAACAATGAGAAGGTTAAAAGTTTTATTTTGTCAAGAAAATGACGAGTCGCAACATGTTTATTCTGAAAATTTGAGTTTCTTTCCTTTCAAATAATCCACACAATAGGTAACCAGATTGAGTGTAAAATAGATTGAAATTTCTTCGAGTGCCCTCTTAAATTGCCAAATTGGAGAACTTGCTCAAAGATACCCAAAGGAAAGACTATTGAAGCCCTAATCTTTGATCAATAAAACATCGGAGTCCATCTAAGGCCAAACAACTCAGAAAAAGATGATCAACGTTTTCGCACCCACTTGAACAAAGAGTATCCGTCCTAATTCGGAAACCCATATTAATTTAATACTTATATTTAATCTTTTGAAATATAAATTAAATTACTTTATTTTTTTTATATACATTTTTTATAAAAATAAATAAAAAAATCTAATTCAACATAAACTTAAAATTATATGTTTTTGATAATCATGAAAAGGAAAACTGATATCAATGATACTCTGCTTTCTCTAAAAAAGAAAACAAAGATTCTCCATTGGATCCTTCAGTCATACTGTATATACGTCAGTATGATTAAACTAAGAAGGTGTACCAATTATCATGTCCTATTCTCTATATATGATGACTTTTTGTACCAAATATTTAAAAGATGCATTAACTTTTTAGTACACCACCCATCATAAAACACGTGATGGTACCTTTTTTTATATATAAAAATAAAAATGTGGTTGTTTTGTTAAAATCACATGTGAACTAAACAAAATAAATAAAGAGTTATTCAAAAAAATTAAATACGATCAAACAATCTCTTTCAACCAAATAAAAATTCTTGGGTTTGAATCCCTTTCAAGAATACGTTAAATAGTTTGAGGAGAGGTTTGTCACTTATTGCGGTTTCATAGTGATATTAATTTTTTTAATTTTGGTTATATTTGAGAAGGAATGCGAAGAAGTTTTGATGTTCAACTCACAAATCAAACATAAATTCTTTCGAACAAGTCATACTGTAGTAGAGTTTATTAACTATTAAGTTCAATCATTTAGTTATTTAAAGAAACGTTGTAATACTGAAATTTTACGATTCTTTCTTTATAGATGGATAAGGTTTCAATACTTCGAGCAGCAATTGATTACGTGAAACAGCTTAAAGAACGTGTTGAGAAGCTAGAGAAAAAAGAAGAAAATGTTGGGGTCACATCCATGATGGCCCTCAAAAAATCACCTAATTCATGTGGAATTAATGAAGACACAAATTCTAGTGAAAGAAATTGTGATGATGATTGTAACAGCAATATCCTTCCAGATATTGAAGCAAGAGTCATGGGAAAGGAAGTACTTATTGAAATCCAGTGTGAGAAACAAAATGGAGTTGAACTAAAATTACTTAACCATATTGAAAATGTTCAACTCTTTGTCACTGGTAGCAGTGTCTTGCCTTTTGGGAAATCTGCTATTTCCATCACTATAATTGCTCAGGTAAGCATCAGTAAAGTATATATTCGTGTTCTTGATGAGTTAGAAGAAGAAAAAAAACTAAATATCGAATCCCTCAAATTCTAAGATGGATCGCATTGATTGACGGTCCATTGTAGGGCAATATTTAAAAATTATTTGAAACTTAAATGATTGAAAATATTTTGTTTTATAAAAAAAATATTCACGATCATCGTTGTTTTTATGGCTGAGATAGTGACAGACACCATTGGTATCAATTTGAAAAAGAAAATGGGAAAATAAATAGATATCTCAAAATTCAAATTATATCTTTTTTCGGTTTTTTTTTTGACAAGATATTTTTTCTTTTTTTTAACTATGATCAATCAAATTGCTATTTTACTAAGGATAAAAACGGCTATGTGTCGATAGTTCTAAATTAAAATAAAATTTTGAGTAATTTTTTAGTGTTGATTTACCACTTATCAAAGTAGTTGAGAAAAATATGGAGCTCATTTTTTTTAAAGGGATATGGAGATATATTTGTTTTCTATGAAATGAAGAAGTTTAATTACTTTCATATTTAATTATTGATTGTATAGATGACAACAAATTGAAGTATTGAATTATAATATTTATTATTTTTTATATTTATATTGCAGATGGGAGATGAATGTAAAGTGACAATGAATGATCTAGTGAAAAGCATTAGACAAGTGCTGTTGAAACATCAAAGAAGATGCTAAAGTGATCTGTACTAGTGTATCAAATAAAAAACAAGTTTTATTGTGTGGAATTTCATGTTTTGAATTATAGGCTCTTTTTTAGTGTTAATTTAGTTTTATTTCATTGTTGATCTTCTAATAATATATGTAAAGAAGGGACAATGCTTACTAATGACATTGAAGGTTAATCCTTAATTAATTGACGAGTGGTTTGGTTTTCCTTAATAAAGTATTGGATTTGAGTTTTGTGAATATAAAAATATAATTGCAAGAAGAGTTTTGCACATTTGTAAATGGGTATGGGATTGTTTTGTCCCCTTATTTTATTTTATTTTTGACATGTTTTGTCCCCTTATCTATTGCACTCTTTTCTTTTCTCTTTTTGCAAAGTATACATCAGCTTCACCGATTATTAGTTACTGTCTACCAATTTGATTCATCACCTTTGGTTAAATTTTCACTTCTAATCATGTTTTTTTGTCCGTAAGATTAGAACTCAAAGTTTATTTTAAAAACTCAATTAAGTTCAGATTAGTAGAAATTTAACTTGTAAAAAAAATGCAAAATTTTAATGTGATATATGGGAACTCAAAGTTGATATATATGTTTTTTTAAAGGAGATTACAATATTGAACATGTCACGACCCAAAATTCAAAATCGTGACCGGCGCACAAACTAGAACATCCTAGTTCGGCAAGCCTATTGACGACACTTGACAAACTAAAATTTAGACTATTTCCAATTTGACTTTCAGTTCAAAATAATATCCACTAGAATTTCAACAGAGTATCCTTAGTATTTCAATATTTTCCAAGATTTTAATCCTGTTTGTCAACCTGTATTATCATCCAGAGTTTCAAAATGACATTTTTACATAACTGTACATCTCAAAATAAAACATTCAGACTCCAAATAGCTGCAGATACTCTGACTCCACATATGCATAAACAAAAGAGACATTCTTCAAGGAAACCTACCAAACAAGAGACGGCTGAACTTTGAGACTACTAGCAGCTTTCTACCTAGCTGCTTGGAAATCTGAAAAAAATAGAAAATAAAAGAGTAAGTCACAAGGACTTAGTGAGGAGACAACAACCACTACCAACTAGAAGGGAAACACACAACAACACGATTATTTACTTTTCTCAAATTTCATTTTTATTTACAAAACTAGTAACCGTTTAAAATATAAACTCACAATCAAGTGCACCATGAAAATTCAGAGAACTTTGTAAATTTATCAAACCAAATAAAACTATATCAAAATTCCAATGTCGTAAAGAGGTGAAACCAAATCCACAATTTTAAAGGAAATATAGAAATCGGGTATATTGAAAAGAATCAAAATAATCAATTTCAACTATAATATAGAAATTGGATATAATGAAAAGGAATCAAAATAATCAACTTCAAATAAAATATAAAATCAGATTCAATTTAATAATACCAAAATAAGCAAATGGGTGAATCGAGAACTAGCTCCATCTCGTTGATAGCCCTCTCCTCCTAATGGTGGCCTTCCCATGGGGCGGCTCCATCTAACGGATAGCTCTTTTCTCTCGACTCAAAACAAAGTGTAAACACTTTCCATTAGGGAGTTTACATCTCATTGATAGCCCTCTCCTCCTAATGATGGCCTTTCCATTGGGGCGGCTCCATCTAATGGAGTAACTCTACCTGATCGAAATAACATACTAGGTGCACCTAGGTCGTCCCAATGATAATCATTTTTCTCAAAACACAATTCTCAAAAATGTCTCTAAAACCATGTTTTACAACATATTGAAACTTCTGTCAAAATGCGTACCATCAAAATTCAATTGAATATCTATTGCTTATAATCATAAGTAAAACCAAATCTAATCGAAATCAAGTACAGTATCAAAACCAAATCCAATCCAAATCAAGTACATGTTAGTATCAAATCCTTCGAAAAACACGATTGTCAAAACCATTCTTTACAACGTATGAAAACTAGTGCCGAGATACATGAAATCAAATTTCAATTCTTAAATCTACTACTTTATAAACCAAAAGTATAGGTCAATCCAAAACCCAAATCCAAATGAAGTGTATAATAATATTAAATTAATTTTCAAAACGAAAACATATTTCTCAACAACCATTTTTGTCAACATCTCAAATCTTATGTCAGTAGTATATGCAACCAAATCTCAATTGCAAAACCTTTGCTCAATAAATCATGGACAAGTTCAAATAGAGACCATTCTACACCATTCTATGATCACTCAAATATGATTTTACGCCATTCTAAACTTAAACTTCTTCAAGGGAAGAAAATATTGAAAATGAACTATACTCTTAAGATCATTCATAATTCTAAAGGGACATTATTTCAGAAAAAGGAACTATGATCTTAAAAATATTTTTTATTCTGAAGGGGCGTATATTATCGAAGTGATTAAGCTTTTAAGACCATTCTTAATTACGAAGGGACGTTATACTGAAAAGGGACTATGGTCTTAAGAACACTTTTAATTTCGAAGGGACGGAAATAAGGAGATGAGGAGAAGAATAAATCGTCAACACAAGCTGGAGGGGAAAAGAAAAAGAGTTCTCGACAACTCAATAGAGACTCTTTGGTGTGTTTTTTGAACTAGGTGAGCTCTCCTTTTATAGGAAGAGTTTGTAACTAATTGAAGAAACTCAAAAATTAAGTAAACTTAAAAATTAAGCAACCCACAGATCGGTTCAAGTAACAAACTAATCGGATAAGTTTAAAAAGAAACAAAACCACAAAATTAGATGAAACAAACTAATGAATGAAAGGTAGGAAATTCGGTTGGATTCTCAATTTTATCACAACCAAGATAAGTTAAAACTATGGAAAGTGATATCCATGAATAAAAAATAATAATTACTATTATTTTTCATCATTATCTGGTATTTAAAATTAAATACCACAATTTAAACATTACTAATATGTGTGCACACTCTATTTTTTCAATTCACACAACACTAGATCAAAGTTTAATTACTTGGTGTTTAATCTTCCAACCTTCCAATTTCATTCCACCTTCACACCAATGTTTTAATACTGTCTGACTCTCAATTGTGTGTGTCCGGATGTGGTAATAATGAAACAACAGATCATCTCTTAATTCATTGTCCTACTTTCGACGTGCTATGGCAACATGTCAAAACTTGGATTGGTTTGCATTCAGTAGATCCTCAACATATATTGGATCATTTTATTCAGTTTACTTACTCTTCGGGTGGCTTTAAACCCTTTCGGTCGTTTTTGCAGCTTATTTGACTTTGCAGTGTTTACGTGCTTTGGAATGAAAGGAATCACAAATAAAGCTAAATCTTCCTTCAAAAAAAATAATAAAGTTAAATATATTATGCAGCTTCTGGAAAGAGTCAAAATTACTTCTTTACATTGGTTGAAAGCTAAAAATGTTTGTTTTTCTTTTGGTTACCAATTGTGGTGGCAGCAACCTCTTGTCTGCTTGAGCATTGGTTGACTGTCTTTTTTATAATTATTTAAGATACTTTGTTGGTTCTTGTTCTGCTCTTCTTTGCACTCCTTGTGCTAGAGTAGAACTTTTCTCGTGTGGTAATATATATCATTTTTGTTTATTATAAAAAAGTAAATAAACATGAGTTTTCATCACTTCCTTATTGTGAAGTTTACAAGCACTTTCACGATGTAGCATATATCATTCGTTGATTTATGACTGAATGGTTTAGATTTAAACTTGGTTTTACACAATAAAACAATTTGAACCGTTTATTTTGATCAGACGGCTCACAGTTATAACTGTGTGATGCAGTTACAACAGGAAATCTCATTCTCTCCCTTTCAGGGGAGTGTGGTAAATAGTATTATTAATGTTAATTGCCTTATCACTAAAAATAATCGATGTGTATTGTCAAAGGTGCCACAGCAATGCAAAATGCTAGTTGACATTACCCAACAACAAAAAACAAAACTAATTGAAAGTGTAAATTGGAAAAGAAAAAAAAAAGGTCATAACCCATAGAAGGAAAACTGGATTTTTCTTTAGAAGTCAAATGAAATTTATTAAACTCACAATGAATCTTAATCAGCACAAGGAGAGGTAGGCGTGTGTTTGTTTCAAATTATATTTGTTGATTTTTGAGAATAAAATGATAGGAATATATATGTCTGTGTTTGTTACAAGTTTACTAAATTTTATTCCCGGATATAAAAGGGTGGGAATAAAGTTCCCATGGAGATGGGAATAAATTAATAAATAGTTACCTATTAAAATCCCTATTTTTATGGTTCTTAGGAATATTATAAAGTTAACCAAACATATTTTTCCTAAATACCTTGGAATAAAATTCTCATCTTTATATTCCAAGGAATGTTATTCCTAGGAATAAATTTTGTAAACTTGAAACAAACACACGTCTTAAAGTAGCAACATATAAAATGGGATATTAGAATGATTTTGTTACGTTAAAAACGGATTTGGATCATCTCCAACTATTTGTCTCTAGTTGTTTGTGAAGGTGAGAAAAACACAAGAAGGGGGGTTGAATTGTGTTTGCTTTTTCTTCGTTTTCTCCTAGTGAAGTCATTGTTCAGAAGCAGATAGAGTTCAGCTTCTGAAGTGATAATCAGAATCTAAATGCAGCGGATAAAAACAGAGAGAGAGAAAGAGAAGAAAGACACAAAACAATTATACAAGTTCCTTCCACAAACCGGAAGTAGTCATGTCCCCCTTCCACTTCCAAGGAGAGTTCACTAAAATGTACTCTCAAATTACAACTGCTCAATGTTACAACTAGCACGAGACTTCAAATTACTCAAGCACAACTGCAAGAGATTTCCTATACTCAAGTACGCAAGCTAGAGACTTCTAATGCTCAAGCACAACTGCAAGAAACTTCTAATGCTCAAGCACACAAACAAGAGACTTTCAATCAAACAGAATTACAAGGAAATTTGTTTGAGTTTGAAAACTTGATATACAATCAATGGTGTTCATAATACAAATCAGATACAGACTCTTAAGACTATAGAATTTCTAAAATATGGACTTTGCTAAAAAATTCTAAGTGACTTTAAATGCAAAACAATAACAGAGTATGAACTTTGAATTGTTGTAAGAGTCTAGCTTTTTTGTGTCTTTGTATCTCGTATTATGTATTGTTGTCCAACTAGTAAGTCTTCACTCCTTTATATAGAGGTGTGAAAGATACGTTGGAGAATTGTCAGCACATACAAAAAGAGTCGTTTGAAGCTTGTTGATAATCACCAATGATTTTTTGCCTGATATGGTTATTGTCCTATGAAGGATCAATTTCAAATGCATTCCTTGTATGAAGGAACATTTCTGCAGGCAGAGCTGTTATCCTTGTCTTGTTGCAGAGACACGAACAGAGTAGTGGAGGAAGTGGTTGTACAGTTCGTACAATTGTCCTTTGTCAACGCTCTTGATAGAATAAGCATCTAATGCTTTCAAATTTCCTCTCAAGGGCCGTTGTTACACTCTTTTAGTCTTTTGCAAAGCTTAGGCATGATTAAATCAAATTCCCAGCTCTTGAATCTTTAAGATTTTTCATCTCTTGATGAACTTCAGCTTCTGGTGATCTTGCTTCTGATGAGGCGTTTCTGATGAACTTGCTTCTGATGACGTCATCACTTCAGGAGCACTTTTCTTCAGACGCTTCAAGCTTCCTTTTTGTTGATTCTTTTGCTCTCTTTTGTTCTTCCAGAACCTTATAAAGATATAAAATTTTGTCTACGGTTTTGTACACTTGAACAAATATTAGCATATCCAATTGACAGTTTTTAATACCCTGTTATCATCAAAACTCTAAGGGTAACTTGTGTTAAACATTTTTCGTTCCAAAATCTCCCCCACTCTAAGGGTAATGTTTGTTAAACGTATTTTGTTCCAACAGTTTGTTCTGTAATAATCCACGTCATTCATTCACCTTTTTTCTCTTTCTTTAGTGTTGTTTTTTGTTCATTTATGAGTCATTGGATCAGAAAAGGATAGGGGACAGCACAAAAAAAGGCAGGAGAGGATCCAATTCCATTAAAAACAACATAAAGTGTTTTTTAGGCATCAAAAAAAAACAACATAGAGTGGGTGTATTAAGGAAACACGAAAATTAGCAGTTCGCCCCGTAATCCTATGAAACCTAAATAACTCAATTTTCTCCCATAAATTATTTGAGTCAATGGATTGATTCGATCTCCTTTGACAAAACTTAGATAAAGTTGAGCTAAAACATCCCGATTCAAGATAAATTCATAAGGAAGTGGGATTTCTTTGGGACCTACTCCAATATTTAAAAATAAATAAAATTTACAAGTATATCTTTATTAATAACATAATTTAAGTAGATAGAATTGAATTTTTAGTAAAAAATAAATGAGTGCGAGTCTAACTTACTCTTTCAAGCGATTATATGTTTGTTAATTTATTTATTTATGTTTTAGATGGAAGTTTTAATTGATGGAGTTCTATTATAATTGGTGGAGTTTTAAGATTCAATGATTGAGATTGAAATATGTGATCTACCGTGGATGAAGCTTTTATAATTGTGGTCTATTTTCGCATATACTTTTAGTTGAAATCATACAGCTTTATAAAATTACAATCATTTCAGCTTTTTACACTTTTCAATTCACTAATTAACTTTTGAGTGAACAGATAAAAAGTCTCATTATTTTATGAATTGACAAATATATTACATAAATTATAAAACCATAACTATATAATGTCGTTTGCAACTACAATATTGTGTATTAAATAAATTTTTGTAATATACTATCATGATCCAAACATGTAAAATAATTTGAACTTCTAGTTATACGATATTGATGGTGAATGTGACATCATCAATTTCTACTTAACAATTTCAATCGTTATATTAGATCATCTTTAATAGAGGAATCTTAATTTTTTAAGACTTGGTATTTATTAGATATTTTTATTGAAGAGATTTTTTTTTTATTTCTATAAGATCCAGAGTCTCATTTAAGACCTTATTCTTAAGTTGAACCCGCATTTTTTGATTTTAAATTATTTATATGTAATAATATAAAATTATTAATAAAAGATTTGTGAATTCCATTCAAAAAATTTGTGTAAGATGCTGACTTAGATAAATTGAGTGTTTTATTAGATATTACTATTGGAGAATCATAACCGGTGTCTCAAAGGCATTGGTTAAACATTCAAAACAAGTAAGTTTTTATGAAAAAGTTATACAATAATTATTTGATCAAAAATAACATTTTATATTTTCAAGACAAAATTTCTATTTATAGAATTCATAAACATTGTCATGAAGACACTGGTTAGCAAAAACTTAAAAAATTATAAGTATCAATAATAAGGATCTCTATCGTAAATGTTGTTATATAAGTCCAAATCACCACAAACGACACATATCGGTCTACCTCAAATGCTAATTACACGTACCTTTCTACTTTTATGTGTCGTTTTACGTGCATGGATCAGAGAAGAAAATGAACCGTAGAGCTAAGCCATATGAGACAATAATATTTTCAATGAAAGGGAAGGTCGGCATATGCCAACAAAGGATTAGGAACAATAATTATTTCAAGATAATAATATTCACTCCAGGTCACAAATTTCTTTTCATATTGTTAAGTCAATAATAATTGCTTGCAATAATTAAAATTGTGCTCCTCTATTATACATTTTTCCGATATTATTTTATTTGCTTTATTGTAGTATTCGCATTCCTCTTTCTCATGCATGCAAGGTATTTTATTTTCATAAATTGTGTTTGAGTTATGTGTGTAACAGTGGTGGTATTTTATAGATTTTTAGAGGACTTTTGTTTTATTGTTTGAAAACACACACAGTATTAGTACAAGTGATTAATTATAAATAAAAATTAAAATAATTCCCAATGCCTCAAAAACAAATTCAAGGACAATGTTAAAAACAACTCATTTTTTTGTAAAAAAATATATATGAAAAAGACATCTTTTTTGCTCCATTTAGATAACAGCTTATGTAAGCTCTTACACATCATAAGATATTTGCATTTGGATGTACATGAAAAATGACTTAAAACCGGTATTTTTAAAATTTTATGCGTAAAATGTTTTTTTAATTTAAAATAAGATATTCATTAATTCAAATCGTCATATTACATATCAAAATTAATACAAATTACATGCTGTTCAAACTGAAAAGGAAGAGTAACTGTTTCAGTTAATACATAAAATTAACGATAAAATTTCTCTTAAAGTACTAATATATTATTTTTTCGGGGAAAAGTGATAAAATATGGAGTACCATTTATTTAGAAGAGTTTCAGTAAAATGCATGCATTCTCGTTGTGAAATTTTTTTAAACATGCATTGAATTATTATGTATTGTTGCATCATTTAATGAGTTTAAAACACATAATATATCTTAGTTATTAATTGATTTGTCCACATATCATTGAATGTACATATAAAAAAGTTATAGATTAAACTTTATTTAAAGAAATTAATATTAAGAGAGAAAAAAGAGGGGTGCTTCCCTCAAAATAAAAAGAAAAAGGGATGTGATTGTGAATGTCTCTTAAAGCTTCGAATTTTCACTCCAGGTCACAAATTTCTTTCCTGCTGCAATTGAAAGATAAATTAAACAGATAAACTTGGTTTTGAGGCAAAACATGTGATGGTGTGGTAGTGTTATATCAAAACAATTTGGATTTTTCAATTTCTGTATGTGATAAAATTAATATTTCGCTTCTATACCGTGGGTATCACAATCAGGGGTGGAAATGGGCTAGATCGGATTGAGCTTTGTAAGGTCTAAGCCTGCCTTACTTCAAAAAGTATAGGTCTGGGTATGACCATATTATCCGTCATAAGCACATTTTAAAGGTCTGGTCTAGCCTTTTTAAAGGTCTGATGAAGCCTAAAAGCTTATTTAAAAGCTTATATTATATTACACTAAGGCTTAGCAACACCTATATGCATACTACTAAATAGGCAAAAACTTATGAAAGTCTAAAGCACACGAATATGTCTGCAATTAAATAACGAAATCTTATGAAGGTCTAACCACACCAATATATCTGCTACTAAATAACCAAATCATATGAAGGCTCCAGTTTATGAAAAAGAACTTCAACAATACCAATAATGGAAGATATATATATATATATATATATATATATAAAGCTTAATAGGTTGGCCTGACGGGTTTAATAGGTTTTTTTGTAAGCCCTAACCTTACCTATTTAATTAAATAGACTTTATAAAAAGCCTAAGTCTGGCTTTTTTATTAAACGAACTGGGTAGAGTTAGGCTTTAAATAGGCTAGGTCGTATGCCCATGTCGGACGGTTTGGCCTATTCTCACCCCCTAATCACAATATTTCACATATGTTGATGTCCAGTGATAGATCCAGATATTTAGTATATGTGGGGCTAAAATTTCAAAGAAACAATAATGTAAACTATATTAAAATAAGAAATAATATTGTTGTATACAATCCATTACAATGAAAATTGTCTCCTATCCATTTGTTGAAATTGAGCTAAAATGACATCATTGTTAGAAGAACGTCTCTTTCTATATAAGTTACAAGATGGTCGTTTAGCCATTGATCACCCATTTTGTTACATGGGTTATTCTTCACAACTTTCATCACTAAAAAAACACGTTCAACACTTGCAGTTGCTACCAGCAAGAGCAAAGCCAACTTCAAAAGCTTATAAACCTTTCAAATGTGTTTCACTTATTTGTTTCCACAAGTTTCGCACAAAGATCTGAAAGGCCTTCCAACTTAGCAAATTTTGGGTCAGATTGAACATTTTTTAACATAATCCTTTCAACTTATTTCTTGAGTTATTTCACATGCACAAGCAGCAGCAAAATCCTTTTGAATGTAAGAGCAGTCATTAAGTTATTTCCCGGAGCACAATTTAATACAACATCTATTTCTGAGTTACTTTCCTTTAAAGTGTCTAACAACTCAAAAAATGCCCCCTTATATAAAGAGTCGTGGCCCTCATCACATCCTCTAAATGGCAAACCACGCCTCAAAAGATACTTTAGTAGCTAGAAGGGATGTGTTCACACAAACACGATATTCGACATTCATTTGATTAAACAATGCAGTCTTAATACTTTGGTTTGGGTTCATGTGAGAATAACTCGTATGCACACAATCTACATGAGAAGAAGAAGTCGCATGATTAGCCAATTTTCGAGCACTCTTCCATTCACGAAAACCATCCCCCGCAAAGTGATCCCTACCACTTTTAGACACGTTTTTAAACAAAAAACATGGCAAACAAAATGTTAGGTCCTTTAGATTCACTATACGCAATCCAATCATACAAATTAAACCAACTCTTATAAAATCGACCAAGGGTAAACGAAATTGCTAGAAGGTTGATGAGGACCTATTTTTAGGTAAACTTTATGTACCTCATCTTGGATGTTAGGATGATAGCTTGAAATTGGAGGCCTAAGTCCTGGATCCATTTCCAACAATTCATAATTAGCAACTTTAATACCCTCATTGGTCGAGTTGGGTATGACTTCAGGTTGTGGCTCACTTAAATATCGATTATTCGATGGTTCTTGATTAGCCGAAGAACTAGCTTTGTCTCTAAAAAGCACATGAAAATTTTTCTTCATCCTATAAAACATAATAATGACTTTGTGAACATAACAAACAAACAATTCAATGGTCAATTAGTGTTATTCCTTCCATAAAATACAATCAGGATATTTTTCACAACTTAGCTAGGATAAACAAATCAAAACATGAAAACACAGCATGCCTTGTTTGTCAATTAGCCATCCAAAAGCCTAGAGGTATTTCTCTCAAGTCTTCTATACCTTTTGGTAGGTACTAGAGGAAAACGATGTAAAAAATAATGAGTGATGCATTTAATGAAAACAAGGGCTGATTAAGAGTGATAGCAGACTTGAAAATCCAAATAGATTAATGCAAAGAAAGAATAGTAATACAAAAGAAGATAGCAGAAACATAATCACCACTGCCAACTAGTTAGGATACTCAATCTTAATTCTAATCAAGTGTTTTGCATCTTAATTATAACACATGAATATGTCATGATGGCAAATACTTGTGATTTAGGAGCAAATTTCATTTTATAGATAAAGAAAGAGACAAGTTCTACAAAACTAGTATTATCGTAACAATTTTCAATTTTAAAACCCTAAAACAAGCAATTGGAGAAGGAATGAAAACTTGGAGAATCAATAGGTTGCCTTAAAGTGAGTAAGACGGTGAGAGCTGTTGACAAAGAGTTGAGAGAGAGAGAGAGAGAGATGTTACAAGAAGGGAAAAAGAGTTCTTGTTGTTCTTATTGTGTTTTATTTATAATAAAATAAAATAAAATTAATAGCGAAAGTGCATGTGTGGCTTTAGTCACACCTATCCTTTGAGTGGGTTCGCCCATGTTGTTGTTATGGATGAATTTTATCTGCAACATGCAAAAAGGGATTCGAGAGAAACTTCAAGGTTTGATCTAGCGGTAAAAGGATAGATTTTGGTTTCGAGGGTCATGAGTTTAAGTACTGCTAATGTTTTTTTATAAAGATTGATCAGATGTTGATGTGGATGATCCTTATTACGTTTTCACACTCCTGCTCACTTAAGATTTTGAATTTCTTGAACGCTCAAGAGCTTCACTTTTGAACTTGAAGGTGTATAGCCACAACATTATGGTATGTTCATCAACAAACGTGAAGGAATTATCTGTTTCCACCTAATGTCGGAACCTCAAACGGTCCACATATTAGTTTGGCATGATCCAATGTAGCTAAGGTCCTTTTTTGGAATCCTTTTTGATGAGGTTGTATGTCCAAGTCCTCCTTATTCGAGTTGAGGCTGATTAGATCTTATTGTAAATTTGGATAGTGATTTAGTCGTTACTAACTTGCAGAGGATTTAGTTTTTATCCTTCATCTTTCGTGCACCTTATTCCGCGCACAAGAAATCAATACGGTGGAAAAAGAAGCTTTCTTCGTTGAGAGTCTATGGTGCAATTTGATTCCATTGTAAAAAAAAATTCGAAAATGCTAATTTGTGTCTTAAAGGCACAAGTTAATAAATCAAATATAGAAATAGTTTTTAATAAATTGAATGCACAAAATTTTAAGGCTTAATTACGGTTTTGGTCCCCTTTTGGTCCCGTTATTTTAGCCAGCTCACGATTTTGGTCCCCCTATGTCGAAATCACATAATTTTGGTCCCCCAACAGAAAATCTGACACAAAATTGGATCAATTGTCACTGTTTCAATTATGTGTCACATATGTGCTGATGTGACGTAATCCACATGTGTAAAACGAATTTCCATGTAATTATATTGATATCTTCAATTTAAAAAACAAAAAACCACAAAATTAAAGTAAATTAACATATTTTAAGTTAAAAAAAATTATAAAAAATAAAATAAAATAAAAGTAAAGTATCAAGCAGCAGCAATGTATCCTCTTCTTCTTCTTTTTCGATCGGCATCTTGTTCTTCTCTTAACACCATGACACTATCAACAATGGAAATTACATGACACCAACATCTCAACCGTAAATCACTTTCCTTTTTAGTGCACTAAAACCCTAAAGTCACAAGTTGATTCAGTTTCGTGTATTAAAACCCCAAAATTGAAAGCTTCTTGACGAAGAGGATTTGGGGCTTTAGGGTTCATATCAATCCCCAAATTCATTTTTGCCTGGCGTTTATTTTTATTTTATTTTCTTTAAGTTAGTTCATTTAATTAATTTAATTTCTGGTTTTAATATTTGAAATTATATTTAAATAATATGAAATGACATGTAAATTTGGTGGATTAAGCCATTGCACGGTTTTGTGGGTTGTTAATTGTGTTGGTTTTTTGGTGTTGTGAATGGGTGTTGCGTCTATATGCGGCACCATTTTGTATCTTTTTTAAGTTTTCGCGAGTGTTATTGCATCTTGCTTATATTGGATGAGAATAATATTTACTATTTCAAACCAAAAGAAGTGGTTTAAGCCACATCAACGACAATTCCACCACGTCATCGACAATTCCGCCACGTCATTAAAGCAGTGACAACTCATTCAATTTTGTGACAGATTTTATGTTGGAGGACCAAAACTGTGTGATTTCGAAATAGGGGGACCAAAACCATGAGCAGACTAGAATAGGATGACTAAAATTGTAATTAAACCAAATTTTAAATTAAAAAAAAAAAAAAAACACTTCTACTTTAGAGTTTTTAACGTGTGCCTAAGAGCACAAGTTAGCTTTACCCTTTTTCTTTTGGGCTTTTCAATCGAGTTTAATTATCTTTTGAAAATTGTTTTTCTCCCAACAAAAAATACTCACTCTCATACAAACTGACAAAAATACCCTCCGTGTGACTTAAGTCACGTTTACTACTCACGTGAGTTAATTCATGTAGGTTATAACCCCAGCGTGAGTTAACTCGTGTAGGTTATAACCCAACGTGAGTTAGCTCATGTAGGATATATTTCAGCTTACTGAGTGTGAGTTAACTTACGCGGGATATATTTTGGTCAGTTGGTATGAGAGTGAACGTTTTTTGTTGGGAGAATAGCAGATTTCTTATCTTTTAACATGAAATATCAATTACATAAATAAAATCCAGTGAGATTATAATGGTATCCGTGCAGCATAATTATGAAAGGGTTGGTACAACCTAGACATTTGCGCAATAAGAAAATAAAACAAGTACTAAATTCGTTGCATTGTACTGCTCTTCTTCTCTCCTTTGAACTCTCGAGTTGTGGAAAATTTTCTCATACTGCAACTGTCACTGCCTCTGCCAAATGCAAAGCCAGGAATAGAAGTCACAGTATTGTACAATCGTATGATCAATGATGGAATTGGAATATAACATAAACAAACCATAAATTAAGTACAATTAATTTTTCAAACCTTCTTCAAAGTTCAAACCAAACAAGATTCTTAATGATGATGAACCAAGATTAGTTTGGAAGAATTTTTTAATTTATTGAATTTTTTAAATAGATTCTAAAATTAGCAAAGTTTTGTAAACTAGTCAAAAAAATTAAATAGGTAATTAAATAAAAAAGCTAACTTTCAAATTATTTCTTAATAAATTCCTAATTAAACTAAAAAAAAATGTTTTAAACTAGTCCGTAAGTAATTACAAATTATTTTAAGGCTTAAATATGGTAGTCGTCCCTGCAAATATGCCTCGTTTAAGTTTTGGTCCCTGTAAAAAAAAATTGATTTTGGTCCCTGCAAAATTTTTTGTTTTTTAAAATAGTCCCTCCAGGGACTATTTTCAGAAACAAAAAATTTTGCAGGGACCTGTTTAAAAAACAAAATATTTTGCAGG
>Ga0228710_1007109_pt1 | contig 16710 bp, 11 predicted proteins | sample MedpolnodulmetaG_FD_177995 | JGI IMG/M metagenome (GOLD analysis project Ga0228710, IMG submission 177995) | Root nodule microbial communities from Medicago polymorpha collected in Santa Monica, California, United States - pink nodules | ecosystem: Host-associated > Plants > Roots > Nodule... | reverse complement strand
TTACTTCAGACTCTGAACCTGAGAACAGTTCTTCAACGTAAGGAACGAAAAAGTTTTTGAGAACACAATTCAACCCCCCCCCCCCCTTCTTGTGTTTTTTTTCACCTTCATATACAATTTTCAACGCAATACATACTATATATGCTTCCTTATCCAGTGCCTCAGGACACGGCTAACATTTCCCTTAAAAAATATATCATCAGAGAAATAGTATACGTTAGTTGCGTTGAGAAAAATAGAGGTGTTCAAAACCGAACCAATCCGAAAGAAAAACCGCAAACCGAACCAATTCAAACTGAAACGCAAAAAACTGCATATGGTTCGGATGTATTCAAATCATTTTTTTCCTCAACTGCATGGTTTGGTTCGGTTTGGGGTTTTGATTTTATCAACAGAATCAAACCAAGTCAAACCGCAATACAAGAAATTCAATGGAAACTTTAATAAAATGACATATTTTTTGTTAAGTTTCTTCTTTGCTTTTTCTAACAAAAATATGTGTTTGTGCTACTTGAACTTTTAGAGAATGATAAAAAATTTAGTCTTCTATATTTCTTACAAAATAGGATAACTTTTTGTGCACGTTTTAATTTGGTCTACGTTGTTGGGAATATTTTTGAATGAAAACAAAATTGTAATGTTGGATGAAATTTAAAAATTACTGTCTAAAAAAATTGATATTAATGTTGAAAACAAAAAAAATTATTGTATTAAAAAACCTGTGCTAACTGATCCAATCCAAACTGCATTGGTTTGGTTCAAGTTTTATTTTAAAAGTCAACTGAACCAAACCAAACCGCATACTTATTTATCTTATAGTTTGGATGACTTTTAGCCACAAAGCCGAACCAAACCGCACCGCAAACACCCTTAGAGTGTGATTGGATGAGGTAATTGAGAAATTTTAAAGAATGTAAAATTATAGACAATTTAAATGATTCAATTAAATTACTCTTATTTTCCAATACTTTTGTTTGGATGGAGTAATAAAAAAATTAATTGTCATCATTTTTGGGCAACTTTTATAAAAAAAAATTGGCCAAATTTGAAAATTGAAATTAGAGGTCAATTTGTAAATTTTGATGGCTCAGATTATAATTTGTGAAAAATTGAGGGGTCAATTTGTAATTTTTGGGAAATTTGAGGACCAAAATGCAATATTTGAAAAATTATAACAATGAATAAATTTGAAATTCTTAACTTTTAGGTGTCATTTGAAATTCTCTAAATTTAACTTGAGCAAAATACTTCGTAAATTTTCATTATTTTGAAAATTCTTCAAATTATTATCCAAAGAATGGAATTCACCTAAAAGGATTTGAATTCCTCAAAACATTACATCATCTCAAAATATTTCCCCATCTAAATACACTCTTAGACTCTCTTTGCGAGTTTGGAGGTGAAGAGAAGGAAATGCTTGGAAAAAAAGGAACGAGTAAATGGAAGAAATAGATGATATTGGAAGGAGGGCTTTGGGGGGGCTGATTTTTCTTCAAAATATAAAACTCTCCTCATTTGGGGGGAACTAAAGAATTGTATTGGAGGAGGGTTTTGGGAGGATTTGTATGAATTCTTCAAATTTAACATATGTTGTTATAATATTCTTAAAATTAAAAATATATTAATCATAAACATTAATTTATCACTCTAAAAAAATACTCTTTCAAAAAATGTGAAAGATTTCTCAATTTTTTCCTGTATGTCTCTCCCTCCAAAACCTTTCATTTCCCTCCCCTCCAAACTCTCAAACAAAGCCTTAGAGAAAAGTATACATTTAGAAAAGCTCTTGATTTTCGAATTAATGGAGACCTATAATTTATCTATTGTTTGGCAAACACGGTTATAAGCTCTTGATTGAGAATCTCAGCTTCTTACTCATGATAACCCGCATCTACCCCATTAAATATTTTCCTAGTAGGGAGTAAGGACTTATTGGAAGTTGACTTAGGTCACACAGTCCAAGTTTTACATGGAGGAGCGAATAAAGTTATCATTTATCAACGTCTTCTTGAAGCTGGAAATGGAATATCGATGGAAAATGTGATGATTTGTTAATTCTACTTTAGGACTTGGAATGATTTAAGCCCACAAGACGTTGCTATTGTTTTTTATAAGTTTTTGTGTTGTTTATAATCTAAGAGAAATGTTAAGGAGTGTTTTGGGACACTCTTTAAAGGTCTAAAATAATAACTTTTTTTATGAAAACTTGTGTATTCAATGTATTAGAAATTGAACCATTCGATTTTTTAAGGAATAATTTCTTAAATAATAATGCTTAAAGAGTGTCCCGGAACATTCGTTTATAAGACTCATTAAATATAAATGTTTCAATCTAAATTTGTATCAAGTAATGATACCTTAAGAACTATGGGGGATGCTTTCTTTCAAGCAGGGTGTAGATGGTTGGAAGATGGCTCCTTTCCGCCAACACTAAACGAGACTAATATTGCTTTAATTATCAAAACAAATAGTCCGGAATCTATGAAGGATTGACGCCCCATTTCTTTATGCAATGTGTTGTATATGGTGATTTTTAAAGTCTTAGCTAATAGACTTAAGTTTTGCCTGCATAATGTATTTCCCATGTTCAGTTTGCGTTCGTTCCTGGGCGGTCTATTTTGGATAATGTTGTGATAGCTATAGAAATTATTCACTACTTGAAGAGTAAGACCAAAGGGAATGTGGCCTTAAAAGTTGACATGAGTAAGGCATATGAACATAGAATTAATTGGGAGTATTTGCGCAAAGTTATGTTAAGACTTGGTTTTGATGCGAAATGGGTTGGTTGGATTATGATGCGTGTGGAGTCTGTGAAGTATAAGGTGTTAGTGAATCAAGAATCCGAGGGGCATATTTTACCAGGTAGAGGGCTCAGGCAGGGAGACCCTTTGTCCCCTTACCTTTTCATTTTGTGCGCACAAGGTTTGACTTCTCTAATTGACAGAGCGGAAGGGAGGGGAGACCTTTATGGAGTTCGAGTGTGTATTGGGCCCTTCATTCACTCACCTTTTGTTTGTCGATGACTGCTTTTTATTTTGCAGGGCCACAAAGAGAGAAGTAAATGCATTAAAGAACATATTATCCATACATGAAGACGCTTCAGGTCAGCAAATAAATTTTCAAAAATCTGAAATATTTTTTAGCAGAAATGTAGGTGCAGAAGCCAAAGTGAACATATCGAATAACTTACAAGTCAACATTGCAATTGGAACCGGTAAATATATCGGCCTTCCTTCCATGATAGGGAGGAGCAAGAAAGACATGTTTAAATTCATTAAAGACCGAGTATGGAGGAAGATCAACTCATGGGGAGGACGTTCTTTATCTAAGGTGGGAAAAGAGGTGATGATTAAATTTGTACTCCAATCTATTCCTACCTACTTCATGAGTATTTTTCTTATTCCCTCATCTTTTGGTGATGAAATCGAGAAAATGATGAATTCTTTTTGGTGGGGAAATGATGGAAATAGAAACAAGGTAATCAAGTGGCTTTCATGGGACAAATTATTTGTCCATTAAAGACCGAGCTTGTGACGAGGCGAACATATATCATGTCAGTTCTCATTTTTATTTTGACATACCTGATCGTATTGATCATTTGATTTTTAATGAAATGAATTGGTACCTTTTCGTCAAAAAAGAAAAAAGAAAAGAAAGTAATAATACCTTAAACTTGCAAACATCAAACAAAAATTAATTATATCGATCATGTTGGTAATAATTCAACTTATTTCTATATCCATGTGAGAATTTTCTTGATGGATAATATGTAAGTGAGAATTTCGATAGTACATGTATAAAATCAACGTGTATCTGTATTGTTTATCTTTTGAATCAATATTTAAATGAATTATTATTTGATAAAAACTAATTCATATTATTTAAGAGATTATAATAATTAAATATCATTAACAAAAAGTGTATATTGCATATCTTTTAACAAAAAATATAAAAGAAAATTGCATAATACTTTATCTTATAGACAACAAAATGGCTTTGTTTCATGAAATTAATTCTCTTGAAATAAAGCAAGACTATGCTTAATTCATAGTCTCTTGGTGTCGGGTCTCCAACCGAGTTCCTCTTGGTTGTAGGACAAAACTTGCAATCAAGTGACTTATCAGGAGACAGGCGCTTAATTCATAGTCTAATCACACTATATATTTCCTCAAAAAAAAATCACACTATTTATTCTTTCTCCTCCTTTTCTTCGCTTATTTATAGGGACCTTAAACATAATTAACCCTAAAAAAATAGAGGAAAATGAAAATGTGAAAATATGAAGAGAGAAAGAAGGCGAAGAAATGGAGGAGAAAGAATAAATAGTGTGATTTTTTTTTTTGAGCAAATATATAGTGTGATTATAACCTAGATTATTATTATTATTTTAATCTGATATTCTCTACGCGTGATTATATACACGAATCGTTTTGACCAATGTTTCGCAAATCGAGTGTTAACTCTTTGAGTTTACCGAATTTACGTTTTTAGGTATCAAAATTGTGTTAACTCGGAGGTAAACTCAGTTTCTGGAAAAATTAGAAGGTTTGACGAGTTTGATTGAGTTAACACTCGGTAAACTCGACCGAGTTTATCGAGTTTTACGAGTTTACATCTATAAAAAAAAATTAACCCTTTTTTGGGCCCATTTTTTTCAAAACCAAATTCCTTTTCTACAAACCCAAAGACTGAAACGTTTACTGAATAGTTACCTTTACAGTAACACGTTGTTCCTGATATGAAACATTTCTTTTTCTTCTTTAAGTTCTCAAACCATGAACATGGGAGCACATACCACTTAGGGTTGCAATTCCGACGGTGAAAATTCATATTTCGACGCCGGTTAGGGTTGCGTGGTGGTGTTTGTTGACCTGTTGATGAAATTAACTAGTTTATTTTTTAGATAGTTTTATTAACAACTTTTGAAACTTGTGAAACTTTTTTTGAAGAAATCAAAATGGGATATATTAACAACGACGTTGGAAACTCCTCAGTACAAGATGTGCTAAAGGGTTCAACCCGACAAACAAACAGTCACAAAGTATAATTACAAACAAAAACAGTCAGTCGATACCCAGACAAACTAAAGGGTTCGTCCACCAACTTTGAGTACCGTACACAAAAGTGGTTTTGTTTGCTTTAAGCGACCACAACGAATGAAATTTAACTTTATCTAAGAGCTGCTCAATAGGTGTTTCAGTGTTGTTGAACAATCTATTATTTCGTTCATTCCACACCAGCAAAACACAAAGAAGCCATAATAATTGTAAGAATGAATGACGAGCCCTTGAATGACAAGAATAATGAATAAATTGATGAAAATGGTCACGGATATTTTCAGCATCTACACAAGAAACGCCAATCCAAGATCTGATATGCTGTCAAAGCGAACCAAAAACGTGACAATGTAGGAAAAGATGAGATGACAACTCATCTTTACCACACCCAGACACGCACATAGTGTCTGTGACCTGAGCAATGTCGCGCCTGAGAAGATTTATTTTAGTTGGTAACCTGTCTTTCAGCAAACGCCACGCAGCAATGGAAACTTTTAGTGGGACCTGCTTATGCCAGACAAGATTCGTTGTTGTGTCAATAGTGGGAGAAGTCGTAGATGTCAGAGCATAGTATGCACCTCTGACTGTATATCCGTCATGGATGTTCGGATCCCATTGCCACCTATCAGAAACATTAGACTGAACAACAACATTAGCTAGAAAAATCCCACACTCCTCTACCATCTCCTCCTCCCACAGTCACAACCGTCTCCTCCAACTCCACGCCTCACCTCCATCCCACCAACCTGCCGCACACATACCTGCCACAGTACTATACTTATTTGTTGTAAGATCAAATAAGCGAGCAAACCTCCTACACAAAGGAACTTGTGAAACTTGTTTTTTTTTTTTGATGGTTTTATGGATGGCTTAAACTTAGATTTATGAAACTTATGATTTTGTGCGTTAATTTTTGTATTTTGGATGTTAAGTTGAACATAACGTTTTATTAGGATAGTTTGGTATAATTTGCATTTGTGATTAAGTCTTATTTTGCACTATTGACCTATTTAGAATATTGTATTAGCTTATATATGTTATGCATATAATAAATTTTATATAATTTTAATTTTAGGTAAACTTATACGAGTTCTCGAGTCGAGTTTACCTAGATAAAACGAGTTAAGGTAAACTCTCGAGTTGTAAAATCTTTGTTTTGACAAGCGTCACAATACTTATACAATGATACTATGTTTTGTTCTTTTGAAGTTATACAAATTTTTTAAACTATACATTTTTTCTCTCTCTTTTGAAGTCATACAAATTTTGTTTTAAATGCTAGTTTCCACGGAAATATAGTTTGTCACATGCACAAATTAAGAAAAAGTTTTGTTAACGAGTGCCCCAGACAGTCTTTAACCATCCCAAATTAAAAAATTATTCTTTAAAAAAGTCAAACAGTTCAATTTCCGATGCATGAAATATACAATTTTTTCATATAAACTTACTATTTAAGACCCTTATAAAATACTTCGGATACACTCGTTAATATTTTTCATTAAAAAAAATAGTTTTGTAGACTTCCCAGTTTGCACAGGGGACAGATGGGGCACCGACGTTGTCCGTTGTCCGAGGATCCATCGCTGTGAACTGTTTTGTAGCCATATCACCCGCTGCACCTTCCAATACAGCTTGATCACCACTGGGACATTAACTTACAGCTAATTATATTATCATTATTATGGTCCCAATTTCTATTGCATTCAATGTCTATATATTTTATTTAAAAAATGTCTAGATTTTAATATATTTATTCTTGTTATGATAAAATGTTAGCAAAACAAATGTTAGCAAAATTCATATAAAATCTTGATATTATGATTCCCATTATACCATCATATATTTATTTAAGAGAGTAAAAAGCATACTTAAACTTATTATATGTATTTTCTTTTATGTTTTTGTTCTCTTTTACATTGGCTCTGAGTCTCTCTCTGTTTTTTTTTTATTGTATTTTTAGATGGTGAAGAACTTCTCTTTTACGAAAAAGTTTAAAATTAATTTTTTTCTCCTACTTTCTATACTTTTATAGTTCCATTTAGTTATGTAACACCTAGGGCCGTATATGAGGCAGGGCAAAGAGGACAACTGTCCTAGGTCTAAAAAAAGTACAAAATTTAGGTCTTAACAAAAAAAAATTGGGGTCCATTAGGCTCTAAAAAAATTACTTAAATTCTAATGGGAGGTGTGGTTGTTACTAATAGACTTAGTTCTTTGATGACCAATTTATAATTTATTGTGATATTATAAAGGGAGTTAGTTCCGAGCCTTCCATAATCCCAAACTCTTCCGTCAAAATCACTTTAAAAATTTAATTCAAATTATAAGTTTGTCTTAAACCACCAAATTTTCAGAAACGACCATAGTAACACCGTTCAAAAGAGAGACGAGACATATACTAATTATTTTTTTTAATTATTGCCTTTTGTCTGGAAACCCAACATGATCACATGTAGTCAAACGTTTCTTTTCAAGGGTAATCATGAAATAGATAGCCCAACTATTATTTAATCCTAGTTTGCGTACCACATTTTTTTTCAACTACTATTTTGACAACTTTATGTATATAGGGGTATTTTCATAAAAGCAAAAGAAAAAAAATCTTAAAAACACCATGCCAATATATGATACGGGTATATATTTCTAAGTTTATAAAAAAGTTGTCACAAAATAGATGTTAATATATCATAACAAATTTAATATTTTCGCTCGTTAGAACTTGTGGACATCAAAGTGCCTCTTTTAATTGAACTTATTTTGAGTTTACGAAAAAGTGCTTATACAAATAAATAAACTTTTATGTTAATTTATAAGATTTTACTAACGAAATTGTATATTCATAAGTTGTTTTTTCATAAACTACCTTAACAAATTTATAAATAATACATTAATATTTCTTTATTTACATAAGTTATTTTGCATAACTCTAAAATAAGTCAATTCAAACGGACCCAAAATCAAGAATCTACAACCGTAAAAAGTAAAAGCAAGACTAAAAGGAATACATCAAACACATATAATTATAGGATATTGAAAAGTTATTATTTTGACCGCAAAATAAACTTTTTTTTTGTTCAAGTAGCTTAGCGGCTAGAGAAATTCACCTCAAAGGTGAATAAGTGGGGTGTCCAGGGTTCGAACCCTGACTCCTACATAAATTATGCATTATCTCTTACCAAGTGAGTTAAACTAATGGGGACGACCGCAAAATAAACTTAGAACATCTAGAAAATGAAAAAAAAAAAGGGAAACTTGTAACAACATACTAATAAATATTGTGCATTTATGCTTTGTACTGATCTTATGAACTCTGATGTTAAGTTTATTAGGAGACAAACAAACGAAGCTGCTGATAATCTAGCTAAAACGGCTACGTCAGAAGCTAGTTTCCGTAAACATTATAACATTCCAACATGTATTGAATCTATTATCATTAATGAAATGCGTTAAGCTTGTTCCACTAAAAAAAGTTAAAAAAATGAGATAAAATAGAGAAATATTCTTTTTGAAGAAAAAAACAGACAAATTATGAAAATAAATATTTTTAACAGGAATGATTAAAATAATTATTTTCCCCTCAAACAAAAAACTTATTTTAGGAGGATTCAAAACACATGGATTCAGCAATTTTTTTTTTTTAATAAAACGAAAATTACATCATCTATCCAAGTCCTATTCCCTTCAATATGTGCTTGCTTAGGTAGATAGTAGGGCACACTATTATTGACCCTTTTAGTAAAATTAACCCTGTAGTTATTGAACAGAAGAAGCTTATGTGTTATCATCTTCACCATTCTACCCAAATATCTATAGTTGCAGTAGCTTCCACATATTTCTTTGGTTACAACTTCACAATCAGATTCAACAACTATGTTCTGAAATCCCAATTGATAGGCGAAATTCAAACCAAGCTATACAGCTCGAGCTTCTGCCATCGGTGCCTCTTTACTTCCCCTTCAACCCATCCCGGATGACCACGCCAACGCCCCTCAACACTCAGGTTAGCATAGTTTGGGGGAGGTGCTTCCCATCTTGTGTGTTGGTATTACCAACCGATAATTGCTCTTGTTTGGGATTTAGTAAAATTAAAATTGACTAAAAAACATTAAAATAAAATTATTATTATTCTATACTCTACCAAACAAAACACAACAGTCGCAACTATAGCCGCCACGCGTCCTGTAAGAACTGATTCCAAAGAATCACCTGTCGGTTGCACTCGCAGCCAGTAAAAGTACCACACACGTGTCAGTTAAATTCTTTCTTTTTCTCTATAGCCACATTTCCCACTACACCATCTTCACACAAAACCATAAAGTAACACTTTCCACCTGCAAAAAAAATCCACCAAAATTTCCGGTTCAATTTCGCCGGAAATTTCTTCTATTCTTCTTTCTCATGCTTCCTAAATCACCTCCCCACCCACCGGAATCACAACCGTTCAAACTCGCCACCACCAAAACCTCATTCAAAACCACATTTCAATCACTTTTCAACCTTCAAAATCCACGAGCATGGATTTTCCTCATCTTCGTCTTCATCCAGATCCTTCTCTTCTGCAACCTCCGTAGATTCCCTGCCACAATTCCCGCCCCTCACCACAACTTCCCCACTCGTCTCGCCGTAGTTGATGGTGGAAGAAGAATTCAAAACTACACTGTATTGGATTCTATTCCCACTATCAACAACGATGAGTGCAGCTCCGGTAGAATTTTCGTTTATGATTTACCGAAATTATTCAACCAAGAAATCCTTGATAATTGCGATAATCTCAATCCCTGGAGTTCTCGCTGCAACGCTCTCTCCAACCATGGATTGGGAGAAATCGCAACTGGACTCGCCGGAATTGTGCCGGAGAATCTTCTTCCGTCGTGGTACTGGACGGACCAATTCGTTTCAGAAATCATCTTCCACAACCGTATGCTAAACCACAAGTGCAGAACCATGGAACCCGAATTGGCTGCAGGATTCTATATTCCATTCTACGTTGGACTCGCAGTGGGAAAATACTTATGGATGAACACCTCCACCGCAAAGGATCGCGATAGTCACTGCGAAAAGATGCTGAAATGGCTGAATGAACAACCGTATTACAAAAAATCAAACGGTTGGGATCACTTCATTACAATGGGACGCATCACATGGGATTTTCGTCGCTCCAAAGATGAAGATTGGGGTTCTAGTTGCATCTACAAGCCAGGGTTAAGAAACATCACTCGCCTTCTGATAGAGCGTAATCCATGGGACTATTTCGATATCGGTATACCTTACCCCACTGGATTCCACCCTAGTTCATTTTCCGACATCACTCGCTGGCAGAGCTTCGTCCGTAATCGCCGCCGTAAATCACTCTTCTGCTTCGCCGGAGCTCCTCGCCGCAGTTTCCGGAACGATTTCAGAGCAGTTTTGTTGAATCAATGTCGTAACTCTGGTGACTCGTGCCGCGCTGTGGACTGCGGTGGTTCAAAGTGTGCGAATGGAACATCGGCGATCACTGAAACTTTTCTTGATTCGGATTTTTGTTTGCAGCCCAGAGGGGATAGTTTCACGCGGCGGTCGATTTTCGATTGTATGGTGGCTGGTTCGATACCGGTTTTTTTCTGGCGGCGAACCGCGTATTTACAGTATCAATGGTTTTTACCGGATGAACCGGGGAGTTACTCGGTCTATATAGACCGGAACGCGGTTAAAAACGGGACATCCGTGAAAGCGGTGCTTAAGAGTTTCACGAAAGAAGAGGTTAGGAAAATGAGGGAGAAAGTGATTGAGTATATTCCAAGGATGGTTTATGCAAAACATAATGAAGGGATTGAAGGTGTTAAAGATGCTTTTGATTATGCTATTGAAGGGGTGTTAACAAGGTTCAAGGAACAACTACAGCCTGGGTTTCATAAGTGGAAATGAGAATGATATAAAATGCATTGCACGTTGTTAGATTTAGATAAAAAGAATAAAAAAGAATGAATAAATATATAAATAAGGATACAACATGGTTGTTTCACATAAATTTGATAGGTTAGAGTTTTTTTGTCTTTGCTTGTCGGGATTTATTTTATTTATATAGGATGTACCATATATTGATGAATTGATATTGTGATTCTTTTTTTCCAACGATGGGTCGTTATACATTTATGGATATTGGTATACTAGTATGGTGTATAATAATAGTATTAGTGCATGACATCAAGACGGTGTCTTGGTGTTGGTCTTTGAGTCGATTAAGAATTGCTTCCTGTCTTTTCTACGGGTGGTGTTGGAACCCGAGAGAGTGCATGAGGCGGAGGTGAGGGTGGCTGCTTCGGGAGGTCTGATTGGGTGTGGTAAGATGGTGCTTAGCTGCTGTTTCGGCTGTTTGTGCTGCCTGTGTGTCTTGGGGTTCTGCGGCCTTGTATTTTGGCCTTCAGTGTGTTAATTTTTCTTTTCTGTTCGGTACTGGTAGTTTGGAATTTGGAGGCCTGTGCCTTTTTTCTCTCCAGTATTGGCTGTGCGCTATTTGTGTTGTATCAGTTTGCCTTTTGCACATCTTTTGCTAGGCTAATTAATGAATATGCTATTTCAAAAAATAAGAAAAAAAGTATTAGTAGCATGTTTGGTTGAACCTTTGTTTGAGGCATGTCGTGCAATTTGTACAAGTGAAGCTATATCATTAGGATCCAACTCCTCTAGAGTATACAACTAATTTTAAAGGGTAAAATGAGTAATATTGAACGATAATTAACAAATTAAAGATTGACATTGTATATACGTCATAATAAATCATGAATTTATTACATTAATGCCTCTTATATTTTCACTTTACACTTTATTCATTTTAGAAAATCTTATTAAATAGATTCATGTTTGGTGTACACTCATATGGTAGTATGCAATTTGATGGAGAAAGAAATGAGAGACAATTATGTGATAAATTGATGATGTGATTGTAAGAGAGAAAAATAGATAATATGAGGCGTAGAATAGATATACGAATATATGAAGTGCTCAAATATAGTGGTTGTAATATATAAGTGTGGTAAATGTTTTAGTTTTGTAAGTACTTTGTTGTGGCGCGTTGTGTGATTATCAATGTCTTATAGAAAAAATATGTGTTTATGTAAACAAAAAAACTTCCTCGTTTTAAAATGAGTGATCTATTTGACTATTTCACGCATGTTGGAAAGGATGTATGAATAAATTAGAAAGATGTGATATTACCATATGACTTCTGGAAGCATTTTCTATTTTCATTTCATATTTTCAAAATTTAGAAAATATGTTTGTGTTAACATAGTTGTTTTCTTTCCATTTCCTATTTCCATATGAAAATGTGCAAATATCAATATCAAGCAGATCAAAAAGAAAGTTCTAGCCTAGAAAGTTGAGAAAAATACCATAATATCAACAAGTCCCCAACAATGACACTAGAAAAGCCTACAAATGTATGGTTTTATTGCGTGATAAAAAAACTTTGATTACACAAGGACTTGTGAGTACCAAATGTATTTTTTTAGGTTGTTTAAGTCAAAAAGATTGAATATTTGAAGGTTTGATGATCATGATTTTGGAAAATATACACTTTATAAAAAGCTTATGGGAATTATTAGATTCCAAACATAAGCAAACAAATCAAATCACAATTCCTCATATTTTTATGTAAAATCGAAGTCTACAGATGAGGTGAACTAAGATAACTAATGCCCTCTTTGGGGTTTCAAAAGTATATTCTAAACTGATATAACCTCCTATTATCATGGTTTCTATACTGTTGTAATCCATTAAGGGCTATTGCCCTATATTATCTCAAAAGCTTTTAGCCTATTTTATGTTTCAAAGCTCTTGTTGAATCATTAAAGTTCAACATCAACCTTCTCCTTTCGATGCATAAATCGATACCTAGACGTTTCATAACAATAATAAGATTGAATTAGATGCTTTGAAACTCCATAACAAAATAAATAAACGGAATTATCACTGGATTACTTCGATAATTTCAAGACAGGAAGAGAACTACTCACTCATTAGAGTGATGACCTTAAACAAAATAAAGAGGAAACAAAAAGTATGGAAAGTAGACATTTCATTGAAAACACAAGAACAAGATTACACGAGCTTCTATGTGTGTACAATGATGAGAAAAGCTTAGAATGCAGGCCAATTTATAGGCACTGAGGCCATAATTTTGTGCAATTCAGTAGCCACCAAGACATAAGTGCATATTATTACATGAAACCATCGGAAACCAAAAAACGTAACCATCAAATTTCAATTCAGCAGGCTATTACGATCGTAACCACCGTTACAGGCAACCGTGGTTGAATCAAAGTTAGGTCCCAGCTTATCCCAGACATTATTCAATGTTACAGCAGGTGATTTAATGATTCGATTTTTGATTATATTCACATAAGATAAATCTTCTTGTGGAATTTAAATATTGATTGTTTCGCCACACTGTTCTAATTCAGTGAAGGTCGAACAATTATATTCACTGAGACAAAGGAATCAGGATCTCAGCTTGCAGAGTTGTTGCATGGAGCAAGAGCTCTCCATGGTGACATTCAGCAAGCACAACGCGAGGTGAGATATTAATGAATTTTGTTAAAGTTGAAACATCAGCATACTTATGAACCTGATGTTTCCTTTTTTCAATTTTCTCTTTTAATTGTGTCCTGTCACTGGCAGATTACTTTGTCTGGCTTCAGGTCAGGGAAACTCATGACATTAGTTGCCACAAATGTGGCAGCACGGGGTCTGGATATTAATGACGTTCAGTTAATTATTCAGGTACTTTTGATGCATATGCATAGGATACTATTGATCGTTACTAAATTCTTGACGACATTGTATGCTGATACTTGTACTTGATTTAATGTGAACCTCCAAGGGACGTAGAAACCTATATATATCAATCGTTCTGGGCGCACAGGAAGAGCAGGTATCCATGAGATTTTACTATTGTTTTACATTGCAGTTATCGAATTTTGGGTTGTACGACGTTTTATTCTCTCTTTTTATTTTTAGGTAACACTGGAATTGCTGTTATGCTTTATGATCCAAGGAGGTCAAATATACCTAAAATAGAGAGAGAGTCAGGTGTTAAATTTGAACATATATCTGCCCCTCAGGCCAATGATATTGCCAAAGCTATTGGCCGAGAAGCTGCAGAAATGATTATGCAGGTGTCTGATAGGTATGTTTATCTTTTGGTACAAAGATAGGTATGTTTTTGATGTAGCAGCCGAAGATTTAGATACATATCTTGCTGGTTGAGAATTTCGCTTAAATCATCACTTGTAAAGAGTATTATATAGTTAGACATTTTGTTTTTATTTTATTTTATTTATATTTTTAACTCTTATCATATTTGTTCTTCAGGTAAGGAAAATGTCTCAGATGTAAGATTAGAGGTGTTGAAAGAATTGCCGCGTTTGCAACAGAGAGATCAATCAAGAGGGGGTAGATTTGGCGATGGTAGTGGCCGTGGTGGCGGTAGTAGGTTTTCAGGTGGTGGCAGGAATGGTAGATTTTCAAGTGATAGGTTTTCCAACGGTGGTGGTAGAGGTCGTGGCGGCAACTGGGGTGGGAACAAATGGTGAAGCCTACTTTTTGTTCAATATGGGATCATAACTGCATGATGCTTCAATGGAGATGACTAGTTCAGTATGATGATGAAGCTGACAGGAATGTTCACTTTGTTCAATGTGAGAGCTTCAACTACATGAGGCTTGGTTGTGGCTGAACTTCATTGACTTTGGAGGATTCAAGTTCAGATGAGCTGAATGTGTCCTCAATCCATTAACATAATTTGTTTTAGGTGTAGCATTTTTGATTTATTAACACAAGTTTCACAAGTGTCCTTGGCATTTGTTTGGAAATTCGAACAACAAAGACATAGATACTATATGTTTGGCAAGTCTGTTAAAAACCAATTTTCGTATTTTGTCAAAGTGTAACACAATTTCATTTTAAAGCTCGGAATGCTCCATGTCCAGGAGGAATGAGAAAATCAAGCTTGAATCAAAGCCTGCTTCCCCTATTACGATCGTAACCACCGTTACAGGCAATCGTGGTGAAATCTTGACTCTTGCTTTTATGAGAAAATATGAGAAAAATTTAAAAGATGAATTCAAACCGTTAATTATATGGTAATTTTATTTATGTATACAAATTTTATTTGAGAAAGCAACCAAAATTCAACGAGTAAATCACCAATTCACCCTTTAAAATTATAGGGGTTAAACATTTATACCCTTTGAAATTTACAAATAGGGAACAAAAAAAAAAGACCTCCATGTCGAATGGCATTGGACAATTTAACCAAGAACTAATTTAATAATAAGTACTTGATATGATACGACATAAGGGTAAGTTGATCGACATAATTTCAAATCAAGGTCTCTTTTACTTATTCGTGAATTTCAAGAATATAATTGCTCGACAAGGCAAGTTGGTGATTTATTTAAAATCAAAGTAGGCAAAATTACTCTCCTGATCTTTACATATGTATTTTCAAAAACATAAATCTACGAATTTATGATCTTTTTCTACATTTACGTATGAATTATAAATTTAAAACTTAAAAATTCATACACAAATGAATTTATGATCTTTTTCTACATTTTTTTTTTGAAAAACAACGTGCTCTGCCTTCTCTCTACCAAAGCTAACCGACTTACTCCTCCTGTTCCTCACATCCAAACTTCAACCTCCATCATGTAATCTCCATTAATGGTGGTCGATGAGCTTCCATCTCCGCACCACAGTCGCTCCTCCGGTCCAACTTTCTTTCTTTCCAGATTTTCTTTTCTGCCGTCAGATCCGAGATGGTTTCATGGTTCTATTTCCAGCAGATCCGACAACCTTTGGTTCCGCCGTCAGTCGTGTTTTGTTTTGGTTTGGGTATGCTGTGCTGGTGGTGGCACCGTCGCTTGTGTCTCGCCGGGTGTGACGTTTTGGAGCTCGCACCAGTGCTGTTTTGTTTTTAGTGATTCGTTTGCATTTGTACCGTTTGTTTTTAGGTTCTGTCGAGGGACTGGGTGACAATAGACATGGCTTGTGCGGTTGTTGGATTTCCCAAACCCAAAAGGGTATGGTTTTATGAACCTGAAAGGGTGGTTTGGTTACCAACGTGTTTGGACCCATCCCATGATCTGGGTTCAACGCGTCTGAAACCGGTTGAGTTGGTGGTTCTATGTTTGATTCTCTGATATTCCAGGTTTGTTGAGATCTGCAGGTCTCAATGTGTCAGGTCTGCCTTCACTCCGGTACCGACTTCATATCCGTCTCAGTTCATGGGGTTGTTTTCGGATGGTTACGCTCGAAAGAGCATTTACGCCTGCTGCTTTGTTCAGGGGGTTGCTAGTACGTGGATTTTGATACCGTGCTGGCGGTCGATCCATTCACCAATTTCGAACCCTTTTTGATCCATACAAAATTGCCACTTTTTGTATTTTTTTAAACTTGGTTTCGTACCCGTATGCGGGTTCGTGAGTTGCGCTCATAAGAAGTGTTTGTTTTGTTAGGATTATCTAGGGTTGATTGTACTATCACGATGTATTCCCGCTTGAGTTGTTGTACTTAGGTTGGGTTCAATGTCCTCCAATCTGTGTATATGTTTATTTTTATTTAATATATTTCTTTTTTGCATAAAACAAAAAGGATCAAGTCGATATAAAAA
>Ga0228710_1007106_pt1 | contig 16715 bp, 8 predicted proteins | sample MedpolnodulmetaG_FD_177995 | JGI IMG/M metagenome (GOLD analysis project Ga0228710, IMG submission 177995) | Root nodule microbial communities from Medicago polymorpha collected in Santa Monica, California, United States - pink nodules | ecosystem: Host-associated > Plants > Roots > Nodule... | reverse complement strand
AAGATAAGAAAAGAGCCGTACAAATTATTAAGAGAACATAAAATCTGACCCAGTATACAACAAAAGAAAGGTAAAACAGAACAACCGTAAAGGGTACAGAGTCAAATCCAAAACTGAGTGAACAACCTCATGTCACGTACACAATACCACGCACCACGTACGGGCACAAAACCGAATTGCGATAAAGAGTGGCATGTGAACATTCGAGTATGAAATGGACTTGCTCACCAACATGGTAGCATCAGATCCACACACAACTGACAACTCTCTACCTCGTAATACACAAAAACATAAAGCAACATTGACCCTTTTGAGTTATATCCGTCCTACCAAACATGAAGGAATGGCACGGATAAACTTAACCAACCGGAGAGTGAAACTAAATCAAATGGATATGTGAGAATCCAGAAAGACCAACACACAGACGTGAGTATTCGGTGAAAAACAAAACTGCAACCACCTCCGAGAAAGATGGCGGTTTCAAAATGCAGCACCAAGAACATACCCAGATGTTGTAGATCCAACAACAACGAGTTTACAACAAACTGACTTAGATCTGTGACAATCTGAAAGTGAACGGATTCCGCTTTAGCAAGGATGCTAAAACCCAGAACATCTTTGATGAAACAAACCCGGAAACAGGTTTTTTGATTGAATCATGCGAAAACCAACCTAGCAGCAGCTTAGTATTAAACTAGGAACACCATACTTTCATCGAGGGAGACCAATCGCCATATTAAAAATCCAAATTTCGAGCATAACCTCCCATCTTGTAACGATCGAGGAAAACTGATTTGGTGTATTTTACATTGTGTCGTATTCAGTTGAAAGTAACCGTACAAAAGGTTCGTTAGTGCGGCGATACTATGGTAGCTCATGGTGAGAGTACAAAGAGAACCTAGAGAAAACTCTTAGTAAAGTCGCTGAAAAATGAGTGTCACTTAGAATGACGAACAATTGCTCTTATATATGGGTGCCCAACCATAAGCGTTTCCTTAAAATCTGAAGAGGAATGCGGTGAGAATTAGACTTGAATGGTAATGCTGGATAGCAACAATTCATCAAAATACGCTAAAAATATTGAATTTAATCCATATATTATCATTTTTAATGGGTGTGAAATAAACTTATCTTTTTCAATGACACCAAAAATATATCTAATGAAACGTAAATTTTTTTTTTTTCAATGACATCAATAATAGCATTCTTGTAAGTAAATTTAGTTTTTTTTAAGGTGTACGTAAATTTAGCTAAGGATAAAATTGAAAGAATGAAAAATCAAGTCCAAAATTCATTATTCTCTTTGTATATTGTTATAGATTATTACAATATATTTAAACGTATCTATTTGAAAATAAATAAATATAAATTGGATGGATTAAACCAAATATTTTAAAATGGATGTATCCATCATGATTAATAAATCAAATTGCTACACATTGACGGTGACAAGAACTCTAATATTTGGAATATACGATTAAACAGGTTATTACTCTGTCTATAACTGGGGCTCTCAATGCAGTCTTAACAGACGAGCATAAAAAGGAAATGCGTCGTTACCTCTACAATCACCAGGTTAGAACTTCACTCATGGCTTATTTGGTTATGCGGCACTTCAACAAAAAATCACGTTGAAAATTCACATCAACGTAGAAGCTCATATCTGTAGTTTCATGGTTCCACGTTGAAATTGCCCTGGGAAGTAGTATTTGTGTGCCAAAAGCTGATCCAAACACTCACTTAGCTTTTGGCACACAAATACCACGTCATATCACAGCCCAGTGCAATTTCAACATGAAACCATGAAGCTATAAATATGAGCTTCTACGTTGATATAAATTTTCAACGTAATTTTTTGTTGAAATGCCGCATAACCAAACAAGACATTAATCATGCATGCTAATCTTAGTGTTTCTCATAATAATTAGTTAAATAAATGTAACCAACTGCAGAACAAAGATGGTGGGTGGGGTTTTCATATTGAAGGTCCAAGCACCATGTTTGGTTCTGTATTGAGTTATGTTACTCTAAGATTGCTTGGAGAGGGACCTAATGATGGAGAAGGAGAAATGGAGAAGGCACGTAGCTGGATTCTTGAGCATGGTGGTGCTACTTATATAACATCTTGGGGGAAGATGTGGCTTTCAGTTAAGATCATATCCATGGCATTATATCATAGGGTTAAATAAGTAAAAGGTTTCCTAAATATACCAACATTTGATTTTAGTCCCTTTAAAATATTCCTTAGGTTTTTAGACCCTCTAAAAATTTTCATTCATGAAATTAGTCTCTGCTGTTGAAAAAACATTAGGGACCAAAAATCTAAAGAAGATTTTAAAGGGACTAAAATCAAATGTTGGTATATTTAGGGAGACTATTTACTTATTTAACCCTATATTATATGTTTTTAATTATTTCATCAGGTCTTTATTATAGAAAAATATATTTATTTTTAGATTCATTAAATATAAATCTATTTGATTTTATAAAATAAGTGGATGGAGCATTTCGCTTTGTTGTATTTTTTTTTTGTTATCGTGATGTTTGCACGAAATTTTCACGGTCATTTAACAATGGTTAATTTATGCTGGAAAAACTACAAGGCAAATAAAGTGAGTTTCCCCTCAGATACTCATGATCTAGGAATTGAACCTCTGACCACGTGTTTAAGGGGTTCAAGTCCCTTATCACTTCGGTCAATCTACTGTTGATATTTTTTGTATTCTTTTGGTTCTAGTATCTAATACAATTGTCATTAAAAAAATCTTTCTTTTATCTTTTTTTTTTTTTTGTTGCTAAAATTATTTCTATTTTCATTGTTGGAAGGTACTTGGAGTGTTTGAATGGTCTGGAAATAATCCCCTGCCTCCTGAGACATGGCTCCTTCCATACTTGCTTCCATTTCATCCAGGTTCTTGCTCTTCCATTTCAACATGCTTAGAGAGAAGATAAAAAGTTTATAGTAACATAACTCGTTACAAATTGGTTCTTAAATTTATTTTTTTTAAGAAGCTAAATTAGCCCATCCAAATTGACATTGGAGAGAATCGAACTTGAGACTTTTAGGAGGAGCACACTCCCAGATCCCAAGCCAATACCATGGTTCTTAAAATTTAGTGAATAATTTTTACTGGATCAAAAACATACCGGAAAGGAAATTCCATATCAAGTAAAATGAATAAAAAGCAAACTCAAAAAAAAAAAAAAGTAGTAAAATACCAAAAGTTATTGTTTCCTCCATTTAACAATTAGGGTTTAGGGTTTTCCTTAACAGACTTTCTTGTTATTCTTGAATTCATTCATAGAAATTAATTTATTGTTAAATTGATTGTCTTTAATCATCTCTAACATTGTTTGATTTACCTTTGATTCTTTACTTGGAATTAAAAATTAAATTACTTTTTACGCCTTACAGGAAGGATGTGGTGTCACTGCCGGATGGTCTATTTGCCAATGTCCTACTTGTATGGCAAGAGGTTTATTGGTCCAATCACACCAACAATATTATCTTTGAGAAAAGAACTTTTTACCGTACCATACCAAAATATAGACTGGAATAAGGCTCGCAATTTGTTTGCAAAGGTTAGTAAAACTGCTTAACTGGTCCTATAAAAAGGTACAAATGCCACGTGTATTCATGAAAAAATGAAAAATAAAATTAATTATATAGTCAACGCATCACGTCATCAGAAAAAAGTGACTCAGCGTGACTCGGCGTGACATATCAGCAAGAATAAAGGATTACATTTCTTTTTGTGCAGGAGGACTTATTTTATCCTCACCCACTTGTGCAAGATATTCTTTGGGCATCTCTTCACAAGTTTGCTGAGCCTATTCTCATGAATTGGCCTGGGAATAAATTAAGAGAAAAGGCTCTCAAGACTGTAATGGAGCATATACATTATGAAGATGAGAATACACGTTATATTTGCTTAGCTTCCGTAAACAAGGTAATTCCTGAGTGAGGACACGTTTTTATGTGGCTCTTGTATGGTTTGGATCGGTTTTAAGACATAAAGTCATCGATTCAAAATAAAAATTATATGTGGTTCCATTTAGTGGGATAACTATTTTAAAAAAGTTTGACCCTATCCGATTCAAATAAATGTGGTTTAATTTGAATCAATTTTTGGATATCCAAACTGAGCAAAGTAAGAAAGAAGAAGACTAACCATGAAGAAAAACAACACGACGCCAACCTTCAACCCCAGCATGGCGACACTTTCACAAATGAGTGCTAAATAAAAATAATGATGGAAAAGGGAGAACTGATCGGCAAAGAGAAGAAAAACAATGAAAGGTGGGAGAAGAAAAGTGAAGAATGGGGCTAAAATATTACCTAAAATAGCAACTTCAAAAGAAGAAACCACTCTTCTTTGTTTGACAAATGGCAAACTTGTCAAAATAACAAGGTTGCTTTATTATTATCTATAGATTTAAAATAAGCGTTTCAAAAACCGTTTTTTAAATTTACAAAATAACTTTCTGTTTAAAATTTGTTTGAATAGTAACAAGTGCATATTTTTGTTTAAATGAAAAGGTTCGCACTTGTTAACTTATACCTAAATATTTTTAGGTTGGTCAAGGTTAGCATCATGTATCTAAACCACAAAATGCTAAGAAATACTAACTACTTTAGTTCTTATTATTATTCCCAAAATTAGGTGTTAAATATGCTTTGCTGCTGGGTGGAAGATCCAAATTCAGAGGCTTTCAAGTTGCATCTTCCAAGGATCTATGATTATCTATGGATTGCAGAAGATGGCATGAAAGTGCAGGTTAACATACATGTCAACTTATTTGACTTCAATTGCACATATTCAGCTATGACTAGGAATCAAATTAACATAACTACTGTTGTCTTGTTATGATCATGTGAAACCAATGTTATAGCACAATCAAGCTTTCATAAGCTAAAGTCTAATAAAATCAGTTGATATTACAAATTTATGCGTAATCGATTTTGATTGCAGAGCTACAATGGGAGTCAACTATGGGATACTACATTTGCTGCCCAAGCAATTATTTCAACTAACCTTATTGACGAATTTGGTCCAACTCTAAGAAAGGCTCATACATACATAAAGAATTCACAAGTAATGACTTTTAAGCTTCATATTAGTTTTTTGTGTTTTAGAAAAAAGCTTTAAATTTATTTTTAGTCCGAGCAAATATATCATTTTTCACTATTAATCTCCGTGAAAACATTATACATTTAATGTCTTAAAAGTTTCAAAAGTTATATTTTCGATATAAAATTTACTATTTTTTTATTTCCACTTCAAGTTAGCATGACCCAAATCATTATTTTGTTTTTCATCTTTGAGTATATATCATTTATTGTTTTTGGTTCTTAAATATTAAAATTGACCCCTTTATTATATATGAAAAAGATCATTTATAATATGAATATGTTTTGCAAGAATTAAAACAAAGTAACAAGGTCTAAAAGAAAAAATTGGTAAATTTGTAAAAATTATCAAATTAGTCCTTTATATATGAATTTCAGCGTACAAAACAAAATGTTACATTGGAAATCAAAATTTTGGATATTTAAATTGATATTTGCATAATCATGTTTTACTTAAATTGATATTTCCATAATCAAGTTTTACTCTTGATGATGCCTAGACTACCTTTAAATTACAACCTTGAATAATTTATCCAGCAACCAATAAAAACTCGCCATATAGACAAATTTAAAAGTGGTACAAGGGGCAGACCCACCATAAAGCATAAGGCATGGTGTAGCTGTTGCCACACTAGATTACAACCCAATTTATTTTTATACTAGAGTTAAGTAAATTATTATATACAATATATGTTGTATGTTTTGCATGTGTTTTAACTCGGCCTAACGGTAGATAATGCTTTAACAATCAGCATGTCACTGGTTGGTTCAACTCTATATTTTAGCACACCGCCCCTAAGTGGGACCCACAAACTGTTGTGTATTAATTAATTCAAACTCAGGGACTTAATAAATAGAAATAAGAGGGTGTCTTAACTGCTTATATGGTTAGAGGGAATTAGTTATTATAATTAACTTCTATACAATTGACTTTGTGTAAAGTGTTTTACCTATACTATAAATACAATGGATATATAATATAGAGTTAAATATGTTTTTGAAACCTATAAATATATCAACTTTTCGTTTTAATTTCTCTAAAATTTTCCTTCAACTTTTAGTCCCTATAAATTTTCAATCATTACTTTTAGTCCCTCGTTTAAAGTAAACTCGTATGTAGAATTCATATTTTTGGCGGTAAAAAATTCATATTTAATTCATGTTTTGTTAAAAAATTCTAATTTTTTTTGGAAGTGATTTTTACAATATTCTATACATTTCTGCACAATTTCATTAAAAAATACAAAAATTTACTTAAAAATAGGGACCAAAAGTAGTGATTGAAAATTTTATAGGGACTAAAAATTGAAGGAAAATTTTAGAAGGACTAAAAGGAAAAGTTGATATATTTATAGGGACCAAAAACATATTTAACCCTATAATATATTATATGTAAATGTTCATCACTTCAATAATAAGAAGTGTTTTGCCTCCTCTATTTTTGAATTACACCAACACAAACTAATTTGTACTCCTCATGCAAATTTTTATTTATTGTTGGGTAAATTAACTTACCTTTACTTTTCATGTTCTATCTCTTAAAAGCTTTTAGAAGACTGTCCTGGTGATTTTAGTAAATCGTACCGTCACATTTCAAAAGGTGCTTGGCCTTTTTCAACTGCAGATCATGGATGGCCAATATCTGACTGCACAGCTGAAGGACTGAAAGTAAATATAGATGAAAAAATTATTAGACTTAATGCTTATTTAATTTGATTCTTTATTTTGATTTCTATTTTCATTTTTCAGGCTGTTCTTTTGCTATCTAAAATTGCACCTGAGATTGTTGGTGAACCATTGAATGCAAAGAGATTATATGATGCTGTAAATGTCATTCTCTCATTACAGGTAGCTAGATTCCGCATCATACAAATCAGGTTAATAAAAAGTACTAAAAAAAATATTAACTCGCAGACGGAAGCAGGCTAGCGAGCGCTAAACCTGGGTTGAAAAGAAACAAGTTTGTAAGCTACAAACTTGTGAAAATAGGACTCCGAAATCCACCAGAAATTGAGAAAACTCTCGAAAATATTATTGAATGAATGAAAATGCCTCTTAGACTACAAATGTTACGCTTAAATAGGAAAATAACAAAACCCTAATGGACCAAAAATAACAAACTAAAACAAAAACAAATAAATAATAAAATTATGTTGAAATATAAAATTACTAAGAAAATCCTTGGACGTGAGTGTATATCTCAACTTAAGCATATGTATCTGATACACATGCACAACGACAACCACATAAGCCTTTTTCTTATGTTTGTAAGGTCTGCTCAATTGACAATGTATATAATGCTAGATTAAAAACATTCGTTCAATTTAAACTTGAATCTACAGTTGTGTGTGTGTAAATGAAAGCCAAAATTGATTTTTACTGAAATTTAAGATGAATACTAATTTGATTCGTATGATACTAAGTTTATGTGTAAAATGTATATATATTTCCAATCATTGCAGAATGAAGAAGGTGGCCTTGGAACATATGAGCTTACACGATCATATAACTGGTTGGAGGTAACTTTCAATTATTATTAGGCGTACATTCATTTGGTTTAGGTTATCTTCTTTTAAATGTGAAGCATGTAATAGCATAGCTGGTCTGAGGGGAAGGCAACTAAAGCACTCGTTTTAGGTCTAACAACAAAAAAAATTATTTTTCGTTAAATTTTAAAGGCAAAAAGGCTTTATGTGCCAAGGAAAAAAACCTCAAATATTAAAATTTGTTTTAGACCTCATTTATTTTTAAGATTATTGGGCCGAGCCTGGACACATGTTTTAGAAAGTACAAACCTATACTTTAATTTTGTTTCAGTATTTTAAGTTAAATGCAATACTCCTTGATCTCCCTTTGATGTCTGGATTTATTTTCTTAAGGACAAATAGATATAAGTAATTTATCATCGTTTGATTTCACTTAAAGTTCGGCTATAATCTATTTGTATACAAATTAATTATCATAAAAAATGGAAATGAGCTAACTAGGCTACATGAAAATCATTTAACTTAAAACCAAAACTACTGCACCCTCTCTCACTATATAAGAAAAACTCACTTCTAAGATTCATTAAATAACTGATTTATATGATCAATATTATAAACAAAATACTTTATTTATTTAATAAAATAAAAAATGATTTTTTACTAATAATAATAACCGAAGAGTGTATTATTCAAGTGTATCTTATGCAAACTTCAAAAACAGGCTCAAACGTCCTTAATAGTTTTAGTAAAAATTATATTTTATTATAGTAAAAATGGATAACATAAGAAAAAAAACATTTATCTAAATTTATGAAAAAGAATTAAGCTCACTTTTGAACTAGATTCATATTAGAGTTGAAATATTTCTTTCGAGTTGACGCTAAATTTCTCTAAATTTATGAAAATAAATTTTGAACATGTTTTGGATTGATGCTAAAAAGCTACATGTTCCATCATTGTTTTAAGGAGAAGGCTAACCAGTGTCTCAAAGAGTTAGTTAAGCTACATGTTCAATAATTGTTTTAAGGAGAATGTTAACCGGTGTCTCTAAGTTTTTATATAAAAGTAATGTAATATATTACTTAATTAAAAGTAAAAATTTACATTTTCAAGTAAAATTTCTATTTAAATACTCCTTAACCAGGACATTGGTTAGCAAGACATTTGTTTTAAAACAAATCTTTTGAGGTTTTTTTTTGATCTAGTAGCCTAGTGGCTGGAGCTCACACAATTAAATGTGGAGAAAAGGGGTGTCCGGGGTTCGAACCCCAACCCCGGCATAAATTATGCAATGTCCCTACCATCCGAGTTAAGCTCACGGGGACAATCTTGAGGTTTTAGTGGGATAACTTTTAGTTTTCTACATTTTCTATTAGAATTAGGATTATGTTAACCTGTGTCCTTAAGACATATGTTAAAAATTTCATAAATGGTAAATATTTTCACTTTGAGTTACTTAACATATGCCCTAAACGTCTAGGTTAGCATTTCCGTTAGAATTATAGTTAATATATATATCCTAATATTTACCATTTCTTCTTGTATAATCAATATTAATGTTGGTAATGCCTTCCCTATTGTCAGATAATCAATCCTGCTGAAACTTTTGGCGACATCATTATTGATTATCCGTAAGCAATCAAATACTTTTTTTTATTACCATTTATCCAAACATAATTCAAACTTTTAATATTTTTTTTCCGTATTCTTTGCTTTATATATAGTTATGTGGAATGTACCTCAGCAGCAATTCAAGCTCTTGCAACATTTAGGACATTATATCCTGGACATCGACAAGAAGAAATACAATGCTGTATAGAAAAGGCTGCTGCCTTTATTGAAAATACTCAAGCTTCAGATGGTTCATGGTTTGCTCCTCATATCCGAAACCACTTTTTTAGTAAGATTTTCTATTGATATCATTGTTTCAAATCGCGGTTTCAAGCATGGTCTTTGCAGTTGCAGTCATTGCGGACGCAGAAACGTGCATTGCAGACTTTGCAGTGCAAAATAAATTTTATTTGCTCCATATGCATTCGTAAGAGCTTCTTTACATGCACATTTGTGAGAGACTCAAAATTTTCTTCAATTGTCAAGATGATAAGGGCATTGTGGGATATGAAAATTTATATTCGTATGAGAAGATCTGGACAAAAAGTATAGACGCAGATATGACACGACATTGATGTTAGATGGCTAAAATGGTTTGAAGTAGTCCACGCCACAATTGTACAATTGTAACTGCAATTGTGGTTGTGGAAACTATGATTTTGTTAGAACTTAAGCCCATGAGGAGTCAAACCCAAAATACTAGTCTATTTGATGGGAGAGGCTATTGGTTTAAATATCACGTCAAACATTTTATCTATTCGACGTGGGACTCCTAACAGATTTATATTATTCATCGATGCATCTCTTGTTTTCTCCACTCAATCTTTAGGTGACCAATAACCAAAAGCTGCAAAACAGGTATGGTTCTTGGGGGATTTGCTTCACCTATGGCACCTGGTTCGGGGTAAAAGGGCTGATAGCTGCTGGAAAGAGTTTCAGTAATTCGTTAAGCATCCGTAAAGCTTGTGACTTTCTGCTGTCAAAGCAGCTCCCATCTGGTGGTTGGGGAGAGAGTTATCTGTCAAGTCAAAACAAGGTAAGTTTGCCATTGTTAATGTCAATATCACTATTACATAAGACTATGCATCCCATAAAGCTAATATGTTATTTTAAAGGCTTGTATCGTTCTAACTGTTTTAAGGAGAAATTAAAACAAATGTTAATTAGTAATGTAAATGGGTCGATGTTACATCCAAGGAGTGTCCAAGATGTGTCAAAGTAAAGAAAAAAAATTGTTGTTTTTAGGAACACCTGTCTGAGTTATTTGACATGTGTTATACGCAGCGGTGAAGCTAGTAAAAATATTACGCGGGGGCCAAGTTTAAAGAAAAATAAAATATTTTTAAAATGAAAATATTAAATTTAAAGAGAAAATGTAATTGTAGTCTGATAAAATATAACTTTTTAGGTGTAGTCGCTAAAAATAATTAATTTTTCTCTCAAATTTTTACCAAAAGAAAAGAAAAAGAGTGTTTTTAGTCATGCATTTAATCTCGATAATCACAAATGAAAGACTACAATTAAACAAAATCTTAGAACTTAACTTAAAAAACGTGAGTGTTCTAGAGACTAAAATTAAATTTAATCCTAGTCTTAACCAATATGTTAAAAAAAATCACTATAACTTTTATTACATGAAATGTATATAAAACAATAACAAAGAAAATAAAAATTGACAATAGCTATTTAGAAAAGTTGGACACAAAGCATTTCAAAAACCCAATTTTATTCATAATTGATTGTATACTAAATAGATTAATAATATGTCTTTTTCAATGTAAACAAATAAATTATTTGCAAGAAACTCATTATTTGTTGTTGAGACCGAAAATGTCAAATTAATACAAATAAATATATCAATCATGTAGTAATTTTTTTACTTTATTATTTATGCTAATTTAACAAATAAATTTGTTTAGGATAGCTAAATATTTACCAACTCATTCAAGAAAAATATTTTTCTTGAGTAGCCTTGGCCACCACATGGTGTTGAAGGGCTATGCCCCTGGTCATTCGAGTGTCCAACACCATATCATTCTTAAACCTAGTTAAGACTATCTGTGCTTCATAGACTATCTTTTTAACGATTAATTAATCAGATTGTTTTCAGAGAATATCTGAGTTTGATTTGAAAATGACCACTCAACACCAAACTCCAAAGAGTAATTTAGCTAGTTGCTTTTAGGCAATGTACTTTTGCATCAAATTAGTTTTAAGAATAATACTTAAGTGGGAATATTTGTTGAAAAATGTATAGTTAAGGGAGCTATAGTCGTGGAGTGGTTAGCAACATTAGACAAGAGAACACACATTAATAACTAAATCATTGTAGGATGAGAGAATATGATATGGTAAAACCTTCAATATTATTGTCATTGCATCTCAAAGGCTTGAATACAATTGCACCCATATAAGTCTATTTATAGATGCTTGAAGATGTTTCTAAAACTAGAATAATCTATATCTTTGTTTGTCTTTTCTACATTAGATTATTATAGATGTTTCTACACTACAGACATTAATAGAACAATCTAGAAACATGTAGCAACTTAAAGATATTATAGTTTTCTCTAATAGAAATTGTCATTTTTTAAACTAGAATATTCTAGAAATATGTATCAATTTCAACACTCCTCCTTGATACATATTTCCGAAACTCCAAATGTAGTATGTAGTTGCTCAAACATAGATTTGTGCTATCATCTCCTCCTGCATTAGACTCTTCATAGTTGATCAATTTGACAGGTGTTACCTCCACCATGATAGAAAATTTGTGTCACCTCTTGTCATAGTATTTGTTATTGGTCTCCTTCTTCGTCTTGTTGAAGACTTCTGACATGGACCATTCTTGCTCCCTAGTTGCTCTAGTAATTTTCCTTGTTAGTCATGTTAAAGACATCTAACAAGGACCACTCTGGTTGCTTAGTTGCATGTGAATCTCCTTGTCGATATTGTTGAAGATTTCTCACAAGGAGCATTCATGGTTCATAGTTACTTCTGAGTCTCCTTGTCACTCATGTAGTACATTCTTGACAAGGACTCATTCTTGCTCTAGTAGTTAAATTTTTCTTCCTAGGCTTGTTCTCAAGTTGAGCATCAGAGGTCGCAGGTCTCCATTTTAATTTATTGCTTGAACTTGTGCTCTGTCTGAATTTGAGTCTTATTTTCCATAGGTTTCCATCATTAGTTGGACTTGAACTTAAGATGATCGGGCTATTAGGCTCATACAGAGTAGAGCCTTGTGGCTACATGTATTCCTTTTGTTTTGATTCATAGACCTGAGTTTTCTAGTTTAGTAGAATTAATGTTGTAGAATATATAGTTGGTGACACGAGGTCATATTTTGCTACGCCCAGTTAATGATTGAACGCAACTCTGATACCATTGTTGGAAAATGTATAGTTAAGGGAGCTCTAGTGGTGGTTAGTAGCATTGGACAAGAGGACACACATCAGAAATTAGCTCATTGTAGGAGGAGAGAATATGATATGGTGAAGCCTTCAATATTATTGTCATTGCATCTCAAAGGCTTAAATAAATACAATTGTACACATGTTTGCCTATTTATAGATGTGGGAGGCATATCCTAGATACTATATATTCTAGAATGTTCATGACATTTCTTATACAAATATAGTATTAGTTTATTCTACTAACTACTCAAGTATTCTAAAAGATCTACAAGTGTTTATTGTCACTAAACAATTATTAGTTTGTTCTACTAACTACTCAAGTATTCTAAAAGATCTACAAGTGTTTATTGTCACTAATCAATTAAGAGTGATTTTATATCTTTCTAATGTATTCTATAAATATGTATCATATATCATCAATATTTAATTACTTTTGACTATGTAAATGCTTTCTCAAGTCATTTCTTTAGCAATGTTTTTGTTCAGGTATATTCAAATTTGGAAAGCAACAGGTCCCATGTAGTAAGCACTGGGTGGGCTATGCTGGCTCTCATTGATGCTGAACAGGTATAAAGTAAACTTTGCAACTTTTGATCATTCCCGCAGAGGGCGAAGACCATTTTATTTTAGTTTTTTTTATTGAAAAGGTTCCAAAATATTCTTGATATTCTGAACATCTTCAACAAAAAAACATCACTCTTGGTTCAATTCTTTTCTGGAGGGGAAGGGAGGAGGGATTAAAATCCTTCTAATGATATCTAATCCTCATTCTATAATAGAAGTAAAATGATATCCTTATAAAAAGGAAATAGGTTCAAAGAATATTAACCCTGGATTATGTTTTGTTGTGTGCAAGTGTGAGATAGGATAGAAAAAAAGTTGAGATTAAACATTTTATATTTGAGATGACGCATAAACCCATTGCCTAATATGGGTGGTCTCCGAGCTCCTCCCATGACCCAACTCTGGTATCAGAGTCGAGGTTGAGCTTCCATTTGGTTGTTGTGTGCAAGTGTAAGTTATATTTCCCACAACAGATAAAAAAGTGGAGGGTGAAAACTTGAGAGGACTCACAAAGTGTAGTGTACATCTTTCTCACTTTGTGGCTGTTCTTGCGTAATGTGGGTGGTCCTAGGGCTCCCCTCATAACCCAACATATATTGATGATATATGAAGCTCGGACACTTCTCGGATTATGCGTGTCCCAGTGTCCGACACGTGTCGTGTTCGATACCGGTTCGACACCGACATTTGTAATTACACTAAATTATGTAATTTTCTTAAATTATTAGCCTCGTCGGCGTCATTATCTGTTTGTGTCTGGTGTCCGTGTCTGTATCCGTGCTTCAATTATCTAACACATAGTATATAAATTAGATATACATTGCATCTGAGTACGTCCTTATTTCTAATCCTGATTCTATAATAGAAGAGTAAAATGTATCCATTTTGAAATTAATGAAACAGGCTAAGAGAGATCCAACACCATTACACCGGGCAGCTGCATGCTTGATAAATTCCCAAATGGAGAATGGTGACTTTCCACAAGAGGTATTATTTGCTGACTGTGTAACAATCTTTTTTTTGACAAAGACTATATAACAATCTTGTTTCTCCTCTTTACACATTTTTATATTTTTAGAAACACACTTTGTCTCTAACACACAATATGTTAATATTTTATCACTTCAGGAAATAATCGGAGTCACCAACCAGACTTGTATGGTCACTTATGCTGCATACAGAAACATATTCCCCATTTGGGCGTTGGGAGAATACCATCATCGTGTATTGCAAGCCTGTTAATCTCGATTTAGTTGGGACGTTGTTCGACTTATTTTGATCTTTTATAATTATGTATGGTTCTCTTCGTGAAAAAGTTTATAAAATGAGTAGTTTATTTGATTTAGACTATAGATCTTATTTGGTCATTCACAATTTGTTTGCGATTCAAATATGTCGCTAACAAGAGATAATAATCATTCATCGACAATTGTTTAGCGCATCTTTTAACAACTCTAAGTTTTGTTAGTGCAGCTTTAAGCTTGATGAACAAGCTAGGGTTTTTCTTAAGGTTTTGAATTTGTTGAATTTGAGAGAAAAGAAAGAATAGATGAATGAGGAGAATAGAATTATGAAAGTAGTGATTTCATTGATTTGTGAAATACACATGAGAAAGACTTATATACATGGTTTTGTTAAGTTTGCTTGAAAGACAAGTAATCTATCAAACCCTAACAACCTTATGCTAGAATCTAGTAAATTTGTAACAAACTTATAACACACTAAACTAACTTAGATTTCTAATGTGATTAACCAAACAAACTTGATTAGATCACTAACTAACTTGAATTAACAACTAACATCCTCCCTTAATTCAAATTTCCACTTTTGTCATGCAAATCAAGCTTCTTAGCTTGATGAATTTTTCAACCTTCAGAGGTTTAGTGAACAAATCTGCAAGCTGCAGCTCATGGGAATAATGAACAATCTTCAATGCTTCCTTGTTTATTTGTTCCCTAAGAAAGTGAAACTTAGCTTCAATGTGCTTGCTCCTTCCATGCAGAACTGAATTCTTTGCTAAGTTTATAGATGATTTGTTGTCTATGAACAATGTTATAGGTCTGATATAACCTCTATTTCCATCTCCCTGAGGATAGTTTCAAGCCAAACTGCTTGACAAGCTGCCATACATTCTACAATGTATTCAGATTCACAAGTTGACAGTGCTACAACTGGTTGCTTCTTAACACACCATGAAATTAGAGCATTTAGAAACTTAAATAGGTAACTTGAGGTGCTCTTCCTATCCTAATCCACACACCAATCTGCATCAGAATAAGCTATTAATTCCATAGAGTTTTCATCTAGACAGTTAGGAAACAAAATGTCAAACTTTAGTGTTGCATTGATCTATCTTATCACTCTTTTAGCTGCTAGCAGATGAGATGCTCTTGGTTCACTCATGAATCTACTAATTATACTAACTGCATATGCAATATTAGGTCAACTATTGCACAAATACCTTAGTGATCCCACAATCTGCTTAAACAATGTAGGATCTACTAGTTCTTCTTCTTCCTTAATCACCAGTTTCAAATTATTCTCATCAGGTGATGATGATGAGTTACAGCTCACCATATTGAACCTCTTCAATATATCAGATTCATACTTCATTTGATGCATGACCATACCTTCAGAAATCTCAGTGAACTCCATGCTAAGAAAATATGTCAGCTTGCCTAAATTTGTCATCTCAAACTCTTCATCATTTGGCATTTGAATGCTCCGATCTCATTCACATCACTACCAGCTACAATCAAGTCATCAACATATAAACAAATGAGTATTTGATTACCTTCTATTCCTTTCTTCACATAGACACCATACTCAGACTTGCATTTTACAAATTCTTGTTGCACAAGGAAGCTGTCAATCCTCTTATTCCATGCTCTTGGTGCTTGTTTTAGTCCATAAAGAGCTTTGTGTAATCTATACACCATATCTTCCTTCCCTTTGATTTTGAAACATGATGGATGTGTTACATATACTACTTCATCTAGTGGACCATTCCAGAAAGCAGATTTTACATCTAGATGATAAATATTTTAATTTCTTCCACAAGTTATGGCAACTATCAATATCATAGTCTCTAATCTTGCTACATTAACATATACTTCAAAGTAATACATTCCAGCCTTCTGCATGAACCCCCTTGCCACTAGCTTTGCTTTGTGTTTAGCTACTTCACCATTTGGCTTTAGTTATAATGTGAAAATCTATTTCACAACAATGACCTTCTTGCTAGCAGGTAAATTGGTAAGTTCCCAAGTATTGTTTCTATTTATTGTATTTAGTTCTTCAATCATAGCATTCTTCCACACCTTTTCAGTCATTGTTATTTCATAGTTGATTGGTTCTGAATTTGCTAGTAATGCAAAGTTAACAAATTCCCCTTCTTCATTAACTTCATTGTCAGGAGTAATTTCATGTCCAACTAGACTTGTGGATGACAAAGGGTGTTTCGCAAAATCACCTCTTAAGTTTTTGAAAACACAATACAACCCCCCCCCC
>Ga0228710_1007103_pt1 | contig 16717 bp, 13 predicted proteins | sample MedpolnodulmetaG_FD_177995 | JGI IMG/M metagenome (GOLD analysis project Ga0228710, IMG submission 177995) | Root nodule microbial communities from Medicago polymorpha collected in Santa Monica, California, United States - pink nodules | ecosystem: Host-associated > Plants > Roots > Nodule... | reverse complement strand
CTACTTTCTAAAGACAAGTTTCTCTTAAGCGTATCAAAGCTTCTTTCGAAGTCAGTGAGTGTGTTCCTCTAGCAACCACGCCTATTCTCATGGTTGATTGCTATTAGAATCCTTGAAGAACGAAACTTTATATGTCTCAAGGTTTGCTAGACTATTCTCATGTTTCGCAACCCTTGTCTAATTTCACTTGTTCCAATATCAAAGCTCCGCTGCCGCATTATGAATTGATATTTGAGATGATGAATTAACAAATACTAACTCTCCGCTGTCGCATTATGAGTTTGATATTTGTTAATTCATTATAAAAATAGTGAAATAGATTAGAAAGTAGATTTATATAAAATTAGGGTTTATGGTTTGGTTTGATTAGGATTATGTCATTAGACTTATCCAACAATCCCAAGACAAGAAAAGTCTACTCACTCATGTTCATCGTAGACATAGAAGAGAAGAAAAAGAACATAAAGTAAATAACAAGAAAGTAAAAGAAGTACTTTTATTAAGAAAGACAATTGTCACTATTGAATTCCAAGAACAAAAGATGATTTGTTGTGATAGCTAGCTACTCTATTTATAGTTTACAATGACTTAAGCGCTAAGAAATATAACACTAGAATGTTCCACAAGAAACCACGGGCTTTTAGGTCAGAAGTAAACTAATAGGTAGCTTGTCCATGAAGCATAAGCAGCAAAAGAGTATCCTGAAGACAGGCACGGCCGTGCTGCTGGTGGCACGGGCCGTGCCAAGTTCCTGACTTGGGGGTGACATATTTTTGTCCCATATTTTCGTATTTTCATCCCGAATCAACTCTTAATCCTCTTTCTTTTGCTCCAAGACTCAATCTATCAATTATTTGTTCCTGAAATATAATAACTTGCAATTGAAGTAAAATAATTCTAAAAAGGAAATAATATTAAATAAAATGAAATCAAATCTAAATAAAACGGACTCAAATATTATATTAAAAACACTAATTATTGACTCATCACTCCATCACCAAAAGTAACATAGCTGGTAACATAAGGTCTTACATCTTCTAGATATTTATCTACCCCAGTCATATGTCTTGAACAACCACTATCAAAATATCAGTCCTCTTTAGATGATGCTCTGAGAGATGTGTGAGCAATTAACCCATTGCTAACACTTCTGGGGTTCCATCCTTTCTTGTAGGGTTTCTGCTGAAATTGTTTTGACTCACCATGCAGCTTGAAACAGTAAGGTCTAATGTGACCCTTCACTTTACATTGATCACAAACCCAAGACTTTGATTTCTTCTTGGTCTGATGTTCCTCTGGATATTTAAATATTGAGTCTACGGTCATCATTCCAGCATGTTCCTTCATCTGCTCGAGTTGAGAGTTCAATCTTGATAACTCAACATTGAGTTCTGAGATATGAGCTAGATTATCAAAACTCTCATCTTGCAGTTGGGCAATCTCTTTCACATGTTCCTCAACGTTTTGGGTTAATTTAGTATTTTTAGCCATCAGGTCATAGTAGTATATAGCAAGCTCATCATAAGTCATCTCCTCTTCACAAGACACAGTGTCTGACATAATTCTACCAGTTAAGGCAGAAACATGATTTGCAGATTCAACTTTCACCTCATCATCTGAGTCATCTCCATCTGACCAAGACACAGCTAAACTCTTCTTTTGTTTCTTTAGAAAAGTAGCACATTTTGTTCTGATATGCCCATATCCTTCACATTCATGACATTGAACTCCTTTGTAATGAGAGTTCATTTCATCAGACCTTACCATCTTCTCTTTACTAGGCTGATTGTCAATGTTGGATCTAATGTTCTGACCGTTTATGTAACATCCCGCTTAAAATCTAGTCTAAAATAAAAATTGATAAGAGTGATTGTTGAACTAAAATAGGTTGCGCACACCAGTCCTCGTGAGCTTACCTCAGTTGGTAGGGACAATGTATAATATATGCAAGATATGGGGTTCAGATCCAGGCCACCACAAAAAAAAAAGTTGCGCACACCAAAACAAATAGGTATAATTTTTTATATAGGTATATATACAAGTATACATGTCTACAATTTTTAACTTGTCTCTAGATTAATGTTAGAGAAATGCTGAATGGTACGGATTCGGTGCATACGGAAAATTTCACGAATGAGCAATAACTGACCTTTTTTGTGTTCTCTGTGCAGAGTAGAAGTAGCAATTCAACACTGATTTGATTTCTCTTGTATGCCATATACCTATTTTGTCGGTTTCTAAAAAATAAGTTGATCTCTTGACACTTTTTTTCTTTCTAATCGGGTGGTCTTTATCTTCCATAGTATGAGACATGATCACTATAATAATTTTGTTTGGAACATGATCACTATTATTATCATTTCTACAAAAGGGTGCAGTATTTTTGTTATTATTTTTAATCTAGTGTTAGTATTCGTTTAGTTTAATCTCCCATTTTTTGGTAAAATAAATGAGTGAATATGCTATGCATGTGAAATTCGTCAAATTTCGTAAAGGAGAATGCCGTACCATTTTGGTTGGGTTGGTTTGGTAGGAATGAAAGTGAATAACGTAAGGTATTTTTCCATGAAAACCAAACATAGGAAGACCCGGGTTTTAAGAAACTTTTAATTTCATGGTTTTCCCGTAAATTTATAGTCATATATAACTTATTAAAACATTCTTTACAAAAGATCAACTATGGTAAAATAGACTACCCCTTTCTGCCCCTCTCTCTTCTCTTCTTGTCTTCTTGTCTTCTTCTCAAACCCTAGACGTCACCCCTTTCTTCTTCTTCTTTTCAGAGGGGTGATTTAGGGTCAATTTTGACCCAAAAATCACTCATCCGAATTGTTTTTCCTTCTATATTCTAATTGAATAAGTGATTTCACGTATTTTCTGTTTTCTTTCGTTTGTTTTTGTAATTTCGTCGTCTCTGAACGACTTTGTTTGTTTTGATTTCTCGTCTTTGTGCCGTGTGTTTTTGATTTCCCGTCTTAGTGCGGTGTTTATTTGATTCAGGTTGAAAGATTAGCTTTGAACAAGTGCAGATCCGATCAATGACAATGATTTTGGCGTCGTCAACGTTGCAAATCCGAAAACATGAGTATTTCGGAGACATGAATATAGTCATATTGGTCATATTTGTAGGCATATGTATTTTGCCGTTTTATGCTATTATTATGGATGATGTGAGTTTGTTCACAAATTCATCATTTTTGTTTTTAGCGAATTTGGATTTGTATTGTAACGATGTACTCCATCAATTTGAATGAATGAATATCGTTTACTTTTGTCAAAAAAAATAAATAACAACTATGGTATTTTAAAATAGAGCGATGTTAACTTATGTCCTAATAAAACATATTAAATAACCTAAAAATAGAAATATTTTTTAAAATTTTGAGCATTCAATTTACTACAAATATTCTCTTTATGGCATATGTAAGGATATCACAAGAAAAATAAAATGCAAATATTATGACATCAATAAGTGATGGTAAGTTATAACCCCTATTATATTAAGTTTCTTTACAAAATAATAGTTGTGGTATTTGAACATTATCGTTAGGTTTCAAAAAATTAATTGTTATGACATACGGAATAAGGTGCAGTAAAATCAATCTTGTGTGTTGATTATGTTTGTTAAAATCTAATCTGAGCGGAAGGACACGCTTTCACGGCTCAAATTATACATGCTGAAAAGAAGGAAGGAATAAAATTAGAGGACCTCCTTATACCTCTCATGAACACAACTCATTTTCTAATGACACCTAAAAAATTAGCGCACTCTTAGTTTACTCCTTTCAATTGTTTGTTACCAATATTTCCTTTCTTACCATATCACGACATTCTCTTTCTTATCCCCTAACAACACCATCACCCTTGGCCCTTTTCGGCCCTTAATGGTCAGAGATGATGCTGTTAATTAATAATAATAATAACAATAATATTATTAAAAATAATAATAATCATAATAATAATAAGGAGAAAAGGACAGAAGAATTGCATTTATGTAGAGGAATCCAACCAATAACAATACCCTCCTAATAAGAATAAGAGACATCTTGCAGATTTTTTCTCTATCGTCGTCATCATCTCCTCATAATTAGTGTTAATGGGCGCGCACTCTTATTTAATTGTGCGCGCACCTGCTGCATTTAATAATGTCAAGTTCTTGGTTGTTATTATGGTATTATTACTACATTCATGCACAAGCATGTCAATGTCATCTTCAGATGCCGATGCGCTATTGAAGTTCAAGGGTTCATTGACAAATGCGGTGGCCCTCAGCAGTTGGGATCCATCCATAAACCCAAAACCACCTTGTCAAGGAAACATTCCCAATTGGGTGGGCTTGTTTTGTTTGAATGACAGGGTGTGGGGGTTACGCCTTGAGAGCATGGGATTAACCGGAAATATTGATTTGGCATCTCTTGCTTCAATGCCGGCATTGCGAACACTTAGCCTAATGAACAATACATTTGTTGGTCCCTTGCCTGACATAAAGTTGTTGCCCAATTTGAGGGCCCTTTACCTGTCCTATAATCATTTCTCAGGACAAATACCCGATGATGCATTTGCAGGTTTGCCTAGGTTGAGGAAAGCGTATTTGTCTAATAATGAGTTCATCGGTAAAATTCCATCATCTATTGTTACCTTGCCTATTATTGTCGTCCTTAGGCTTGACTCAAACAAGTTTCAAGGTGAAATCCCAAATTTTCAAAACAAGAGTAGTTTGAAAATTATCAACTTATCTAACAACGAGTTAGAGGGTCCTATACCACCTAATCTAAGACACTTCGACGCCTCCTCATTTAGCGGAAATGCACTTCTATGCGGGCCTCCTTTGATGAATCAATGTCAATTACCTGCAGCAGGAAAGGAGACTAGTACTCTGGCCAATCTTTTCGTTATGAAAACTTCACTTATTGTGATTACGATAGCATTTTTAGTAGTCATTGTGGTTTCAATATTTGTCATATTTCGTTTGAGGTCCCAGAAGAAGCAGTTAGATGATGAACATCATTCTTCTATGATTTCAACATTCCATGCGCAGGCCTCTAAAAAATATGTTAAGCCTCCTGTAGTTTATGTGAAAACCAAAAGTTTGGCCGAACATTATGATCCCAAAAGTCCTAAGCATGATCACCACAGTCATGGACATTCAAAAAAGGGGGAACAAGGCAAGCTTATATTCCTTAGGCAGGATGGAATCACGTTTGATTTACAGGATTTGCTAAAGGCATCTGCTGAAATTCTAGGTAGTGCCTCATTTGGGTCATCCTATAAAGCCGTGATTTTGGACGGACTTAAGTCTGTGGTTGTCAAGAGGTACAAGCAGATGAATAATGTACCGAGAGAAGAGTTCCATGAGCACATGCGAAGGTTAGGAAACCTTAACCACCCCAATGTTCTACCTCTCATTTCTTATTATTATAGAAGAGAAGAGAAGCTTTTGATCTCTGGCTTTGTTCACAACGGTTGCTTGGGTAGTCATCTTCATGGTATGTATGTATGTATGTATGCATGCATGTATGTAAATAACTAAAATCCATATGAATTATTAATTAATGTTGGTTGCTTACATTACATTACAGGTAACCACAACTATGAGAAGCCAGGACTTGATTGGGGAACCCGTTTGAAAATCGTGAAAGGTGTAGCAAGGGGTTTGTCTTATCTATACAGTGCACTCCCAAGTGTGATTGTACCTCATGGTCATCTAAAATCTTCGAATGTACTTTTAGATGAATCATTTGAGCCCTTGCTCACTGATTATGCCCTAAGTCCTGTGATAAACCTTGACCACGCCCAACAAATCATCATGCCTTACAAATCCCCGGAGTATGCTCAACTGGGTCGTATTACAAAGAAAACTGATGTGTGGAGTTTTGGGATTCTAATATTGGAGATACTAACGGGTAAATTCCCAGAGAACTATATTGCACCCAGGTATAATAGTGATTCTGACTTGGCTAGTTGGGTAAATATGTTAATCACTGAGAAGAGGACAAGTGAGGTATTTGACGTAGAGATGGGAGGAATCGGAACTAGTAAAGCTGAATTACTCAAACTCTTAAAGATTGGACTAAGTTGTTGTGAAGAGAATGTTGAAAGAAGGTTGGACATCAAAGAGGCTCTTGAACAGATTGAAGAATTGAAAGAAACAACAACTGATGGAGGAGGAGGAGAATACTCTTCCTCCCTTATCACCACTACCGAAAGGGATGCTTACAGAGCTGTGTGATTTCCTCATTAACATCAATCAATATATGCAATTAATTAACCTTGAATTAATTCTTTCAATTTATTAATTAATTAGTTTATTTTTTATTTTTGTCTACATCTTTCTCTTGTTAATATATAGCATAGGTATTTACAGTGATTTTTGTCTACTATTACTTTTGTTAGTTAGGCTTAGTACATCGAGTTATATATGTTCTTTTCTCAGCTCTCTATATCAAACATTTTCCGAATTCATTTTAAAGTCTTAGTACATGTCATTTGTACAATACATGCATGTATTCGTATAAGTATATTGTTAATATATGATAAACAGTTAAAATCATCCAAATAATATATTGATTGAGGGAATGTTACCAAAGCACAAGATATGCTAAAAGAGTAGCAAAATAGAACAAATTAACAAGAAGCAGCACAGAAGTTCAATTACATTACATATAAAACAATTGGTTACAGAAAGAAGAATACAAAAGAAGCTCCACGTAGCAACATATTAGAAGGATTTTTTAAACAATAAAATTGATAGACTTTATTTATCATTTGAACTCTAAATTACTAGGATTTTTCGCTTGAGAAAAAAATGATTACATTGAAAACGATTTATTTTGATATGTTAGTTAATAAATCACAACCAGATATATATTCGACTTAAAAATAATATGATGAAATTCACAAATTTTTAATAATTTAAATAATTGTCTTAAAAAAAATTGATTTATTGTGTAAAAAATCTTAAATCAATAAAAATAATTAAATTCTAATTCTTTGGCTAATTAAAAGTAGGCTTAATTCCTAAAAAAAAAAAGTAGGTTTAATTGCTATTTTAGTCCATTAAGTTTTTTTTAGTATCACTTTGGTTCCATAAGTAATAAAAAGTTTGCTCCCGTTCTTTAATTGAATCTCCGTTAAACATTTTAGTCTATTTCGTTAAGATTAATAAAAAAAGGCTTAATAGATCATTTGGTCCTCTAATTAATTACCAATTTTCATTTTGGTCCCATAACTAATAAAACTCATGTTTCAGTTCCTCAAGTTTGCCTCCGTCGGTCAAATAAATCCTTGACCGTTAAGTTTTACCCCAAATATCTATGGTGGATGATCTTTAAGTGTGGTCCACCATAGATTTCATTAATTTTTTAAATTTTCACTGTTTGATCTTTTTTCTGAATTCACAACCATTAGATCATGCATATCTACTATATCTAATTGTACATCACCACAACCAAATTTTTTTGAACTTTCTTCATCATCTTCATCACCATCTTCATACCTTCATCAACACAAACCCAGAAGAAAAAAAAATTTAAAAAAATTCATAATCATTAATCAACAACAACAAGATCTAACAAACTCAACCAAATTCACAAAGTCAGAAATTCACAAGATCTAACAACAACAACAATCATCTTCATTCCCTTATATCTCTTCTCTCTTTTTTCCCTTCTTTTTTTTCTCGACACAACAACTACAACAACAACAATAACATAAAAAAAAAAACCTTCTTCATTCTCCACCAAACTCCTTTCTTCTCATTACTCAACAAACCACCATCTTCACACTTTCATTCCTAGATCTCACAATCGCACAAAAAAAAAACTATAAATTGAAATTGGGAAATTCGAATCTCATGTTCATAACCATGTTTTCCCACAGCCATATTCACGTCCCTGTAAGAAGAATCTGAAAATTTTAGAAGCAAACAAAAAAAAATTCAACTTCAGATCTAAAACCCCACACGCGAGACATCTAGAACACAGACCCAGAAACCTTTGTTCTTCTCTCTCTCATTCTCGTGTCCAATCTCGTTCACGTTCATGTCGAGAAAATGAAGATTCTTTTGGGTTCTGTGAGACACACGAGAGATTATTTTGGGTTGAAGATTCATGTCGGAAAAAAATGAAGATTTGTGGTTTTTTTTTTTATGTTTTGTGATGAAGGGCATGATGGTGGTCCTGGAAGAAGAAGAAGAATATGTGAATAAGAAGAAGATGAAACAAATTAAATAAAACTAAAAAGAATTTATCAATTTTGATATTATCCTGGAAAAAAGTATGGGTTGTTTCTAAGTTATTGATGAAAATGATGTTGAGTATAAGAAGAAGAGGAAGGAAGAAGAGGAAGGAAGGGAACTATAATTCAATGGTAGCCTTTTTTTAAATCCAATGGTAGTTGTTGTTGGATCATTGTAAGATAAAGTTAAGGTTGGTCCACCATAGACATTTGAGGTTAAACTTAATAGTCATGAATTTATTTCACCGACGGAGTCAAAATTGAGGGATCGAAATATGAATTTTATTAGCTATGGGATGAAAATGAAAACTGGTAATTAATTAGAGGATTAAATGATCTATTAGCCTAAAAAAAAGTTAGCTGTTGTACACATGTCATTATGACAATGGCTCTGGAAATTCGTATTTTTTTCCTCATCTTCTTCGTGTTCATCAAAACCTTCATCATATTCATCAACTAAACCCAAAAGAAGAAAAAAAATAAACAGAAAAGCTAAAACCAAACGTTGAAATTGAAATCGAAAGAAAACAAATTGATTCTTAAATAGTCTTGGTCCCAAAAAAATAATCAATTATTTTGGTCTTAGCTCAACTAATAAACATTGATAAAAAAAACCAAAATTTCATCTTCATCCCTAAATTTCATCTTCTACCCACTTCAAATTCTTAAGTTTGGATCAAAACCAAATCTATTGTAACTCAACCGCACCATAAACCCAAGACTCATCTTCATCTTCTTAATTCGCTTCTTCTTCACATCAAAACCTGCCAGAATCAGCAACAACAATCACACAACGAGAAAATAAAAATTCATTACAGTAACATAGATCTGAAAATTTGCAGCGTCGTCATTTTTGTGATTGTGATTTGATCAGTTTTTGCATTTAAGTACCTCCTCCAAGTTCTCAGATTCCCATATCTATGAAAAACCAAATAAGAAAATTAAAAATGGAGGTGCTAAGAGTTCGAACAATAACTCATCAATGCAAAATCACTATTCACTACAATCCTAACCATGTTACTTAGATCAGAAACGGGGTGACAAACAACAACATTCTAAAGTTTAAAACTTGAGATACTCAAAATCATACATGCAAGAACAAAACAAATGCAGTGCTACTCTTCAACAACTCTTTTTTGGTAGAAGACGAATCAGAAACATTAATGCGGCAACCACATCGGAGGAGGATGGGTTGGTGAGGAAACTTTTTTTTGAAGACACGGGTTAGTGAGGAAAGTGATTAGCAATGGGATGAAATGAGAGTATGAAAGTAATATGGGTTTTTGAAACCAAAGGTGGTGTTGGGTGAATTTTAATGGCATATACTCCTTCCGTCCCAAATTGTATGACGTTTTAGACATTTCATCATATTAAGAAATGTAATTAATATTATGTGGGAAAGCCGGAAAACGATATTATGAGTTATTTTACAAAATTATCTTTAATAAATGATATGGGAAAGATAAATGAATGAATTGAAAGAAAAGAGAGTAATAAATAGTTAAAGATATAATATGAAAAGTAACATTAATATTGCATTGGTACTATAAAACGACATATAATTTGAGACTTTTTTTTTTTCTTCTTAAAGTGACATACAATTTAGGACGGAGAGAGTATACTATAAATATTTTTCTTTCTTTCGAGTTGATATTGTTTGGATAGTTTGAATCAAAATTGATTTTAAATGTGTAATGACCAAATTATCCTTTTAATTGTATTTTTTAGAGCATTCTTTTAATTGTATTTAAAACTAAATATCTCATTTTCATTTTAGATGATTATTTCCACTTATCATAAATGGATTATATTGCTTCAAAAATTATTTTTAAAATAATATTAATATATTTTCAACAAATTTGACAAAAACAATTATCAACAAAAATAAATTCCAATTTCAATAAACTCCAACCCAACCCAATAGTAAAAAAGAAAGGTTTAGAACATTCAATTTTTCCATAATCTTTAAAGCCATTGTCTAATATATTTTCGTCAAATTATAGTATAAACTTAAAACTCTACCTCTTTTTTTGAAAAAAAAAAACTTACAACTCTATCAAAATTTTAATTGTATAGGCTTAGAATTTAATAAAATATAATTAGGAAACAAAAAAAAATATAAGCATATAGTTCCGTAATTGATATAGATGGCCCTAATAACATGAAACAAAAACATAAGCATGGTTGCACAAGAGAAAAAAACACAAAAAGTATGTTCACTTTTCAACAAGGGTATAATAGACAAAGAATGACATAAGTAATAAGGGAGTTTCTACGGTACACTCATTAATTGTTCAACGTGGAGGAGCAAACTGGGTTGACCGCAGAAGTTAAAAATGTGAGCTTCAGGCAAAATCAATTTTGAGCTCAGGTACCCCTCCCATTTCTTGTACTTTCCCATTTTAATTGCCGCATAATTTTTATGACCAAATTGTATTTAATTGCCACAAACGTGTAGATGCAACCAAAGAGGTACTATGACTTTTTACCCTGAGAGAGGGTTAATACAAAATAAAAATACCATGAACCCCTCCCATTTCTTCTACTTTCCCATTTTACTCTTTCCCTTTTCTTCTCTCTTTCAAAATTTTACTCCACCCCATTCATATTCTTCTCATTTGAATTCACAAAATCTTAACCTTAAAACATATACATTCACGAGATAATTTATATATTTCTAAGCAAAATTTTCTCATTCTTCTACAAGCAGGCACGCAACCATCCATGTAGCCCACTGTGTGGGTGTGTGCCTACACTGTGTTTTGAGGAATATTTTTTGTGAGTGGTATAATATGCTATTTGTTAATATAAATTATTTATCCAACATAATTATGATGTATTTTTTATACTTTTAAATATAAAATGGTGTGTTTATATACAATGCCTCCACTATTTAAAATTCTTCGATCCGTCCCTGTCTACAAGTGCTCTTAAGTAAGATTTTGGAGCAAGGGTTAGTGCTATTTGGAATTGAGAAAAGTATCCATCCCATGAAAGTTTCTCAATGAAACTTTTTGAGGTAAATAAACAACAAACAATTTAAAGAATGTTTTTTTGCATTTTTTATATAAATAAAGAAAAAAGAAAAGAAAAGAATGCGTCCGTGGGCATATGGTTTTGTTTCAGAATAAATTTTGGATTTAGTAATCAGGCAATTGAATGTGTTTCACCAAATAAAGATTTTTTTCTTGAGAATTTTAGTTTTATTTTTGGATGGAACAATGACAAAAACTTTACTTATATTCAGTCAAACTCCAAATTATTAACGACCTTTTTTACCGAAAGGAGGGCTAACACTTAACGCCAAAAAAATATAAAATATTATAGGATTTAGTAATCATCATCTATGGCTGGTAGAGATCTAGATCAATAATCTATTAAAATATGAAAATATTATAGATGTTTATTATTATATCTGAATTGTGAATATTTGGTTGACGGTTGATCCATTAGGAAAGAGAAGGAGTAGAAAACAATATTTTTTGTGGTGTTAGTTATGCTTGTTTTGTGTTGCCCTTTAACAAATGAATATAGGACAAGAAAAGAAAAAATTGATTGATTGCCCATGAATTAGGGGTAAGTTTCTATAAACTGATTTCAACATTCGGTTAATAACAATTTTTTTAGTTAGTTAGTTAATTAATTAATAGTAGGATTGTAGAAGAAAAATAGAGGGTTGTGGCGTAGGTGTTGTTGAGATAGATGTTGTATAGGAAGAAAAGAAAAAGAAATGTGGAAAGGGACTAGAAAGGGAGGAGGAGGAGGAAATGGATTGATAGCAGTGGCTATTGACAAAGATAAAGGAAGCCAATATGCTCTTAAATGGGCTGCTGATACTCTTCTCACCAGAGGCCAAACCATTATTCTTATTCATGTTTCTCATGCTCTTTCTTCCAGTAATAATTCATTCATTCATTGTTAATCTTTTTTTTTCATTTATTTATAATTTTAAGAAGAATTAATTTCTGCATGCATGCATTTCCACCAAATTGTAGGAGGTAGCGAGGGCGCGATTGTATGTAACGCCAACAGTACTTCAGCTGCATCATCTCCACAAAGACACCTAATTGATAATGTTGCCAAGGATCTCTTTCTTACTTTCCATTGCTATTGTACACGCAAAGATGTATGTATGTAGCTCTCATCAATCCCTTCATTTATCCATATAATGTACAACTATTTTGTCAACAACATACTTTGTCATTCATTGATTAATTAATTGGTTGCTTATATATTTTGTTAGATACAATGCCTTGATGTCCTACTTGAAGACACTGATGTTGTCAAAGCAATAACTGAATATGTCTCTTATGCTGCAATTGAGAACTTGATCGTTGGTGCATCATCAAGGCATGGATTTATTAGGTGACTCACATTGCTCTATCTCTAAATAATATCCAATCGTACATATCTACCAATTACTAATTGTTTAAGAATATTGCACCAAATCTCTAGAGAATAGCAATGCTGTGCAGTATGTTAATTGCAAATTTTGGGTCCATTTGGGAGAACATGTGGAAATAACTTATGTCATATCCATGAGTTGTTTTCATCTTATTTCTTTCTAAGCTCTCAGTGATAGCTTATATGAAAACAATTTGACTGTATCTTATTTTTTGTAAGAAATAACTTATGCATAGGTGCTTATTTTGTAATAGTTTTTGCTATTTATCCACACAAGACATATTTCTTCTTAAACTCGAGTGGCTTTTTTTGTGCAGATCCTTTAAGTCATCAAGTACACCAAGCGGCATATCCAAGGGGGCACCAGACTTCTGTACTGTTTATGTCATATCTAAGGGGAAAATCTCTTCAGTTCGGAATGCTTCTCGTGCAGCACCACATACCTCTCCTCTTCTCAACCATATACATAACAATCTAACTAGTGAGGATGTAAATCAACCTGCAGAGAAGATATGCTCTAGACGTATGAATATGAGAGGTTTGTTTGCTTATGTAAATTAAAAGAACTTAGCTATTTACTTATTGCAGTTCTAGATTAATAACAATCATGTTTTGATCACAATATATGTATGCATGTATGTATGTATGCGACAGACAGGACGTCGATGAAACCTAACAGCTGGCAGGACGAATCTATGAAGTAAGTCTTTTTGCTTGGGGGTGGGTATGGGGAAGTGTACTTTCTGTTCTTAATGGTTGTATTGTATATATATGAAGTAAGTCTTTCCAGCAGGTCTCCATTTGGAAGAAGAGCCAGAGGCACGAGTGGAATGTTATGTGTAGACTTCACAGATTCAGATACAGACATATCATTCGTAAGCTCTGGGAGGCCAAGCAGTGCTTGTTCATCCTCTATTTACGACTACATGGACTCTGGTCGAACTTCACGAATTTCTACCAGTACAGACCGTAGCTTTGGATCCCACCGATTGGGAATCAAGTTCACTGAACCCAGCTCACCAGATACCTCTTTTTCACTGGATAGCAGTAGGACATCATGTTCATATTCAAACATGGTGAGCATTGCACTTTCGAATTAACATGTAGATATATACATATATGATATGATGTATATCTAGAGATCAATTGATTCTAAGCAGAAACAAGTAGTACCCGACCACTAATGGTATCCACTTCCTTTTGCTAAACCACTTAGGATGAAACAGAAGCTGATATGCGGAGGCTGCAGCTTGAGTTAAAACAAACGATGGAAATGTATAATACAGCGTGCAGAGAAGCACTTGTAGCACAACACAAGGCATGTATTATTTATAATAGACATGTTACTAATTGTTGTGATTGTAACCGATAACACTACTCTTTTGTTTGCTACATTTATAGTTAATGGAGATGAGCCACTGGAAAATTGAGGAAGAAAAGAAATTAGAAGAGGCACGACTGGCCCAAGAAGCTGCGCTGGCAATTGCTGAGAGAGAGAAAGCAAGAAGTAAGGCAGCTACGGAAACAGCTGAAGCAGCTAGAAAAATCGCAAATGTGGAATTAAATAAAAGATCAGGTGTTGAAGTTAAATCTCTTAAAGAAACAGAGGAATTGAGAAAGCTATTGGATAATTTAGCCCAAACTGATCTAAGATATAGAAGATACAATATTGGGGAGATTGAAGCAGCCACAAACATGTTTTCTGAAAAACAAAAAATTGGGGAAGGTGGTTATGGACCTGTTTATAAATGTTACCTTGATCATACTTCAGTGGCCGTCAAGGTTTTGCGTCCAGATGCGGCTCAAGGGAAATCACAATTTCAACAAGAGGTGATCAACGAGTGCATGTACATCAGTAATTGAAGTGTATACTACTTAATTTTGTATTAGTTTGTTTGACACTAGCATGATAAGTTGAGCATGACATGTTAATTTCCTTCAATCATTCTGTTGAATATTCTAATAGATAGTATCCTCCCACAGGTTGACATACTAAGTTGTATTCGTCACCCACACTTGGTGCTTCTTTTAGGAGCGTGTCCAGAGTATGGCATATTGGTTTATGAATATATGGCGAATGGAAGCTTAGAAGATTGTCTGACTCGAAAAAAGAATGATAGGGTTCTGTGTTGGCAGCTGAGGTTCCGGATTGCTGCAGACATAGCAACGGGTTTGCTATTCCTACATCAGACGAAGCCTGAACCTTTGGTGCATCGTGATTTGAAACCTGGAAACATTTTGCTGGACAGGAATTATGTATGTAAGATAAGTGATGTTGGTTTGGCAAGGCTGGTCCCTGTGGTGGCTGAAAATGTAACACAATGTCGCATGACATCAGCAGCGGGAACATTCTGTTATATTGATCCCGAGTATCAGCAAACAGGAATGCTTGGTGTGAAGTCGGACGTTTATTCTTTGGGGATCATATTTCTACAGTTATTGACTGGCAGACATCCAATGGGATTGGCTCACCATGCTGAACAGTCTATTGAGAATGGCACGTTTGAGGAAATGCTTGACCCATCGCTCTCTGAATGGCCCCTTCAACAAGCAATCTCCCTGGCCAATATAGCTGTCAACTGTGCACAACTTAGACGAAAAGATCGGCCAGACCTTGCCAAAGAAGTGTTGCCTGAGCTTGTTAAACTCAGAGAGTTTGCTGAAGATAATATGGGTCCCATCTTTTTAGGAGGAGGCATTACATGTAGTAGCAGTACTGAACCTTCCCCCAACCACAGTGAAGCTTCTATGCAGCAGGTTTCTTTGATTTCTTTATTATATTTAATTGAATTGCTTGAAAAATCAATTATATAACTTTTGAGATGATTGATTTTGCAGGACGTGTTGAGTGACCCACAGATTGTAAATTCAGGAAGCTGAATAAGTCCACCACCAGAAGAAGAAAATCCTTAAGTGTGAATTAATTAAATTAGAAAAGAGAGGACACAGAACTAGCAAATGGTAATTGGAAATTTTTGTATTGTTATGTAAATTAATATGTTAGGGATTTGGATTGTCTTCAGTTTGTAAAACAAGCTCTCTTGTAATTATACATACTAGATTTAGACCCGGCGTTGCATTGACCAACCTTTAATTTTGAAATCTGCATTATAGTTTATGATAATATACATGCAAAAACTATAAAAATAATAATGCAGTTAGTGATCTCTGTCTGACAAATTAAGCAAACAATTATTTCTTAGAACATATGAGTTTGAAATTACTTTTTGTAGAATGAAACAAATGTCGGTCAAAGGTCTTGTGGTAGAACAATTTAGTATTTTTTTTTTAATAAATATGAGTTAGGAGACATTGACACTGCACATGGCTGTGACTATAAAATTGGAGGTTCGATTCTTAAAATAAAGATAGGCTCTTAGGGAAAAAAAAAACTCGAATTCTTTTAAAGAGATTTTTTTTTATAATGTTTGTTTTGTTTTATAAGAAAATAATTATATTTTTGTTGTTAGAGTTTTGTTATTTTATGAGTAAATAGACAATTACCACCTCGAAATTGTAAGTTTCGTCAATTATTCCTCTGACATTAACAAAACTTCAATTACCCCTCTGAAATTGGACAACGTTAATCAACTTAACCCTTCGTCAAATTCTTCTGTTAGTCAACACCATGTTTTGCAAATACCCCCCTGAAATTTTGCACTTATGTGCAAAATGCCCCCCGAACTTAAATTTTTTTATATATTTTTTCTTATCCTTGATTCAAAAAATATTAAAAACAAACGATTAACAGTTAACTTTAGCATTATAGCATTAGGGAGAGGTTGAACAGGAATCCATTGTCAATCTTTTCTTATTTGGAGGCCTTCAATATCATTAGCTTGGAGAAGGATGGTTAACATGCCTCGAGTCTAATGGCAAAGGGTTAATGTACAAATTATTTTTTCCTTGGATAGTAGTAATTAAATCTTAATTACTTGCTTTATTTTGAATGTATGAAATCTATACCTAAAAATAAATTGTTGATTTTTATTTCTTCAAGTTTGAGTCAAGTATAAGAAAGAGAAAAAAAAATTCAAGTTCAAGAGGCATTTTGCACATAAGTGCAAAACTTCGGGCG
>Ga0228710_1007102_pt1 | contig 16717 bp, 6 predicted proteins | sample MedpolnodulmetaG_FD_177995 | JGI IMG/M metagenome (GOLD analysis project Ga0228710, IMG submission 177995) | Root nodule microbial communities from Medicago polymorpha collected in Santa Monica, California, United States - pink nodules | ecosystem: Host-associated > Plants > Roots > Nodule... | reverse complement strand
AGAGAGAGAGAGAGAGAGAGAGAGAGAGAGAGAGAATGGTTTTTTGAGAGTGAGTTTAGAGAGAGATATAATGATTTGGCTTCTTTTGTTTTGTTGGTAAAGTTGGTTTTATTAAAAATAATGGTTTTTTTTTTTAAGTTCAGATCTCAAAATTGAAAAGTACACTCTTTTTTTCATTCCCACTACCTATATTTGAGGGTAAGGTTAAGGCACGGTTCTATAAAACTGATTAGTATGACCTATAATATAATAAGCCACACTTTTTTGTTTGAAGTAAAAAAATGTACTGTATATCCAATTTTTAAGCCACAATTGTAATATTGTGGCTTATTCCTATTTTAAGCCATCCTTTTTTAGTTGTGGACAAGTGAAGTGTGACATAAACTCAAAAATGTTGTAGTGACTCTATTTGTTGTGGAGTTCTAGGAGAAGAGAATTGATGGAGAATTCCATGTTTTTCACAAATTTTTTTAAATGGCTCATTTTCAAATTATCCACCATAATGACTTCTGACTTTTAGAATTTTCAATTCTTTCTCATTTTATATTTGAGTGTAGAAGTTACTAAACACATCATATACCTCGTCTTTAGTTATGAGGAACTTTATCCAAGTCCATCTGCTATAGTCATTAACAATAAGTAATCCATATTTCTTCTCATTGATGGATGCAAGGCTAACTGGTCCAAATAGATCAGTGTGAAGAAGAAATATTACTACTTGTCGACACACTAGTACAAATTGGTAGAAATCTCTCATCAACGTTTTTCCATCATGGAGGTGTATGTCGAGCGATAAGTGAAGGTATAATTGAAATTCTGTGAATATAATTGAGCAAGATGATATATTAGAAGCATAGTTAATGAAATATAATCCCAACAATTTTATCTCTCAATTTTTGTTTCCTATTTTATTCTTAGATCTCTTAATGTACAGTCAATCCACTTTTATATTCTTAAAACTATAATAATTATTGAAAGATATCCACATCACATGACTCTTTGTAAATAGGAAAACTCTACATGCATATCTTTTAACCTCTAAAATTGCAACCATGTGTATTTCCCTAGCTTTCATTAAAGTTGGTGATGATGGGTGAGCTGGTGACAATGTTAATTTTAGTAGACTTCAGAGTCATATATGATTGCGTGTGTATGTATTTTTTATATTTTTTGGAGAGGACTTGTGCTTGTTGTGATAGTGTTAACTGTAAAGTTTCCACATGTACCTTCCTTATTATATATATTTATTACTAAGTAGGTGATACCTTTTATTTTTTATAGTCCACCAGTGTTCATTGATAAGACTTAATTTTAATGTTTCTTTAAATAATGGAATATATTAACTTAAGCTTTATGACTTTACACTATAAACATAGAAAACACATTTAAATAGACACATTCAGAGAACCTAGGCATTGAGAACATGGATAACATGCTTGTCTCAAGCTGGTTTCATCTTCATTCAACTGTGCCTTTATCGTATGTGCAACCGCCGGAAAGTAGACCGGGCACGGCGTCTGTGATTTCCGGCAAGACAATCCCGGTGGTGGATCTTGGGGGTCATGATCATGCTGAAACATTATTGCAAGTTTTGAGAGCTTCTGAGGAGTATGGATTTTTCCAGGTTTGTCCTATAAGATTTTGAAAACCTTACGTTTGAATATTTCACTCTATATGGTTTTAATTAGACTTTTTCTTTTTTTTATTAATTTTGTGCACAAAATTAAAACTTATCTATATAAAAAAATAAAAAATTTCCAGGTTGTTTAAAATAAATATATAAACAGATAAGTGTATTCTAAATTGCGGTCCATAATTATATTTGCGACTATAGATAATAAAAATTCCCTGAAAAAAATAATTTTTTTTTGTTAATGAACTTTAATTAAGAAGAAAATTCTAGAGAATTTTGATTGAACTTCACATTTTCAGGACCCTTTTTCTGTGATAATTAGAAATTGAAACTTAAAAACATCAATATATATTTGGTAAAAAAAAAACATCAATATAAAAATTTAGAACTCTCTCCAACGATTTATTTTCATTAGTTTAATTTGTGTAATATTTAAATCGTAAGTAAAACTACTTCAATTTTGAACCATATAATAGTAAGGAGAACTACTTCAATTTTGAACCATATATATATGTTTGTCGTTATTTAATGTGAAAAATTTGTGGATTTATTTATAAGGTTGTTAACCATGGAGTTTCTAAGGAGTTGATGGATGACACAATGAACATTTTTAAGGAATTTCATGCCATGCCTGAATTAGAAAAGATAAGTGAAAGTTCAAGGGACCCTAATGGAAGCTGTAGACTATATACAAGTCGTGAGATTAATAATAACAAAGATTTTGTTCAGTATTGGAGGGACACATTAAGGCATATTTGTCCACCTTCAGGTGAATTCATGGAGTTTTGGCCACAAAAGCCTACAAGATACCGGTAAATCGACAATTCATTTCTTCTATTTTAACTTTTTTTAATAATAAACGAAAACGCTAACAAGTGTTTTTAGAGCATTTGTTAAAAAATTTAAAATAAAAACTTTATCTTAAAAATAGTGTATTCAACACATTGAAACAACAAAAAGTAACTATTTCTATCTAAATTTCATCATTTAACTCTAAATTTGAATCCTTAATCAATGTCCTAAATACAATTGTTAGCATGACCCAATAATAAATCCCACTTCGATATGAGTAGAGATTCTCTTTATTTTGACTATAGCTGTCAATGGTTTAGTTACGGTTCAGTGTTCAATGATTTAAATATATTTGAAACTTTTTTTATTTGGAAACATACTTGGAAATTTACTTGTTTACATAAGATATAGGGGTTTGTTTGATATCGATTTCATAAATTTATTTATAGAGTAAATCGATTCAATACAAATTCAAAGTTACCAAAAACAAAAATGATGGATCCGTGAACTCACAACATCCATGTTAATAGCATAAAACGACAGAGTATCTATGCCTATAAGTATGACTATATTCAAGACTCCAGAATATTCATGTTTCTTGATCTGCGACGTCGACGATACCGAAATCATTTTTTGAACTTGCACTTGCTCAAATAAATTTTTAAGACGGGAAATAAAAAAAAAACATAAAGACGGGAAATCATAATAAAAAAAGTCGTGTAAACACGACGAAATGACAAAAACAAACGAAATAAAAGTGAAAATATGTGAAAATATATTATTTAACCAAAAAAAGAAAGAAAAACAGTTATGAGAGGTGATTTTAGTTCAAAATTAGTATAAATCACCCCTATTCGGTAGATCAAGAAGAAAATTGGTGACGGCTAAGGGAGATTTTTTTTGGTACGATGACGGCTAGGGTTTGAGAACGAGAAAAAAAAAGATAATTCGTAAAAATGGTTAAAAGATAGATCGTTACTAATATAAAGTTTACCGTAGAACCGGATCTAGATTAAACAACTCTAATATTTAATATTATTAACATTGTTTTTATTTTTTTAATATTGTTGTAATTTTGCATAACTTTTATGGATTGTATTACACAACTCTAAAAAAAAGTCTTGTATCACAGTATTCAATATATTATTCAACATTTTGTAACAACTTCTCAAAAACTAATTTAGAAGTGGAGTTAGTCTATGGTCACAAGAGAACAAAAAAAATTTCCCACTGTATTCACTGATTAATATTATGATGTATGATAATAAAAATACCATATATATATATAGATGATTGATAAGAACAATTTAGTACAATCATAATTTTGTTTTCATTTATTTTTTAGTTTGCATGAAATTGTCAAATGCAACATTTTTTTTAGAGGTCAAATGTCACAGTTATCAGAAACACGACAATGAGGTAAGTAAAATCTCATTAAAAATTGTTTCACCCAATAAATAACTTAAAGTTCTTATTAACAATTAGTCTTTGTTAGCGCTCGGTAATCACTTGAATTCAATTGTTTAATTGAAGATTTAACTTTAAATTAACATAAACCACAAATATATGCCTAATGACAAGAAATAGATATGATCTCCAATTCGGACTACGACTAATCATTCATTAATCATTTGGTAAATTTTCTTCTATTTAATAATGTTCTTCGACTGTTTTTATTTCTTTTGGCCTTCCCAAATTGCAACTTTATTTAATCCTTGAGGTCTAGGTCAGATTTTTTAATCAAATAAATAAATAAATTAAAATCCTTGATAACGATCAAGATAATATAATTTTTTTCAATTCGAGTCAGAGATGCTTGATTGTGGAAGTTGATGTGTACCCAGTTGACAAATACCACCTCTATCCTATAGATTGATTGTGTGTTTTCCTTAAAGTTGATTGTGAGAGTTATAGGTCACAGTCAAACATTTGATTCCATTACATTCTTAGTAAAATCATACCAAAATACGTTACTTCTATGGTTAGTTAGAATTTGTTAGAATTTCTATGGTTTTGAAATTTTTCTATTATTCGCTTTATATATCTTAAATATGAAATAGTTGATGATGCAATTTCTAATAATTACTTTTTTTTTTCTTTAAAAAAATAAAAAATTACTTTTTTTCTCTAAAAAAATAATAAAACTACTTATTTTCGGTTAGGCCATCTTAGAATACATGCGTTGTATATTAATTGATTGTGCTACCACAACAAACTCTCCACATGAGTCATAAATAATCAATTGTATGATAAAAAAAACATTAATGTTTTATTGATATCAAAAAATGACATATAATAAATAAATATATATTTTAAAGTGATATACAATAAAATAAAGAGGGAGTAGTATTTAACGTTCCTTGTTTGCCCTTTCAATTATTCCTTTATAAGTCTTCCATTATTCTTCCATACAACAACAGGAACTTATGGTTCAAACCTTATGATACCGTTGCATATAGAATGTCACTATATATTGTTGCATATTATAGAGTGTCATATGCATGGTTATGATTAGTACCATTGGCTGCATGAAATTAACAACACCCACAAGGCTATACTTCTTCGTACGTACAAATAATCAAGATCAATCTGCAAGTACGAATGAATAATAATTGAGCATATATTAACTAACTACCTACCAACTTTAAGAAAGGGAAAAAGCTGCATGCAAGTTTCCAAAGTTTTGTTTTCAATTTTTTTTTTTTTTTGTTTTTTATTTTTATACAAACCACTAAAAGATGGTCCAAAATATATCCTTACCATTTTTAATAAAAAATAACAAACAAATATAATGTTTTAGTAAAAGATAGAGGGAGTAGCTCAGTTTTTTTTTACCTAGCTATGCGCAGATCAAATTGCATGTAGAAACCAGTATTGTAAGAATGTGTGCGAAAAAAAATAATTTAATTAAATATGGACACATTAATTATTATTTTTTTTAGAGAAAAAGAGAAAACACAAATTAATATTAAGTCATTTTTACATGAAATATAGATTTTATATTTCTTTGAAATTTTTTGATTTTGTTTAATATTATTATATATTATCATCAATATCTATACTTCTATACTATATATAAAGAAAACAACCTCAATCAGCTCTTTCGGACTGACTTTTTCTCTTTCCAAAAATACCCTCAATTTTTAATACAAATAACACATGTAATAAATAGATAAGAATAAATTTAAATATTAAAAAATGTAATAAACACGATATGAATATATATATGTTTGATTTTTTTTTGTTTATCATTTAAAAAGTATAACAAACTAGATGAATATATTTATATTTACTTTTTCATTATTCCAATTATACCCTTAAATAATATTTTCTATAATAAAGATCGTTGTTGGTGTCATTAAAAATTATATTATCTTTTTTTTTTATGTTGTTGGTGCTATTGAAATATATAAGCATGGTTAATTTGATTTGTTATAACTTGAAAGCAAAACACATTTATATTTTTAGTTTTAATCAAAATCAAAATTTAATAAAAAAAAAATTATTCATAATTTTCAAATGTTAGCGCAGTCAAAAGAGCGGAAAGACGGACACTCAATGATTTCGCTAGTTGTTATAGTTATAATTACCATATTTTATAGTTGAACTATTAATTCAATAATTTAACTAACAATATTTTTGTTGCACCTTTCCAGTGAGATAGTTGCAAAATATACACAAGAAATGAGAGCCCTGGGGCTTAAAATATTGGAGTTGATATGTGAAGGGTTAGGACTTGACCCCAAATATTGTTCTGGTGGACTTAGTGAAAGTCCATTATTGTTAGGTCATCACTATCCACCTTGTCCACAGCCAAGTTTAACCTTGGGAACACCCAAGCACAGAGATCCTAACCTTGTCACCATTCTGTTTCAAGAAAATGATATAAATGCTCTTCAAGTCTTCAAAGATGGGGAATGGATTGTTGTTGAACCAATTCCATATGCTTTTGTGGTTAACATTGGGCTTCTTTTGCAGGTAATCCCTCCCTTCATAAAATGTAAACAAAATATCTATTTCCTCTGGTACTTAATATAAGAAGAAAATAAAAAATCATCAAAACCAAAACAATCATTAATTATTGCAACTTTTTGAATGTTTTAACAAATATACCTTAATTTTTTTTGAAGTGTTAAATATAATCACTAATATTAAAAACACAGACATTAAATGAGGGCTAAAAAAAATTACGCAATAAACAAACCTTAAAAGTTTTGATATTTTCTTACAAGTAGAATTTTTTTTTGAAAGGTTTCTCATATAAAGGACTGGGAAAAGTAATTATTTTCTCCCATTTTGAATATAAACAAAACTAATCATTATAATTGTTGGTCTTAAAAAAAAAGTGAATTTAACTACTTTTACTGTGTTTGATAATATCATTCTTAAAACACCCCTAAGTTAATATTTGTTTATTTTCTAATGACAGTTTTTTGCAAAAAAAGTTCCTATGAAAGGTACATTTTAAAATACCCTTGTTTTATTGATCAGATTAAAAAAAGCCATTTGCACTTAACTAATTTTCTTATATGTCTTCTCTAAAAAAAAATCTTTTAAGTCCGAAGTTAATTTTTTATGATAAAGACAAGAAGGATAATTTATTATTCATGTTGTGAATTCAATAACTTCAAATCTCACATCAATGAAATTTAGATACGTGAGAAAAGTATAAATGGCGACCAGTAACCACAAGCAACAACAACATATTTAGATCTGAATCTTGTAACCAAGTGTAAAGCAAAACAACAATCGAACCATATAAAAAACAAGATAAAGAAAGTAGAGAAAAGAGAAGAACACACCAAAAGTGTTTGCTCAGTTCAGTCCAACAATGTCTTACATTGGGGGAGAGATTTATCTCTCCAATTCACTATCAATCAGTTCTTTACAAAGAGATACAAAAAGGTTACAAGAAATTATCTTCAACAAGCACCAAGAACAAACCTAATTTCTACCCTTTTCCCAATCTCCTCCTATGAACAACAGACTCAATGATTTCACTCACCCAATGTGTTTTCCAATTGTTTCCCAACCCTTAGCCTTTGATTTCCTAAGGATCTTTTCTTTTGGTTACCCAAGACTCACTCAAGTTGCTCACAAATGGCTCTCATTTGAAGTGTTTACCAATCCTATGAATCTCTCTTCAAAAGGCACCAACCCTCCCCCAAGAGCCCCCTCTTTTGGTTCTCAAAGATTCACATCTTGAAACTTTGAACCTCACCTAAAGACCCTCAATCTGTAGGATCTAAATACCCTAAAATTTGCCTACTTTGGTTTCCATGAGATTCACCAAACTTGCTCAACAAATTTGCCAAATGATGCTTATATACTGTTCCGATTTAGGCAAAACTGCGTCACGATTTGCCTAGACAAATCGTGTCACGATTAAGCTCGTATGCAATACTGTATTGTACCCTTAACCAAAAACTATGTCACAATTTCCTTCCAGAAATACACCTATATCCTAACTTGAAAATCTTGTCACAGTGCCAAAATCTTATCACGGTACCAAAATTGTGTCACGATTTCAAACTTCCAGCACACTAATTTTTAGTCACTTGCTCAACAATTAAGATAGTTAGTTATTCACATTTACCCTTGTTAGTTCCATTTAAAGTTTAAATTCATTACCTACATTATTCCTCGTTTCATTTAATTGAATCAAACAAACACTTTTGTGTTACTTCAGTGGTAAGAGCATAGTCTTATAACTTCACAATACTAAATTTACATCAATTTAACAACGGCCATAAAATATCATTAGTACCGCTTTGATAGTAAAAAAATTCTCCTTCCCCAGTTTTAACAAATGTATAAAAAGAGTCATTAATTTTTAAGGACATTTTGGTATACTATCATTGATAAAAAAAAAAGTTAATTTTGCTATAAATACTCTATTTAACTTTCTTTTTAACATTCATTCCCTTATTGCATAAAACTCGTATGGATTTCACATTTTATGTAGGATTCATTTCCAAAACGTGGGACACGCATGCGTTTCACTCGATGCTTTTTTTCTTTAAGAACTTAACATCTTTATTACTATGATTTTAATGTATAAATATCATTGAAGCACTACAAAGGTTCATATTAAGTAGAAACCCTCGTGCATTTTGTATTTCTATAAGTGTCACGTGCTTTTTTTCTTTAAGAACTTAACATCTTTATTACTAGGGGACAACTAGAGTATCCATGGAAGAATGGTGGGTAATTTACCTCAACTAATGAACACTCACCTTTTTAGGTGGTATTCATGAACTATCTTGACCCCACCAATAAATTACGCATTTTCATTGGTTGGTGGGTAAATTACCCATCTTTATTCAAATGTAATCTAGAAAAAACCTTATTACTATTATTTTATGGAAAACGTTAACTTGTGTTCTTATGACATATGTTATTTTTTTGACCGAGCCCTTAGGGCATATGTCAAGAATTCCACTAATAGAAATTATGTATTGAAAATTGTGTTAATTTATTACTCAAAATGTTAAATATTAAACTTTTTTTATTAAATTCTTACCATTAATGGAATAAAATTAATGTTTAACATGTGCCCTAAGGGCACAAGTTAACACGACCCTTATTTTATTTTTTTACACATAGTCAACTAATTAATTACTTATATTTATCAACAAAGATTAAATCATGTGGTAAGAAATTTAGACTCCTACTTAGGTAGGTAGTGACGGGTTTGATCCCATACACTTTTGCCCGTGGAGAAAATTCACTTGGTAAGGAATAACCAACCCTGTATGTAGAACTGGTTCACGGCGAAAATTAATTACTTCTACATGGTATGGTAACCAAATTTTTTTAACTTTATTTAATTATGATTTTATAAATATTAGATGTATTTAATTAGTTAACATTTACACTAATGTTTTGCATATAGTTAATGAAATTGAACTAATTTTATTTTTTTCACTAATGTGTAGATCATTAGTAATGGAAGGCTGATAGGAGCAGAGCACCGTGTTGTGACAAATTCAGGCAGTGCAAGAACCACCGTTGCCTACTTCATCCGTCCAACAAACGGAAATATTATAGAACCAGCAAAGCCTTTGACATGTTCTGGTGCTCCTCCCATATACAAGCCTCTAACATTCGATGATTTTTTGAGAATTTTTATGACAAAAGGTCCTGATATTGAAACATTCTTGCTTTTATAGTTTGTGTTTGATTTGCTAAAAGACAAGAGATTGAACTTATTGTACTTTAATTTAAATTTGATTATCAATTCCGAGCTTCATACTTGCAATATAACACACATTGTTACCTTCATAGCTTCAAAACTACAGAATCCGAAGTGTATGAGTATGAAAATGATGCAGATCAAGGATTTAGAGGGAAAGAAGGAACAGTGAAAGAAAGAAAGAAATAGTGTTGAGAGAGAAATAAATATCGTTGAGAGAGAAAGAAGGAACAGTGAAAATGAAAGATAGCTTCAAAAGAATTTCCAGAAGGAAAGTGAAAGAAAGAAACAACGTTGTTTTGCTTGTGAGAGGTTTTAGGGAGAGAAAGTGAAGATGAAGAGGGAAGAAGAAGACAATATGTTTAAGGCTTTGATTATATGGTTTTTGATGAAGTTGAAAATGATGAATTTTTTAGAGGAAAAAAATTCGATTTAAAAAAAAATTGCATTTTTTTTTTATGAAGGTTGATAAATGTTATATGAAGATGAAGAGGGAAGAAGATGACAATAAAAGTTATCATATGTTGTGAGTTCACGATATGTCATGTGTGCTTTTTAAATCCAACTGTTGATCACCGATCTTAACTGATACGTGGAAATGAGTTAATAGATTTTACAAAATACTAACGGAGAGTATCAAAATAGTAAACGACATCAGATTTGTTTGACCAAATTGAGACACTTTATAGTTATGGACCAAATTGAAAATCAAAAATAAGTTAAGGGACCAAATGATGTATTAAGTCTAAAATATTAAACAAACATGTTTATAGTCTTTAAACTAATTTTGATATTATAAACAACTTTTATTAACTAGCAGTAAAAAACAAGTCTACTTACGAAAATAATACTATATGATTTTCCATTTTAGCCCATATGAGGGGAAATTTGATAATCATATAAGTCTTTCAAATTTGGTGAATGCCACCTCATCATCATTTGGCTCATATATATATATATATATTTCCAACATTTCTCTCCCATATTTTTAAAAAAAAAAACACATTTCCCTTCCATAATTTCCTTGCTTCATCGAAATCGTCAGAGGTGTTCAAAACCGAACCAAACCATGTGGTTGAGTATAAAAATGATCTGAATACATCCAAATCAAATGTGGTTTTTTGCGGTTTCAGTTTGGATTGGTTCGGTTTGCGGTTTTGATTTTACCAACCGAACCAAACTAAATCAAACTGCAATATAAGAAAACACTAATTAAATACATATTATCTAGATCAATACTCAAAAACATTCAATGAAAACTTTAATAAAATGAAATATTATTTTCTCCGGTTAAGTTTCTTCTTTGCTTTTTCTATCAAAAATGTATTTATGTGCTACTTGAACTCTTAGATAATTATTAAAATTTTAGTCTTTTGAATTTCTTACAAAATAGGATTACCTTTTGTCCACGTTTTAATTTGGTCTACGTAGTTGGGAACATTGTTAGATAGAAACAAAAATTGTAATGTTTGATGAAATTTAAACATTGTTGAGAATATGTGCTTTACCTTTTTAATTTGATTTTAGCGTTCAAAAAAAAAAGTTGTCTAAAAAAACCGTAATAATCGATCCAATCCAAACCGGATTGGTTTGATTTGTTTTGGTTCGTATTATATTTTAAAAGTCAACCGAACCAAACCAAACCACATACTTATTTATTTTGTGGTTCGGATGACTTTTAGCCTCAAAATTGAACCAAACCGCACCGCGAACACCCCTAAGTATCGTAGTGGGAGAGCTATTTGAGCTGAAAAACATTGTCTGAGCTTCTTCTTCATCAAAGGTTATTTATATATTTTTTTCATGAATCTAAAACCATGCATGACTTACATTGAATGAGCTTTCTGCATTATGTGTTTTATTTTTTGTTTTGCCATCCGATTGGATGTTAAAGCTTTGTTTATTCCTTTTTTTTATTCTGAGGGGATTTTTGTTGCATGTCTATAGAAAGATATTATTTTAATCTTAAGGGTTTAATTTTTCAGTTTTGGTTTCTTTCTTAGCGTTTTTGGATTCATTTTGGATTAATCCGGAAAGATGATTTTTGGTTTCCAGAAAGATTTTTTTTTTTACTTAAAGGTATCATCTTAGCATGTGTGGTGTTGTGATTCTGATAAATAAATGCATTCATGTGGATTATATAAGTGATTATGATGATTAATATCAGTTTTTTGGTGCTTGAATTTTGGAGGATGCAAAAGCTCTAACACAACCGATTACAGAAAAATTGATGACAGAAAATTGATTGAATTTTTTGCATGCACACGGATTAAGAAAACTGATGACAGAAAAATTTGATTACAAAAAGCATTACAACTGTTTTATATAATTTTGTTTGCTTATAAAGGTAGTGCATGATTATTGAAGTTCAGAGTGGTGATTGAATTTTGGGGGATGCAAAAGATCTAATACAACTGCTATTTTAATTTCTGGCATTATAGTTGAAAACTTACATAAAATCATTGCAGCTATATTTGAAAATTTAACTTTTGATTACTGAGGTTCCATATTTAAAAGAGAGAATTATGTTAGAGTGCATTTAATATTTTGTGTAATTTTTCCAATATTAAAATGAACAAAAGGAAGAAAGTTACATCATGAATGGTTGTATTTGTGTATAGGGCTTTCAATGTCAAGGGATTATGACTACATTAAGGACCTCAAAAAGAATTTGGACATTTGGAAAATAGGATTTAGGGTGATTGATTCTTGGATTGTGATTGGTAGCAATGAGAATCAACATATGGAGCTCATTATTGTTGATGTTATAGGTTGGTTAACATACCAATGAGTAATTGTATCAATAATGGAATTAATAAAATTTACGTTCTTACACAATTCAATTCTCAGTCCATCAATCTTCACATTGATCGAACATATAATTTGGTAGGTGGCATCAACTGTGGCGGTAGTTTTATTGAGGTACACTTCTTTTTTTGTTACCGTGAATTAGTTTTTTGCTTTCACTTAAATCATGACAGGGTAGAAATTTGTTATGTTAGATATTAGCAGCAACTCAAACACTCGGTGAATCGGGAAATAAGTGGTTTCAGAGTACTGGCGATGTTGTAAGACGATTCCTTTGGTTGTTTGAGGTATGCAATAATAGTTTTCATGGTCATACTATTGTAGATTTAGCAGGAATTTTGTCAATTAGAAATTAAATAAGCTTCTGGAACTTGAGTTTAGGATGCTGAGCATAAAAAATAGAGGACGTTCTGATATTGTGTGGTGATTAGCTCTATCAAATGGATTACATGGAACTTGTGCAGGTCGGTATTATTAGCTTTTGCTGATCATCTTTCACTGTGAATGTTTCACATAACAACTGATTTACATCTGCAGAAGCATATTAATTCATGTGCTGATATTTACACATTCGGTTTCTGAAATATTAATATTTTCTTCTTTTTTAACATAGTCGTGCCTTTGATTTTGGATTAGTGAAGGTTGATGAAAGAGGGAAGCTACGCCAATTCATGGAAAATCCCAAGGGAGATCTATTAAGATCTATGGTTGTTATTCTTCAAATTTCCTCTTGAAATATTGAGATGTAATATACTATAGTCTATAATGACTTCAGTTTTCAATCTGAAATCATATGTCTGTGATTAATCTACTTATTCTCATAGCATGTAGATACCAGTGTTTTGGGATTATTAGATCAGGAACTCAGCATGTCCCATGAATTTGTCATTTAATTTTCACTTTGGATTTAGAGACTATTGTTTGATACATTTATGTAGAGTATTGGGATGCATAAGTTCAAAGTACCAAGGGTTTTTGGTCTCACTATTATTTCCTGGTATTTCTGTAAGATGTTTGTAGACAATTATATCCCATGATTTGCTGTTGTAGCTACCTGTGGCTTTTGCTATGCATGTCTTGTGCCTCTTTTATCTTTAATGTGGTACCTACCCGTTGTTCAAAGTGCCAACAGTATAAAATCTATGTTTCATTTAGCAGGTCAACTTTTTTTTATATGATATGTTGTATATTGGCTTCAAATTGAGAATTTAGGAAACCCTGAAATTGTGTCACGATTATGGGCATCGTGACACGATTGGATTGGTAGAGAGGTTGGTTCTTGAGATGGAAAATCGTGACGCGATTCAACAACTTCCTCACCAAGTTTACCTGAAAGGGACTGGTCACAACGGTTGTTCAGAGACAATCGTGGCGCGATTGGTCAAAATCGTGACACGATTTTGGATTGCTGTGACTAGTATTTATGTGGATTCGGCAGTTTTTTGAAGGAGAGCTGAAGCTAGAGGCCTAGGGTTTACAAAGGGGGAAACTTGAAGGTTGAGTATCTTTGTAAGGGGAGTCTCTAGGGTTGGGATAAACATTGTAATCACCTTGGGTAGTGAGATTACATCATTGGAAGGATCTAAAGCTTCCTTTGTGTATTCTCTAGTAAGATTCATATGAGAGTGGTGAGGGAAACAAATAGTAGAGATTAGGGAAAAAGGTTGATTTCTTGTAACCTCTTGTAACATCTTCTCATGGTGGATTGGAGAGCTGCTCTCTCCCCCAGAGTAGGTCATATTGGACCGAACTGGGTTACCATCTTGTGTGTGTTTGTTTACTTCCTTTTAAGCTTGCTTATCTTTATGCTTGGTTGGTGTTTGTGTCATTGTTTTAACTCTTGTGTGTGTTGTTGCTTGAAGACACTTAGACGTAGGATTACCACTACCCTTTTGCTCCACACATCTTTGTTTTTTCATTGGTGTGATATCGAACGAGTATTTCACAACATGATACTTTCTAATTTCTATTTGTTTTCATTTTAAAATATAGAAAAATAGCTTCAACAATAAGAATAATAAACCAATGTTATTGACTTCTCAAAGTCCACAGGCAATATACATGTTTTTTTTAAAAAAAAAAAAATTCAGCTCAACCCAACAAATCACTTGCATGTTACCACATCATAAATTGAAGGAGAAATGAAGCGTATATAGTGTGAACAATTCCTGATAAGAGCCATGCATTTGATCTAACTTTTGATTTTGTCCATTGTGGACTTTATGACCTAACTGGACCATAACCAAATATGATCCTACTTTCTTAAAAAAAATTCATATTAAATCATTTTTCATAATTTAAATAAAAAGTATGAGTAACTCCAAGTGTTTGATTGGGTGGTCAAAAGAAGACGGATCTTTGACATCAGGTTTCGAGTTCAGGTATTTTCTAACATAGATTGAAGTAGTATTCTTTTCTCACCTTAAATTTAAATTCTTTATCGAAGTAATATAAAAGTAGTAATAATAATTTAATAAAACCATTTTGAAAAGTGACATTTTATTTGAACATATTCTTTTCAGGTGGGGAATAAGCATATAGCAAAAGTGAACATACGTCATTTTTTTTACAAGAACAGAAACCATTTTATCACCATGAAGAAAACCAAAAACCATTTCATTTTTCTAAAACCTGTTCTGAATGCAAAAAATTACTTTGTTGATATGCCATATAAAGGTGAGAAAAACCACAAGAAGGGGGGTGGGGTGGGGGTTGAATTGTGTTTTCAAAAACTTCTTTCTTTACGTTCTGAAAAACTGTTCCCAGATTCAGAGTCTGAAATAGTTCAGAGTCTTAGTGCAGCGGATAATAGTAAGAGAACAGAGAAAGAAAGAACACAGGCAATTATACAGGTTCCTTCCACAAACCGGAAGTAGTCCTGTCCCCCTTGCACTTCCAAGGAGAGTTCCACTAAAATGTAATGTCGGATTACAAGTTGTTCAATCACACAAGAAAGAGACTTCTCAATGCTCAAGGACAACTCCAAGAGACTTCTATGCTCAATCACACAAGAAAGAGACTTATCAATGCTCAAGGACAACTCCAAGAGACTTCTATGCTCAATCACACAAGAAAGAGACTTCCTTGCTCAAGGACAACTCCAAGAGACTTCATTTGCTCAATCACCACTGAAAGAGTTTTATCTTAACAATTACAAATAATTGAATAAGGTTTTGAATACTTGATATACAATTAGAGGTATTCACAAAACAATACAAACAAAACAGACTCTGTTTTTCTAGACACTTGAGAAATCTAAGATATGAACTATTGTAAGAATTCTCTAAGTTGTTGATGTGTTTACGACGTTTTGCACATTGAGTATTGGCCTTCTTTTTATATCTTCTTGTTTATGTGTGTTGTCTCTATATTCTTCAAGTCTTTATCCCTATTTATAGAGGATTTGAGAGACGTTGAGAATTAGCCGTTTGATAAGTGTCAAAAAGGAGTTAAATAGACTGTACATTTTAGGCACTTTGATTACTTGGTTTGCAAGTTATCCTGCGAAAAGCTCACAAATACTGAAGAATCACTCAATTATGCTTTTCACATCTAACGCCAACTCTTTGTAGGAAAATACACGCCTGGACACTCTAGAAGCAAGAAAACATGAAGAAATGCAAAGGACAACTTTTCGAAGAACAAAGGAACAAAATAGGCAGTATTACCAGTTTACTGGCCATGGCGAGTAAGTTTACTTGCGAGGCGAGTAAGTTTACCAGTTTACTCGCCATGGCGAGTAAGTTTACTTGCGAGGCGAGTAAGGCGGTCTAACCCTCAAAGCTGACGTGGCACAAACCCACTGGTGAAGAAACCACTACTCGCCATGGCGAGCGTTTCTACTTGGGAGGCGAGTTCAGACAGAACAGGCCATATAAAAGCTCATTTGTTCATTTCAAAGGGAATTAATCATTGGAGGATAGTTTAGGCCACCAGAGGAAGAGAGAAAACAAGGGAAAACACAGAGAGAACCTAAGGAGCACAAGGATTGAAGGAAGACACAAGATCATTGAGACATCATGGCTTGGTTCCATTCCATCTCTTCTTTTCTCCTTGTAAGGTTACCATGACAATGAGTAACTAAACTCTTTTTGTTGGGATTAAATGTAGTTAACTCTATTAGTATGTATTCCTTTTGATTGGGATGTTGTGTGATTCTAAGTTATCTTATGATATTGATATTATTCTTGCTTTCCATGTTTTGATCTTATGGATTTGAATGGTGATTGAAAAATACCTTTTGAATCTAGGTTAGAATAATCTTCTATCAATACTTTTGTTCTAGACAT
>Ga0228710_1007101_pt1 | contig 16721 bp, 9 predicted proteins | sample MedpolnodulmetaG_FD_177995 | JGI IMG/M metagenome (GOLD analysis project Ga0228710, IMG submission 177995) | Root nodule microbial communities from Medicago polymorpha collected in Santa Monica, California, United States - pink nodules | ecosystem: Host-associated > Plants > Roots > Nodule... | reverse complement strand
CACTTATGTGCAAAATGCCCCCTGAACTTGAAAATTTATATATTTTTTTATCATTGACTCAAAAGATATTAAAGGCAAACTATTAACAATTATTGATCATATAAATCTTTATGGAATGTATGTTTATATAGCTATTGGTCATATAAATCTTTATGGAAGGTATGTTACTTTCATGTGTTTTAAATATATAATATATAGAAGACTTTTTTTACACAAGTTGGTAATTATGTTAGAGTATGCACTCATAAAGTACACAAGTCTTTGATAATTGTGTGTCCATAAAGAAAATTCATAGGTTAATATCTGCAGAAGGAAGAAGAAACAAGGCTTAGGTTTGTGAATTTGCAACTTAATTAATGATATAATTTTTATAATGCAGGAAATGTCATATCTATTAGCTGCAGCATGTTAAATAGATTGTGTCACAGATCTTCTGCATGAAGCCGGTAGATCACATTGTCCTACAAAGTTATGCGATAGATATTAATTTTCTGCTGCTATGGCATTCTTGTCTTGGTTTATTTCAAGAGCTTGATATCTTTTTAATGTTTGATTTTTAGTTTTACGTTCTTTGTAAAAAAATTATCTTGCTCCTTGTTGATAAATATGAAATATGAATGAAAAAGCTTCACATGACAAAACCATTATTTCTTTGGCATATATTCATTCATGTTCTTGTGAATAGAATTTTGATGACAATAGGTACAATATACTACTTGAAGAACTGAATGTATGATTTTTTGTAAGGAAAAAATATAAATTTTTAAGTTTATGGGGCATTTTGCACATAAGTGCAAAATTTCAGGGGGGGTATTTGATCATAACCGTAAACAGTTAACAGAAAAATTTGACGAAGGGGGTAAATTGATTAACGTTATGCAATTTCAGGGGGGTAATTGAAGTTTTGTTAATTTCAGAGGGGTAATTGACGAAACTTACAATTTCAGGAGGGAAATTGCCTATTTACTCCAAAAAATATATAAGTCAGTATCAATTTGAAATATTGAATAAAACATGTTAAGAATCAAAGTAAAATTAATTGATAAAATAAAAGTTACTGTATAAGGATGAAACTATTTTCTGATATTTTCATGTTTGAATATATTCCCATATCCTTTCATGATGATCATCATGAGCAACGTACACATCGTCCATTATAGTTTCCTCAACAAAAATAGGTATCCCTTGAGAGAAAGAAGGAGTCTCAAAAATATCCGGGGAATCTAGACTTTCATTAGGTACATGCATGTTTTTACCTTGGAGAACCACTATGACACTTTCCACTTTTGAATAGTAACCTTGTGCCACTTTTATGCCCCGTAAACACTCACAAAAGCTTCTTATATAATTTTTCTGACAAAGTATGACAAGCTGGAGGCAAATATGTTTGCTTACCTTCTAACTGTGGAGCTAATTATTGTCTTATACCCATCTCAGCCATTTCTAGAAGAGCATTCAAACCAAATTGTGTTTTGTCCTGAATGGTGATAAGTGTTTTGATAACACTATGACAAACATTTTTTCGACACGCATCACATTGATACAATGTCTAACATCTAGACTACAACAATAAGGAACATCAAAGAACGCATACCTCTTCGTCAATATTTTTTTCTCAAAGGACTTTTTTTGTTTCTTCCCAAACATAACATTGACATCTTTCAACTATTGATAAACTTGCGCTTTAGTTAAGGCCTTCACAACAATTTCATTTTATGGATGTCCATTATAATGTCTTTCTCAACCTACGATATGAGTGATTAAATTTGAGAAATTTCTGATGTCCAAGGTAAACTGACTTCCTTCAATGTTTCAATTGTTGGTAGCAAGTGTGTTCTTCACATATAGAACTTGCTTTAACTGTGCAATGCAGGAAAATCATTGAAGGTGAAAAATAACATTGCACGCATCTTGAAAAACATCACGAGAATGTGCATCAAACACAACAACGCTTTCCTTCTAAAACATTTTCAAGTCTTCAATCAATGGACTAAGATAAACATCTACGTCCTTTTACGATCGCTCTGGGCACGAAATCATCATGGATAACATAATTTGTATGCACTTCATACAAATAGAATGAGGTAGATTGTAGATGACTAGGAGAACATGCCAAGAACTATAGTTACTACTTAAGTTTCCATACGGATTCATTCAATCTGTAGCAAGTCCAAGCCTGAGGTATCCCACCTCTTTCCCAAAATCCGGATATAAATCATCAATTTTCTTCCATTGCAAAGAATCATAGTTACGACTGGGCAATGTGTTACCTTCTGGGAGCCTTTCAACAACTCAAGCAATTTAGTAAAACGTTAATATATCCATCCATGAGAAGTTTTTGCACCCCGAATACAAAGACTCTTCTTTGTCACTGCACAAATTATCATTCACATGCGCTCGACCTTAAATAAGTTTTTTTTTCTACATTACCTCTTATATGGTTTTTTCTTACAGTCAATAACTATTTTTTATCTCACGAACATCAAACTTCTTCATCTTATTTATTCAACATGTGATCTCCATCTTCTTCGTTTCAAAATCAAATTCTACTTGTCATTGGGAATAAATTACCTCAATTTATCAAATGGTAGTGCAGGCCTCACCGCTTAACCCATATTCAAAAGAAATTAGACAAGTGTAGTGTAAAGAAAGTAAATATACCAAAAAAGTATACTACTGTGCTCGAGAGGCTTTTCAAGTAAATTATCCTTTGCAAGAGCAGATTACGGCTGTTGACCAGGATTTCCCTGCGAGAGTAGCACCTTCAGCTTTCAATCCGACCAGCGACGATTCACATTAACTATTATTGTCATAACCTTGGAAATGAACATTAAGCTGTGTTTCAGTCACCTTGGAAGTAACCATTATTGTCTCAACCTTGGAAGTGAACATTAAGCTATGGAGAGGAAATGTAATAGGTGCACTGGATCTCTCTACTGATGACACAGAACTGGTCAAGATAACAGAACTAAGTGTACTTCCTATTTAGCACCAATCATCATCGTCCTTCCACAAACTAGAGAGTGCGGCAAATAAATTAGTTCGACCAACTACAACTACAGTTGAGAGCATTAAATGCATTTACTTGCGTAACTTCTTTAATATAATCTGATACAACCTGCTAGCTCAGGAAGATCAGCGAGACAGTTTTAGAGTGAGTGCAAACTCTTTAAAACTTACGAAATGGAAGTAGTAAAATTTCTTGAGGGAGAAATGAGAACCTTCTTAATATTCATCATACTCAATGGTTCACAAGTACATTGTATTTGAAGCAATGGTTTACTCCTGATAGAATAACTCGCGACGTCATAAAAAAATAAAACAATAACAACTCACGAGAATTGTGGAAATGAAATAACAAGAGATTGAAAAGAATGGTGATGACTATGCTTGGTCCATGTTCTCAAGTTCAGCAGCCATGTTGAGCCTTTCGGCAGTGTCTTTGAGGGTCATATCACTCCCCTCCCCTTCCAAACTAACCTCTACCTCATGGTTGTGATAAAACACAAGCCTTGACCAATTCTGTGTCATCAGTAGAGAGATCCAGTGCACCTATTCCATTTCCTCTCCATAGCTTAATGGTTAAGGTGACTGAAACACAGCATAATGTTCATTTCCAAGGTTGAGACGATAATAATTAACATGAATTATCGCGGGTCAGATTGAAAGCTGAAGGTGGTACTCTTGCAGGGAAATCCTAGTCAACAACGTAATCTTCTCTTGCAAAGGAAGATCCAAAGAAAGAATTGGTCTGACTAACCTAAAGTTTTTTTCTTATGTCCAAACAATATCAAATTATGTCTAGAATAAAATTTTCTTCTTAACCCTTCGGTTTTTCAGTTAAAAACGGTCTGACTAATCTAAAACCAAGAAGTAAATAAAGTCAAAACAATTTGTTCTAATTAGAAGTCTAACTCGGATACTAATGTGCAGAGAATTCTTGTGAAATTATTGCAATGCAATAATTCAAGAAAAGTAGTCCCATCATCCCATGTATTGTAGTTTAATCTAAATGAGTACACCAAAATTTAATTTGGGGTAAACCACTTTTCCTGAATAGAGTCGGGTATGATCAGGAGAAAGAATAATAGAGAGGAGGGTAGAAATCAAAACTGCAGGAAAATAAAGTATATTTCAATTCACTAGATCGTTCTTGAACTTCTATTAAAATCCCTTGCTTCCTCCTGCTAAGATCCTACTACTCCTACGCATATTAAACAGCATATACAATCACCTACAATCAATCAATAAATCAATTATTCTGTACAAAATTTTGCCTAACTGTAGATTGGGTGTTACAGGAGCTGAATTCAAGATAGCCATGTCCTGACGTTTACATACCCAAAGCTTTAGTTGCTGAAACTTGATCTAATCAAACCTCTTCAGAGAGTGTTAAGAGGTTCTTTCCTACATACCAAGATTAACTCTAGGTGCAAAATTGGTGGTTAGTTCTAAATCTTCCATGTTCTCTACGAGGCTGCAGCATTTTGAAGCCTGACTTCTTCATGAGCTTTCACCACCTCTGAAGTGAAACTTTCCAAGGTCTTAAAAATGGGAACCAAACCAGTTTGTAAACTATTAGAAGCTGCATCACGGACAAGCCTAATGGCTTCCTTATGTTTGGCCCTCTCATCATGCAATCTTTTCTTCATAGAATCCAAATCCACCTTTAGATCATCCAGTGGTGAAACACCACTATCAGAATTGAACTTCGACAATGAAGTCTTCCCTGAAACTTTGTCATGCTCGTGTTTTGAGGATCCCATTTCGGTGCGCAAAGCTCTAAGTTGTTTCTCAAAATCCTTTGTGAGATACTCTGCCCTGATTTTCCGCCTTTGTTCCTCATCTTGTCTCTCCCATAGCTCATGCAGCTTTTGAGCAAATTCGCCCATAGCATCTGCCACCCCTCTTTCTGAAATTCTATTCATTGCTTGCTGCCAATCATTGCAGATAATGAAAGCTTGTGGAGCTCCAATCCGACTTGGAGAGTAAGGGACAACACCATCATCTGTTTCTTCAGGTTCATCAAGAAGGCACCTTCTGAGCCACCCATTCAAATTTTCAACATAAGATTTTTGAGTCCTAACCCAATTGTTGAACTGTGTGCACCAATTCAGAAGCTCCCTTTCGAGTTCTATTATGGCTTTCAAACCTTCATCTCTTTGCAAACCAGTGTTTAATTTGAGAGATTGAGTTTTACTCTCCATGATAGCCTGGAACTGTTTCTGGTGGCATTGGAACATGAATTTCCACATTCTTATGAATCTGCTGACAAAAAATATATTTCATTACACTTATGAACAACATAATGCTATTAACATATACTAATGTCTATGTGTCTATCAAATCTATGACTTCCAACTCCAGAAAAACACTTGACCGTGTAGGAAAAACACAAATTTTGCCATCCCAAAACCAAAAATGATGATAATTACTAATAATGAAGATTTAAGGGTGCCTTCAGCCACTTCCCACATAATGTGAGATAAACGCCGAAGCCTCTCATCAATCTCTCGAGGTATGATTGGAATCAATGTCATCCCTCTATACCATGTCACCATCTATTCTCAGCATCTTATAAAGGCAGGCAGGCTCCTACATTATCATCAATAGTGACAAAAGGCATCTAACTTGCAAAATCAAACATTCCATTAGGGATTTCTGATTCATAGATGGGCATACGAGTGACATCAATGAACCAGTTGAACTTTGGAGGGACAAAACTGTCAATTAAAGCATTTTTAGAGGATCAAACTATTGCTAATTTGCACCAACAAATGGAATTGGATAGTAGCTAACTTTCATCAAAATTCATAGAGACTTGAAATCAAGGCTATCAATAATGTAACACATCATTACCATTTACCCTTTTCAGTCTAATCCTTTTAGATGAGAAGATGAGATCTTGTCAAACAGATTGCACTGTTTGACATGATATTAAAAAAAATGGCCCTTACCTGAGAAATTTCTACTCACGAGAGATGAATATTAACATAGTAGTGAATAAGTGAAGCAATTTCATACCCATTAATTAATGCTGCAAGCTGAGGCTCTAATTCTTCATCCCTCAGTTTGTGTATCCTCCCTGATATAGTTTCCACACTTTTGATGCAAATGTTTATCTTTGTTAGCAACTTTCTTATTGATGACTCAGTAGCATCAATTTTAGTAGATTCGGCTCCTCGATTATCCAATGCTTTCAATCTCTTGCATTGCTTCTCATAAATAGCTCTTAACCTCTCTTCATCCTGAGAACAGTGTTAGATAGTAAATACAAACACAAATAAGAACAATTTGAAAGGAACCGTACAATATTTACTAATTTATTAATACAAGCAGTTTGTCATATAAAAAAACAATGCTGATTATGCAGGACATATTGATCATAAGAGAGTACATGTTATTGATTTATGAAGATCCAATTTATATCATTCCTCCAAAAACATAAATGTATGAAAGGGAAGCTATATATAGGAATTTCAGAAGTCTTCGTCCCCTAAAAGAAGGATACGCGGAAAATCAGCTAGATGGATATCAAATTATCAATCACTAACATTTTCTAACTTCATGAACAATTTCTGCTAAAGAATCCTAACATTTAACTAATTTAAAAGATTCATATTCACACCTTAACTTCCTTGTATAATTTCTTTTCCCATGCATAAAGTTTCTCCAATGTAGATGAAAGGTTTATCGGATTTGATATTAACTCTTTCTCAGGCTCCCCACAGTATGCTTTTGCCAATTTCATTGTCCTAGAAGAAAATTGTATTGGCGGCCCAGATGGAGGATGCAAAGGTGGCTTGGAAGGTGCTAGCATCTCTAATATCCTTGAATAGATAACTGCATAAAAGCACATAGAAGGACATTAAACCTGTAAACAGTACTATTTACATCATTCAGTTGATTAATATTTCAAACCTGATTAAATGATAGTATAGAGAATAAAAATTGAACAAAATTAGCAATAAAGTCCCACATAAAGTTCAACACATGCAGAAAATTCATTTGAAGTATGCATTTTACTTTGACCTTCAAATGAAACTGTAACTGCATTTTCTTGAAGCACAAAACTGGGAATATAAACCCAAACAATGCATAATGAAAAATGACCCCTACCACCCCCTTATCCTAATGTTTAATGTTGTAAGCAATAAACCTTCTCCTACATAACATGCATAAGTCATAACCCATGATTATTCTAGCACAATCTATAGCACCACTATGAAGCCAAATCCAAAAGAGAACTCAAAGGATAAAGCCTTGATACCTCTAAATGCAGCAAGCCTTGACTGATAAGGTGGTTTGTAAACCTCGAGAAGAAACGCAACCTCTCTTCCATGATTAGAAGCAGTCTCAAACTCATCTCTAATTTCCCTAACAACCTCTTTTAGATCCCTAGTTCCATGTGGAGACAACATGCTTAAGCTACTCAACATAGAAGATTCACCATCAATCTCCACTGTTGTAACAGTCGCATCTTCATCACCCTCAATCTCAAAACTCACCCCTTTCTTTCTAGGAGGAGATCCTTTAGGAACAACATTATCAGGACTCAATTTATCACTAGAAGAAATCGAATCACCACTACCTACGCTACTATGAAACCGCACCGTTTTGGAACTTCCCTCACTACTACTCACCTGTTGCAATGGTACTTCCTTTGAATTCGAAGTACCTTCACCAAAATCTTTACCCTTAACAGCCTCTTCCTTTTCCTTCTCCACTTCCTCTGCCACTTTCTTCTTCTTCTCATGACGAACCTCCTTCACCGTTTCCTGCTCCGTTTCATCTTCCAATTCAGGAATCCCTTCTCTCTCCCTGACTTCCTTAGAATCAGGACTACTCCCACTCGACGCTAACCCTAACCCTAACCCTAATCCATAACTTCCATAACCAGAATAACTGTTATTGTCAACACTCTCAAAAAAGTTAAGAAAATCCCAAGTAGAAACTCTAGGTGGTGAAGGTGGAGCCGGAGCCGGCGGAGGCGGCGGCGGAGTAGAAGGTCCCGGCGGAAAACCAAAAAAACCACTACCACTCCCATTCATACCATTATACCCATAACCACCATAAGGAGAACCAGTCCATTGTCCAGATTCCGCGACGTGTCTCTCCGGTTCTTGATAGATCACAGATTTTCCACGAGGTGCAGATTTCTTCATATAATAAGCATAACTATTAACCCCTGCTTGATTTTGATTTTGATTTTGATTTTGATTCCAATCTTGTTGATATGGATATGGATATGGATAATTATACCCGTAAGAAGAAGATGGTTCGGGTTGGGGTTGGGGTTGGGGTTCGTATTCAGGTTCGTGTCCATATTCAAATCCTCTTTCTCGTTCTCGTTCAGGTTCGGATTCAGCCTCGGGTGTTCGATGTTGATGATGATGATTAAAGTGATCTGAAGAAGGTGAACTTAACTCCGATCCAGAAGAAAGATGCAAATGAGAATCATCATCACCATCATCAAGATCATGATCATCATGGTGGTTACTACTACTATTCTTAGAAGATTTACCTTCACGAGAAGGCAATGTAAGAACAGGGGAAGAAATTGAAGAAGAAGAAGAAGGAGTAGAAGCAGTTGGAAGAAAAAGATCTTGATCGGAGAATCTCCTCAGAGCTTCTCCGATGTCTCTAAGAGACTGTAAATAAGAGAGATGTGCGGCGGCGAGAGCGTAGCGTTGATCGGAAGCGTTTTTGAGAAAGTTTTTGCGTTCTCTGCAGAGAGTTACCACGGGGAACTCCTCGAGTTTGGAGCCCCCGCAGCCCATGTTAATTTACAAGTTTGTCGTGGTTTTTGGTGGTGTTGTTGAGAAAAGGAAGCATAATGAAATGGAAGAAAGATGGTTGTTCAGTGAAAATGTGATTGGTATCCTGTGTTGTTCTGCATTTTGTGAAGAGGTTTTGTGTTTGTTACTGAAAGCGTGAAAATTAGTGAAGGAAATCTGACCGTTGATGGTGAATAGTGATTTGGAGGAGAAGAAACAGCCAAGGATTGAGTTCAGAGAGTACATAGAGGGTGAGAGAGAGAGAAAAGAGATGGGTGATTAAAAAAAGAGGGGAAATGGCATAGAGATTGGTGATGTTGGGGATCTGTAAATTGTTGTTGTTGGTGTTTGTTTTGGAATTTGGGATATAGTAGTAGGAAATTGGTGGAGATTTTTCAGAGAAGGATCTTTCTTTCTTTCTTTCTTTCTTTGCAAGTTGCAAACCCGCCATCACCAACGGAACCCTTTCATCATTTATTTATTACCACTTTCTTTTCATAGAGTACTTGTTCTTTTTTATTTTTGTTCCCTTAAATTAAATCTGTGTTTGGAATTAATTGGGTGCAATCACGCTCGTAGTTATTTCGGCGAACCCTGACTCAAAATCATTTCACGCGTTCGTTACTCCTACAGTTTTGATGTCAATGCTAGCGGATTACTTTTTCAAACACAACCAAAAAAAAAACAATTATAATACTCTAATCAATAATACATACAGGTCCTCGTGAACTTAACTCAATTGGTAGGGACAATTTCAAACTCCGACCACCAAAAAAAAATACTCTAATGAATTGATTAAAAGAAAATGAAAATAGAAAACATACAACTTGGGGGACTAAGCGAAAAACCCCAAAAAAGGAAAAGGGAGTTCAAGGACACTTAAACCTACAATATGAGTAAATTTCTGAACACATTACCTTCTCTAAAAATGAAAATGCGAGTAACTTTAAAACGAAAATCTTAGTCATTCTAGGACAGTTTAACCGCCATGTACAGAGAAAGCTGGATGTATAAAGAGGTCTACGACGCTCTATCCTATGGATAAATGGATGACCATGCCAGATATGAGTTTCCTCATCGCACAGAAATTCAACCAAACGGTTGTTGTGTTGTTCATTGGAAAAGGGCGATCGGAAACCTATTTCCCTCTATGTGGTCCACCGCCACCGCCATGTATCGATCGGTTGATGTGTCTGGCATATGTGAATGACAACTATTTTATGGCATCGAATTTGAAGGATGATTGTCTGATTTCTCCTACTTGCCCTCTATGGCGACGACACCATCGAGAAGATGCACAAAACTGGTCTGATAGATATGTCAGCCGGATGACGGATTATAATGAGTTAAGTCGGACGGCAGGTCGAGAGGTGGTAGGAGATGATGAAGAATTGTACATTATTGAAAATCTTGATCCTGATCAGAGGGCTGGTCCTGGTCTTGGTGTGAAGGTTGAAGTGGATGATAGTCTCATTGATCTTTCGGCGTCATAGATTGGATATATATCATTAGTTTAGTTGAAATGTATATCATTAGGTGAAATGTGTAATGATATAAATTCAACTCTTTTTTTGTATAATGATATATATATATATATATATATATATATATATAAAATAATTTTTTGATATAATATTTAACTTAATTGTCTTTTATACATACATATATAATGATTTATTGAAAAAGAATGATAAAAACCATAATGACATGCGAATTTGGGTTGTTCTGTTTCAGTATTGTGTACTGAACCAGTTCAAATTATATAATCCGGAAGTGTTCGGATTATATAATCCGAACTAGTCCGAGGGTATTTTTGGGAAAAAATAGGGCGCGCTAGAATACCATAAGGTGGAAAAAGTAAATCCCTTATCAAATTTGTTCTAGGCCTCTCGACATGTTGGACCGGCTCTTTATACGATACGTCGTATGTATTCCTATTTGACTATCATGATAACAAGGACTGAAATAATATTTCTGCTCTTCTTCCAACACATTTTGCTCCCGCCCAACTGAAATACCTAAACTACCCATGTGTTAGTTAACTAACGCAAGTGTAAAAATTTGCGCAAGTTAAGTCATGCAGCGTGAGTTAAGTCACGCAGATTGACTTAACTCGCTTTTTTTAATTTATTTTCTATATTCAAATGATTTTATTTACTTTATTCTAATTTATTTGTTCACTTTATTCTAATTTATTTATTCACTTTATTCTAATTTATTTATTTTCTAAATTATTTGTTCACTTTATTCTAATTTAATTATTTTCTAATTTATTTATTTACTTTATTCAAATTAATTTATTTACGTTATTCTAAATTATTTATTTACTTTATTCTAATTTATTTATGCACTTAAAATAAATATTTATTCGAATTTATTCATTAAATAAATACAAATATAAATAAAAAGAAATGAACTAAATTATAATATTTATTCGGATTTATTCATTAAATACAAAATCATAAAATAAAAGAAAATATAAAAAAAATGAACAAAATTAATACATATAACAACATCTCATTTTATTAATAGAATTCATACAATAATTGATACATTTATTCGAATTCACTAAATCTACTTATTTTCTTTTTACCCTCTTCGGGTAAATAGTAATCAGCCTTGAGGTAAATAGTAAGCAGCCTTCTTGGGGAAAATACATCATCAACCCTTTGGCTAAATCTAAATCTAGTTCTTTTTATACCCCAAAAAGATTCTTTTTACCCACGATAAAAAGTTTTTGGGGTAAAAAGAAGCAAATTTAGTTTTATCCCAAGGGTTGATCACTTCCCTCAAGTTGGCTACTCACAATTTACCTCAAAATTGACCACCGTTTACCACAAGTGACTAGAGACTATTGAAAGGAAGAAGAAAAAAAAGAGAGAGAAATAGAGGGAGAGTGTGAGGAGGGAGAGAAAGTGATATGGTGTGAGGAAATGGGGAAGTATGGAGTGGTATTTATAGGTGGGAATGGTAGTATAAGTTATAACTACCATAAATGTGGTCAAAAAAATGTGTAAAGATTGTAAAAATCGTGTAGACCATCGGTCAACTTGCGTGAGTTAACTCGCGCACAGGCCAGTGGTGCGTGACTTAAGTCACGCAGAACTTATAAGGTGCGTGAGACTTAACTCTTGCAATGGTATAACTGGAAATTCAGCCGGGCGCGAGCAAAATGTGTTGGGAGAAGAGTAGAATTCTAATTTAAAGGACATAAGATGAACTAAGCCTATAAGGTTAAGTATATATAAATCAACTTCTTATCAACTGAACAAATATTTATTGGTACAAGTTGTATGATTGTTGTTTCAGTTTCGTATAGGAAAATATTTATTTTAATATAAATAAACTTTGTTGGCAGATATCAAAGATTTTATATAAATTTGGAGTATGTTGCTGTAGTAAATGTCGATGTCTTACTTGTGTGGCAAGTATGATTCATTTCACCTTGTCCTTGTACTTTATCGGTGTTTAGTTGCTTTGTAGGCTAGATGGAAAATTTAGTACACTTATTCGAATCCTAAATTATATCAAATTATTTTTGGTTATAGGCTAGTTAAACAACACAAAAGAAAAAAGAAACGGAACAAAAGAGGCAAAACTACTCCATATAGAAATAAGTTCTTCATACATCTTGACATAAAATCTGCACACTAGTTCCATTCTATTAGAATATGAGTAATAGAGACATTGCTTTGAAAGATGAGGTCTTTAATCTCTTGGATTAAAACTGCATACATCTGACAATTAACAACGGGGCCATTGATGACGTTGATACAATAAAGAGAATCTGAGTAATAAACGAAATCATTGATACCTAAATCTTTTGCTGTGATGACACCATTATAGATTTCAAGAAGTTTGGCGAGCAAGATGTCGGTAGACCTTGTAATGTGACCTTAGAAGGTGGATAAAATGAAAAAACACGTTATTTCACAATGCACCACCAAAATCGGCCCTGACCAGAGACTTGAGGCAACTCCCATTGATGACATGATGTCATTACATGCTTTTTATCAATTATTTTGTTGTTTTTATTGAGTCTATATTGTTCTTAGAGAGGTTGAACGTGAAGAAAGCAAAAAATACATAGATGTTGAATTAACAGCATCATAACACAATTTTGAACCAAGATGTGAGAGTTGCCACTGACTTAAAATCGTGACACGATCCGAGGAATAAATGATGGTTTAATTGTGACAATAAATTAACGTACGAAAAAACCTTCAAAGAATACTAGCTCCCCTATGGAATTAGGAAATTGTAACCTTTGAAGAGAACTCTGATTCAAGGAATTGATAAGGGGTATTTTTGTCAATCATTGTAAAACTAGTGGAACATTATTATGGGTAGGTATAGAGTACCAAACAAGGATAACAAGAGAATTTGAAAGACCTGTTATATTTCTCTAATTATTGTTCAAGTCCAGTTGGCTCAAGTGCGGTAGATTCAACAAGCACCAGTTTTGAGGTGCAACTTTTATGGTGAGAGACATGCAAATAGTGAGTGTGTACTAGAAGGAGTGAGTGAGGAAGCCAACTACATGGGAAACGAACAAAAAGGAAACCTTTACTCAAACACATACAATCATGTGTGGGCACAACATCCTAACCTCAAATACTCTAACAACAACACCTTGGACCCTCTTGTTCCTTCTCCTCAATCTCAAAAACCATGGAAACCATCTGCACTTGAAGAAGATTTAATCGGTTTCAGTAAGGTGCCTCAGAGAAACTGTGCAAAGACATAATGAAGCCTCTATGAAAAATCTTGAAAATAAGCTTGGACAGTTGGCTAAACAGATAGCTAAACAGTCAAATAGAGATTGCTCTTACAACACAATGGAATTTAAGGAAACAAAAGCACTAGAGCTTGATGCCATCACCATAAAGACTTAAAGGAGAGTGTCCATTTCCCTCATCCCTCATGCATAATCTAAATTAACTAATTTATGGGTTATGAGACATGAAATTGATTGATGAAAAGTAAAATGTTCATTATGTATGTTTGATTTTAAGAATTGAAGTTGTTGCATTGATTTGTTTGCGTTCTTTTACCAAATTGATCATGTGTGAATGATAACATGATGGAAAGGTTTATTGATTTAGCCTCTGAAATAATTTGATTGATTGGGTTTTTGTGGTGAAGTGATTCTTATTGTATATGAAAAGGAAATTATAAAAATGAGCTAGGATTTTCTGAAAATTACTACATAAAATACACTCAGTGCAGGATTTTTAATATTTTATTGATTTTGAATTTTTAGATGGGATCAATTGCATAAGGTGCATTTATAAACTGGATGCATTCAGTAAAATAATAAAAAATGTTTGATTTCATATGAATGGTTTAATCATAAGTTTTATGGACTGCAGTCCTGGAATTGATTTCTGCAGATCAATTTTAGTGTTAGATTTTTCTGAAATTGATTACTTTGAATTTGGATATGGTACCAAATGCATTGTCTTCGTGTGTGTATTGGTTATCTTAAAAAAAATTACAAAAATTAATAACTTCAATTTATATGTCTTTGAATGGCACCTGATTTAGCAGAAAATTATGTTTTTATAATCTATGTATACTTTCATGTTCTATACTTTTTCTAAGGGGTCTTAAATGATGAAAGTTACATGAAAGGATGATGGTTGATGTAAAGATGAATTCAATGTGAAATTGGACATTTCTTGTATGTAATATGTAAATGTCTCATAATTGTTTAGATGACTGATAAGTTGAGTGGGAATATTAGGATTCTGCCTAGTTAGGTGGATTCTCCGTCTACAACGGGACGTGTAAGAAGGGGTAAACGGGGCACCGTTTATTGGAGTTAATCTATCTCCACCTTACCAAATGATTTATATAATGGTTTAGGTTATTGAGGTTTTCCCACGTTCGATAACCTAGAGGATTGCTTCTTTTTATTTACAAGTAATAATTTTAAGAATAAGTGATTGGATAGTAATGTTAATTGTGCATATTTAACTGATGTCTTGTTCAATGGCAAGATTGTATTTGTCCCACGTCGGGAAGTTCACTGAGATAATTCATATCTCACCCCATGTTGATTTCTATTTTTTCAGGTATAAGTCGTATTAGGATCTTTCCCATTGTTGTTTTTGTTCAAAATTATTATTTATGTAAATTGTAAACGTATCTTGTAAAATCCAGTTATTCAAAGTTGTTTTGATTGAAGAGTCAAGTTAAAAATTTTAAAGTCAATTCACATCTGAGATGAAAATATTTTAAATTCTTAATAATCAAATTTAGACGTTACACTTTGGAAGCTTTGTATTGGCAAAAACTAAGTGGATCTCCCCTGTACTAAGTGTTCATGAAGGTGAAGCTTTAGGATTGCTAGATGCACTTTGATGGGTTAAAGACTTGTAGATTAAAATTGATTCATTCAAACTTGACTCTAAAAGAGTGATTGTTAAGCTACCACAGTAATAGAAGAGATGAATCGAATCTTAGAGTTATTATTAGAGAATGTAGAAACACATTATCGTCTTTCTTTACGAACTTGAAGTTGAAGTTTATTAAGAGACAAGCCAATAAGGTAGATGATAGTCTTGCTATGGTGACCAAGTCTTATGCTAGTTTCAGCTTTTTCATTGAAATACTTGGTTGTATCCAAAATATTATTTTGAATAAATTTAGATTGTTTATTTCTGTAAAAAAAATAATAAAAAATCTATCAAATTTAATTTTTTTTTGTATTTATTTATTAATAATTTAGTTCAATCATACTTTGGTGGGTTAAATTATTTAAATCATAGTATAGAGGTCTTTCTCATTTGATCTCCAATCCAGTTTTAATGTAAAGGTCTTCCCCATAAGTCATTCCTCGAAAATTGAAAATCAAAGTAGGAAAATAGAAACAAGAAGCTGCAAAATGAATGGCTCAAATTATTTTTTCATTATTATAAATAAATTACTAAATCATCGAACAATATAATATCTTAATATTTGCTATCTGGATCATATAACAAATAAAATAAATTCTTATATTCCTATCCACTTCCACCAAATTGAGCCTTCAACTTCTTCACTTGAGCAAGATCAAGCAGAGTTGTTTGTGCAACTAAACTAGAAGGTAACTTATTTGCAAACAAAAGAAGATCAAGTATTTTAGTACAAGGATTTTCATTACTAAAAGCACCAAAAGCAGTAGCTTTTCCCTTACCAGAATTAACTGCAAAATGCAACATCCCTTTTGGAAAAACAAAAATATGACCCGGTTTCAACGTCTTAGAATAAAATGTAGTAGGTGTCAAAAATCCAGCAGTAATTTCACCTTGAAGTACTGTCAATAATTCGGTTGCATCGGGATGAGTATGCATTGGAATTGATCCACCTTGGTCTATGTCTATTCGCAACGCAGAGATTCCAAGTCCGTTAAGAGCTGGAAAATTGGTGACAGTTGCACTGTTGAATCCAAATTTGAAAGAGTTGTTGGTGTTTCCAGCTACAAGGCCATGAAAGCTAAAATCATCTGATGTGATTCTTGCAAGGGGTTTGCAGGGATATCCTGAAGGGGTGTTTGAAGCCTTTAAATCTGCAACACAAAAATCATTCAAAGAAGCATGGGAAATAGAGAATGAGAAAATAGTGAAAAAGAAAAGCAGGTGAATAATCTTCATCTTATTATTGAATGATAAATACTAATTTTTGAAGTTGTAGGAGGTAATGTTGAAATTGGCTAACTATTTATAAAGAGGTAGGAAGGGGATATAATGTAAAAGATGTCATTTAGTCATAATTGACATATATTTTATATTGTTATTTTAATTCTAAATCAAATTTTGGTCAAAAAAAAATTATAATTTTCTTTTTTCATTATATTATTCTACTCATCTTGACTACCATTTTTTTTGGTACAAAGAAACTTTTTTTTATTGCATATTGACCAACATTAAGTAATTGATACTAATATACTCCCTTAATTAG
>Ga0228710_1007100_pt1 | contig 16722 bp, 12 predicted proteins | sample MedpolnodulmetaG_FD_177995 | JGI IMG/M metagenome (GOLD analysis project Ga0228710, IMG submission 177995) | Root nodule microbial communities from Medicago polymorpha collected in Santa Monica, California, United States - pink nodules | ecosystem: Host-associated > Plants > Roots > Nodule... | reverse complement strand
AAGTCTAGCTTTGTTTCTGACTACTTCACCTTGTTCATTTAGCTTGTTTCTGAATACCCATTTTGTTCCAATAATGTTCTTCTGCTGAGGTTTGGGTACCAGATCCCACACATCATTTCTTTGAAACTGATTGAGCTCTTCTTGCATAGCTAGTATCCATCGATCATCTGATAGTGCTTCACCAACTGTAGTAGGTTCTATCTCTGATAACAATCATATCATAGACTCTTCTTGTCTGAAATATGATCTTGTTCTTCTAGGACTTTCTTTGTTTCCAACGATTTGATCCTCAGGATGTGATGACTTGTACTTGAATGCATTCTTGGATTGGTTAGCTTGTTGAGAACCATCTCGAGATTCATCAGAAGCTACTTCATCTTGAGCTTCTGGTGTGATTTCAGCTTCTGGAATTTCTTCATATTCAGCAGTCTGATCAGGTTCTGAAGTATCTTCATGCACCTATATATCCGCAACACTTTCATCTTGCTCTAGAGTTTCATTTCCAGGCTCTTTCTCATCAAATTTAACGTGCATTGATTCTTCAACACAGAGTGTCTCTGAATTATACACTTTGTATGCCTTTGACCTTTCAGAGTAACCTAAAAAGATTCCTCTTTGGGCCTTGGCATCAAATTTCTTTAGGTAGAGCTTGTTGTTTAGAATGTAACAAGTACATCCAAATTTATGAAAGTAAGAGATATTGGGTCTTTTTCCCTTGAAGAGTTCATATGTTGTTTTCTCCAAGATAGGTCTGATATAGATTCTATTTTGGACATAATATGATGTATTCACTACTTCTGCCCATAAATGTTTACCTAAATTATTTTCATGAATCATGGTTCTTGCCATTTCTTGTAAAGTTCTATTCTTTCTCTCTACAACCCCATTTTGCTGTGGAGTTCTAGGAGAAGAGAATTCATGGATAATTCCATGTTTTTCACAAAAAGCTTCAAATGGCTCATTTTCAAATTCTCCACAATGATCACTTCTTACTTTTAAAATCTTCATTTCTTTTTCAGACTGAATTCGAGAGCAGAAGTTACTGAATACATCATAATCATTATCCTTACTTCTCAGGAATTTTACCCAAGTCCATCTGTTGTAATCATCAACAATGACTAATCCATATTTACTTCCATATAAGGATGCAGTGTTAACTGGTCCAAATAAATCAATATGAAGTAATTCTAAAGGTCTGGAAATTGAGACAATGTCTTTTGTTTTAAAAGATGATTTCACAATCTTCCCTTTCTGGCATGCACCACAAAGTGCATCTGAATGATAGTCAATGTTAGGTAAGCCTTTGACAAGTTGTAACATACTAAACTTAGAGATTAATCTCCAGTTAGCATGTCCCAACCTTCTGTGCCATACCCATTTCTTATCATTCACAGATAGAAGGCAAATTACTTTCTAATCAACCACTTCAGAGAAGTTGATTTTATAGACATTTTCTATCCTCTTTCCTTTAAATACTTTGGAGTTGTAATCCTTGTTGATTACTGTGCAGTTGGTTTTACCAAACATCACATCATAACCATTGTCACAAAACTGACTAATACTCAATAGGTTATGTTCAAGATCATCTAACAACCACACATTATTAATAGAGATAGAGGAGTTACCAATAGTTCCTATACCAATGATCTTGCCAGATTGGTTGCCTCCAAACTTCACATTTCCTCCTTCTTTCATTGTGAGGATGAGGAACATAGACTTCTCTCCTGTCATATGTCTTGAGCAACCGTTGTCTAGGTACCATGATTTTTGCTTTTCTCTTGCTCTTCGGAATATCTGCAGTATTGACAATTTCAGATTTAGGTACCCATTGTTTTATGGGTCCTTTGAGGTTAGTACCGGAAGTTTTACTCTTCATTTCTTGTACCTTGTGTTGTAAGTTTGATTACTTCTGATTAACCAATACCTTAGGTTTAGCAGCTTTTGGTTTTAATTCCCAAGAAGCAACAACTGTTTTGTTCTTCTGAAACTTAGATTATAAGATACCAGACTCTAGTTTCAACAGACTCTGAGGAACTGGTTTTGATCTCTTTAGAATCTTGATCTTTGAAGTTTTAGAATCAGAGTTTGTCATTGCCTTAGGCTTAGAGTTCTTTGACTTTGAAATATTCTTAGTCTTAGAGCAGGAAGCTTCAGGTTCTGACTGAACCACAGTTTCAAACTTAGTGCCTTCAGGTACAAAGAAGGTTTTCAACCCTTCCTTGATGTATTCACAACATGCATTAAGACTGATTTCATTAGGTTTCCCTTATGAAAATCCAATCCCTTTACCATTGTTTCTATAAATGCTATAAATCATAGAAGTCACTTTGCTTCTGTCAATACCAAACATAATAAAATCTTCGAGAGCAATTTCATGTTTACTTAAAGGTTTTCCATTACACTTTTGTTGTAGCTTCTGACAAAGAAACTTGAGCTTCTCTTCATAAGTTTTCAAATGAAGTCAAACCCTCTAAGTCCTTCTTCGGAAGCTTTTAGATCCAATAGAGTTGATTCTTGTTGTTTCATTAAGTCAACATATTTTTCTGTTAAATCTCTCAACTCATTGGTTCTAAGTTCAAAATGTGTAAGGAGCTCTTTAAGAGACTGGACAAGTTCTTCTCTGGGAATTTTAGAGTATACCTCATTTTCATCTTCTGAGTCTGAATCAGGTTCAGCTTCTGATGTCAGTGTAGCTACTAACCCTACAACTACATTTTCTTCATCTTCAGCTTCTTCCTTTTCAGACCCAGATTCACTGTCTAGATCTTCCGAGGTTGCCATTACACTCTTCTTAATCTGCTTCCTGAATTTTCTTGAGTTGAAACTTGATTTCTTTGACTTGTCCTTTGATTTCTCCTTCTGAAGATCAGGGCAATCAACAATGAAATGAACAGGCTTCTTACAGTTGAAGTATCCCTTCTGATCTTCTTTCTTGGAGCTTTTGTAGCCACCTCTCTTACTCATAAACTTCATATTCTTCCTTGCCAGATACTCAAGCTTGTTGGAGAGCATAACCATGTTCTCAGTAGGATCTTTATCAAAATCTCCATCAGGTGATTCATCTTCAGATTCAATAACTTTAAGAGCTTTTGATGACTTCCCTTTAGATGGCAGAGCAATAGGTTTATTCTTCTTAGCATGCTCATGTTCATTTAGACCTATTTAATGAACTTTGAGAGAGCTGACAAGATCTTCAACACTTAAAGTGTTTAAGTCCTTAGCTTCCTCAATAGCAGTAACTTTAGGTCTCCATCTAACAGGTAAGTTTCTTAGTATCTTGCTCACATGATCAGAAGCTACATAGCTTTTCTTCAGTATTTGAAGTCCAGAGACTAGAGTCTGAAATCTTGAGTGCATTTGCTCAATATTTTCATCATCTTTCATCTTGAACAACTCATACTGATGAACAATAATAAGAGCTTTTGCTTCTCTAACTTTCTTGCTACCTTCATAGTTTGCACAGAGAGAAGCAAACATTGCCTTTGTAGTGGAAAACCAATTGAAGGTGAGAAAAACACAAGAAGGGGGGTTGAATTGTGTTACCTTTTTCTTCGTTTTCTCGTAAGCTGAATTCACTGTTCATAAGCAGATAGAGTTCAGCTTCTGAAGTGATGTTCAGAAACTAGATGTTGCGGATAAAATAGAGAGAGATAGAGAGAGAAGAAAGACACAAAGTAATTATACAGGTTCCTTCCACAAACCGGAAGTAGTCTTGTCACCCTTGCACTTCCAAGGAGAGTTCACTAAAATGTAATATCTGATTACAATTACTCACTACTAAAACTAACAAGAGACTTCAAACTACTCAAGCACAACTGCAAGAGATTTCCAATGCTCAAGAACTTAATCAAGATACTTCATATGCTCAAGCACAACTGCAAGAGACTTCTATTCAAACAGAATTACAAAGAAATTTGTTTAAGATTAAACACTTGATATACAATCAGTGGTGTTCACAATACAAATCAGATACAGACTCTTTAAGACTCTAGAATTTCTAAGATATGAAAGTTGTTAAGAAATTCTAAGTGAAATTTGATGTGAAACAATTTCAACAGAGTTTTGGCACTTGTAAATTGTTGTATGAGTCTTGCAATTCTCTATGTCTTCACTCCTTTATATGGAGGTGTGAAAGAGACGTTGTATAATGTCAACACATCAAAAAGAGTCGTTTAAAGCTTGATCAAATCACCAATGATCTGTTACCTGATTTGGTTATTGTCTTATGAAGGAGCAATTTCAAATCCATTCCAAGTCTGGAGGAACACCGTTGCAGGCACAGTTGTTGTTCTTGTACTACCAGACATAAAAATAGAGTAGTGGAGATAGTAGTTGTACACTTCGTACAAATGTCCTTTTTCAACTCTCTCCAAAGAATAAGCATCCAAAGCCTTCAAATCCTTTTGAAATAGTCGTTGCTACGTTCTTCTAGTCTTCTCTGATGATAGGCGTGATTAAATCATCATTTGAACAACATCTGAAAAAGCTTCAATCTTTCAGCTTCTGATGATCTTCAAAACCTCTGATGACGTCAGCTTCTAGTGAACTGCTTCTGAAGAGGTGCTTTTGATGACGTCAGCTTCTTCAGAACCGCTTGTCTTCAGAACCTCTTTCTTGCAGCACAAGCTTCCTTCTTGTTGATTCCATTTATCTCATTTGTTCTTCCAGAACCTTTACTTAATTCAAAGCATTGAGAAAATTTTGTTTGTAGCCTTGTACACTTGAACAAATATTAGCATATCCAATTGACATTTTTAATACCTTGTTATCATCAAAACTCAAAGGGTAATGTTAAACACATTTTGTTCCAACATCGTCTCCTTTTTAATCATTTTTCATAGCCAAATCATTCCTAACTTAAAGCTATGATAAACCACACATAGAAGTCCAATGACACTTCATTTAATTAGGTTTAGGTGTTTGGGATCCATTGGTATACTTAAAAGCACTAAAAAAAAACACGAAAAGATCGGGGTTTTCGGACACAGAGAGGCTGGCACGACCGTGCCAACAAGGCACACGGTCGTGCCACCCAATCACGTGAAAACACGCACGGACGTGCCACAAGGGCGCACGGTCGTGCCACCTTGACAGGTGCAATTTTTCTGATTTTTTGTTTTCGCATTTTTGCGCATAAAATTTCGATTTTCGATCCGTTTTTGATCCCGTTTTCACCAAACGTTTCCTAAACACTTAGACCATTGATACACACTCAAAAACATAGTTTTACAACCCAAGACAACTTAATTCAACTCATCTCAAAATTATTTATTTCACAAAAGTGCTTAAAACAACTTTTGATTTTCTCCCAAACGATTTCTCACCAAAACACATTGATTGAAAACAGAAATTCTCCTCAATTTAATTCATCATAACAACTCCATTAATCCATTCAAATTCTTCAAAATCAAACTTCTCCACTTCTAACCCATTTTCACAAATGTCATAAAAACACAACTTAACCACAACAACACATTTATCATCACCCAATTCATGAATTATCAACACCAACATTTACCCAACAACAATCATAGCATATAAATCATGAATTCATCAATTATCAACAACAACTTCATCATTTTCATCAATTTAAGCTAAAACCTCAAAGTATTCATTTCAACACACAATAACAATGAAGTTTAAGCACCAACAAGTTTATAACAAATTTCACATACCCAAATTTATCACATAATTATGAGCACGAAAATTAACATCAAAATTCATCAAAATCATAATCCATTCATAACAATTATGACCCATAAGTGAAAAAGAAGATTATAGCTTATTAAGTAGAATAGGACTATCCCCCTTACCTCAAATCTTCAAAAATCTCTAGTTAAGGCTTCACTCTCCTCTTCTAGCTTCCTAGCTCTTGCTTTCTTCTCTTCCAAGTTCTTCCTCTTCTTTCTTCGATTCTACTCTCTATCTCTACTACTCTCTTTAGCCACTCTATTTTTGAGAATGTGTGAATGAATGAATGTAATTCTAATTTTCTCTCATGAGTTATCTATTTATACTCCAACAATGGGGTAGGGTAACTCTATTCTTAATGGGCTTAACAATTCTTTACCACTTAATTTTAAAAAGTTACTAAACACTAACTCACTAAAACATCCCATAATTTACCATCTCAAAATAATTACCACTAGTTACTACTAACTTAGTAAAAATAACTATTCACACTAAAACACTAAAATAATATCCGTTCTAAAATTACTAATTTACCCTTACTCATCAAATGACCAAAATACCCTTAGTCTTAAAATGACTAAAATACATTTGTAGGCTAAAAATTCACTAATCCCCAATCAAATACACAAACAAGCATTAAACACATAAAATAAATAATAAGATAATCGTAACAAAAAATGGCCTGTTACAGTTGGTTCTAAAGGATGAGATTATGGGAGTGACAAATTTGAATGTAGAAATCCTTGTATTTTCATCCAATGTGTTGACTTCTGATTGACTTTTCTTCAGATCTTCTACCAAAAACTTTGGGGTTCTCTTAAGCTTCTGATGCTTTCATACTTGTTCAATACTTGATAGATATATTCTGTGATCCTGCACACTTGAACAAATATTAATATATCCAATTGTTATTCAATACTTTATTATCATCAAAACCTTCCAAGAATTATACAAGACCATTCTTGTTCCAACATCCAATGCAATCTGGTGAACAACCAGCACTAAAATTAATCATAGTATCACACTATTTCCGCTCATTTCTTGTGTGGTAAAACAGGCAGGTAAACACTAATTAACTGAGCTTGAACGTTGAAAAGGTCTGTCTTTTAAAGTTTCAGATAATGTAGGCAATGGGTGTAGTAGTTAGTTTACCAAATTGATTTTGTGCTTTTAATAATTTATTTTCTTGGTCCCATGATGCCACTTACACATTTCATTTCCACTTTAACCGGTTGATGTCGCAATCTAACATTGTCAAGAAAATAAGCTCCATAAAAACAGCCGCATATTTTGATTTCATGTTTGTTTTATTTCATTTTATTTTCTAGAGTTAATTAAATTAAGGGTCTAAAAAATATTTATAATTTTGTTTTTAGTACTTAAAAAAGAAAATCGCAGTTTTTAGTCCATATCAAATTTTCCGTCAATGTATATTTTTAGTCCTTGTAAAATTTTCCATCAACGTTTTTAGTTCCTATATAAATTTTTCGTTGGCATTTTTTATCCCTAAAATCCTAAGTGGAAATGTTATAGGGACTTAAAAATGGTACCACCTTTTCAACTGCGACATCTTTGACAGCGTAGCGTATGGGTGTTGTGATGTAATCTTTATGTTATTTTCTATTTTTATTTAGGTGATCCCTCTTGAGGCATCTGTGACTTGACATTGTATTTATTTTGAGTGATTCTCTTTTGCACGTCTTGTGCGAGATGAATCACTTCAGGTTAATCTAAGTTCCATTTTGCCTTGTTAAAAAAAATATAAAATTTTAAATATTTATAAGGACTATTTGCTTAACTAATCATATTTTGTATTTATTATTATTGTTATTTGTAGGACCACACCAAAGTTTACTTTTTTTTTAAGGAACTAACGATGTTTATTTGACAACCTTTTAGTAAAGTTCTCGATTTTTATTTTTTTTAAAGATTCTCAAATCTATTTTATTAGTCAATTCCCATCATTTATAATTTCGAGAATTGGAGCCCCGTTATTATCTTATACAACATGCAGCATATCCATGCCCGTGGGCTGTATATCCCTCCCAAAATGTCAAAATTTCCACATATTCTAGGATTTTGTCACGCTCAGTCTTGACTACCGTCCTTAATTTCAGAAAAGGAAATTAATTATTAAAATAAACAGGGCCACTACTCTTATCAGTGTGTGTTTGGTCATAATATATTGATTTTTTTTTTACCAGGTAAAATAGACTTATATTAAAAACACAAACGTCATTTCTCCTGCATAAGATGTGCTAAAAGAAAACAACGATAATTCCACAAAGAGTTCAGACAAAATGGAAAAACAACAACGGGTATCTATCCTATACCCAAACAAGGAATAGGACAAGATAGCTAATTATGTACCCCTAACACATGAACTGCATTTGTTGCCTTCAACCACCGGTAAGAATTAATTTGAATTTTCTCGAACAACTGATGAATATTAGTTTCGGTGTTATTGAACTGTCTATTATTACGTTCAGTCCATAACACCCACACAAGATGCATAAAGGAGCATTTAGTTGTTGTCCCACCTGTCAAATAAGTGAATTGTAAACAATGATCAGACACATCAATCGGATCCACACCACTCACACCAATCCACGCACGAACATGATGCCAAAGCTTACTGAAAATGGGACAGGAAACAAATAAATGTTGAGCTGTTTCCACTTTCCCACAACCAGCGACACACAATTGGGCATCCTGACCAAGCATTCCACGAGCCACCAAATTCGCCTTAGTAGGCAACTTATTGCAAAAGAGGCGCCAAGCAAGAATAGACACTTTCAACAGGACATGTCTGTGCCAAATCAACTCTGACACCCCATTAACCATGTTGCTGCCATCTGATGTTAGCATATCATAAGTCGACCGACCATAATAGGTTCCTGAACTATCAAGACGCCATCTCCTATGGTGATATATTGATTTTATTTAAAGGTGCACTTGATATGAACCCGAAAAAGAAAAAGAAAAAGAAAACAACAATAGACCTTTACCATATTCAATAATATAGTGTATTTTCTCCCGACATCCAATAAAAATACACTATTTTGCCATGCCAGCTCACTTTTATCTTAATTTGAAAATTAATCATATGAAATATCAAATTACAGACTTTAATTTTCAATTGTGTAAAATCAAATAATATGGTTCTTTAGTGAAAAAATTAATTTGAATGAATTAATTTGCCTTTAGATATATGTAAGGAAAAGAGAGTTTAACAAAAAGAAATTGAGGCAAGAAATCAATTCTAAAGGTGGAAGTTCTAAATTATAAATTTACATTAGACTCAATTCTAAAAACAAAATAAATTGTACTACTCTACAACTTTCAAACATTCAAATAACATGTTTGGAATCGCGTTTTCCATGCATTTCTCGAGTCCCAATGACAAGTTAACGTGAATTTAATGAAGCTGCAATTAGTAGAATCAGGGAAACACGCGCTCTAGGCTATAAAGCAGCTAAAACAAACACATGCAAAATCAATTATACGTCTCTAAAATCAATTTTAACAATTACAAAATAGAACCAATCAACCAAATATGCACTAAAGTTGTACTACATCCAGTCACATTTATAAATTAAAAAATTATTTTTTAGATTCATTTAACATTTAATGTATTTGGTCTATACATAGACGAAATACATTTAAGTGTTGAATAAATTGAAAAAGTATCTTTTTACTTATAAATATGATCGGATGGAGTATTTATATATCATCCCAATTTGCTACAATAGTCAATAGGTATCACTTGGAGCGTCTAGGTGGGTGCGCTAAACCATATATCCACTACATATATGCACTTTATAACTCTCAAGACTAAATGTAAATAGTCTTCCATCGGTTCAACTATACACCTTATAAATCAAAATACCCTCATCAATCATAAAGTATACTACTAGTACTAGCTTATAGCTATATACTCATTGGTTATGGATTGGTTCTCATGGTTATCCAAAACCAACCTAGACCCTTTTCAACTCTACGAGTATAGCCTCATTTTTACCCGCAATGAGCTTCAATTACAAGACTCCATTCACTTCAACCACGAGTTTCTTCAAAGCATGGGAATTTCAATAGCCAAACACAGGCTAGAAATTCTCAACCTTGTCAAGAACCAAAATGAAAAAGTTCCAAAAAACACCAATAAACTTTCGGGGGTTATCAAAAAGTGCCTAAAGAAGTGTCTTAGCAAGCTCATTTTCAATGAAGGAAAAAAAGAAACAAAAGACATGAACATGATGTCATTGCAAAGAGAGCAAAGTTGGAATCAAGGGAAATGGAGAAGAGCATTGGTGAATGAGGAACTCAAGGGTGAAAAAGGTATGCATAGAAACAGGAAAATAGCATTTTCAGGGCCTTTAGATGGAAGAATGCCTAATGAGAAAATGGTAATTAGCAATAAAAAATTGTTGAAATTTTCTGGTCCTCTTGATGGAAAAGTGAATTCAAAAATGGTTTACACAAATACAAGTCCAGTGAGAAAAAGACCTATTGATGGAAGGTTTATGGACACTGCAAGGAGTCCAAGATTTTCTGGAAGAACAAGTCCAATTGATTTTCATAGTCCTTACAACATGACAAGAGATGATTATGATTTTGAGGATTCTGTATTGTGGCGTGCATTGTTTGAAGATCTTAAACCAACTTGATTTTTTTTTTTTTTTTTGGTTAATTTCTTGGCGTGACACCAATGTTTTCTTATGCAAAATGATTGTTTTATTGCAATATTTCTTTCTTTTGGTGCTTCTTTCTGTTTTTCTCCGTCCACTTGAATGTTTCATTATTTTTCAAATGACGTTTGGCATGAATTGAAAGGTTATAGTTAAGGCAAGTTGTATATCTGCACTATGAGAGCATCATAATATATAGAAATAGTTATTGTGTCCTTTTCCTAATGGTTGTATCTTGTTTTTTATATATAGAATTTCCTAATGATAGTCTTAGTTACAATTTCCATACGGAGTATTTCTTATGTGGAAAGTTACATGTACATTATGAGTCATAGACAGGAAAGTTTCACCAATTAAATAGGATTTATTAGTATAGTTGTTCTTTAACTAAGGTACATGTTTGTTTTTCATTGGCATATTCTTATTTACCCGTCAATAAATAGTAGTTAACTCTACCATACTGAGTTGACACAAATCAAAATAATTTATTTGTCTTCTACTATTTATAACAGAAGACAAATAACCTTTTATTGATGGATAATGTAGTTGTCACCTTCCGCATTACCTTTTCTCTCTACGTGGAAAAATCTAATAGTCATTCTTTATAGCTTTCCAAGACCACGTTTGAAGTGCATTGGGACGCAATATTTCCCATGTGAACACCAATCCAAACATTGGCTTAGTTGTTTTTTATGAATTCTCTATTTAATTCAATGCTCATAACATCGTTTCATTTGGTTAGAGGCTCAATTAAGAGAGAAAACTACCTTCAGAGAGTTCTAAGATGACTTGCCCATTCAACAAATGAGTAAACATAACAAATATCACATTTACTGTCACGAATTTATAAATTTCTTTATCATATCATTTGAAGAAATAAGTCATGCAAATTTTGTAACACATTGTCTTAAACACATTATTATGAATGAAATGATGCAACACTTGTGTAACACATCTCCACGGTAATAACTCATGCACTGATTAAAGGTTGTACGTTGGCTACAATAAAAGGGAAATGAATCAGTCATCTTTTTCATTATGAAGGTTGTTTCTGGGCATATCTGATGTCACCCAAAAATAAAGAACGACAATCCATAATTATAACATTAATAAAGTGATCAAATTGTATAATTTTAAATATTTATGTTAATATCAGTACTTGGAGCTCAATTGACAGCAGCTTTGTTAACATTTCTGTATAAATATCAGTACTGATAATATAAAATACAACAACATTACTTGTCAAATGCATGAACAATCACAAAAGCAAATAAAGTTGAAAATTTCGGACAGACTAAAATAATAGCTAATACACATACATATATATCTCAGCGATTGCATCGTCACATATTGAGATGTGATTTTGAAAGAAGCCGACAGATCATTATACACACATAGTAGAGATCATATTATTCCTTAAAACTCAACTCATTAGCCCAAACTCGTTTCTCATTTGCCAGTATCATCTTTAAGCCTAACTAGCATACTAAGAAAGACGTTGTACATGTGACATACCAAAATTTCAAACTTCGTAAGACTAAAAAGGTGGTGTCATTGAGGCTCAACTATGTATACATGGCAGTGAAAGACAAGGAGGAGAGACTACAGCCATTAGTATATAATAATAGACCTAGACTGTTTCTGTTTTTATTCATTGGTTAACTTTACTGCCATCTTAGCGACTCGAAGTTGTTTGAGGAAGTCTGAAAGAGCCTCCAGCATATAGCATTTGGTAAACAGGCTTGATTCTCAAAGTCAGAATAATGCTCAAGATGATACCAGCGGCACAAACACCAGAAAGAATGAAAAACGTCAACTTAAAGCAACTTGCGCCGACACACGAAACACCAGAAGCAAGAAGGTTAATACCATGCTGTTTTGCTGCCTCTTTATCGTATATAGAACCTGCTAGTAGAGCTGAGAAAAGGGTTGCTCCAAGTGGATTTCCCAATGACATGATGTTGCTAAATACGCCAAAGTTCTTCAAACCAAAAAGCTCGGAAGTGGTCGGGATCATTATGGAAACTTGGACACCATAGCAGACACCAAGAAATGCAACTGCAGGATAAAGGGTTCCGTTGACAGCAAAGGCAAACAGAAGGTATACCAATAGCATGACTGTCTGTGTGCATGTCAACCAGAATGTCCTTGGAATCAATTTTGTCCTGAAAATTGTCAAAAACAGAGAAATTGGTTCAATCAATTTAACACAGAGAAAATTGACAGTTTTATGCCACTGTTGTATACTGCTGATAATCTATTCCAAATAATCTATTCATTGAGTTCAGAAATTGAATTATAGTTCATAAAGATTCTTATTATCAGCGTTCAATGCCGGCATTTAAAATAGCTTATTTGATCTGATTTATGACCCAAGTATTTCAACTTATTTTCATAGGATAAATAAGCGAAACAACTTATGTGGAATTTACATTCATTCCTACTTTGATTGTAATACCAGCTAAAATATAATCCCTTATATGTAATAGCTTATTAAATAGGCCTTAGTCTATGTTTGGATTGGCAGTGAGTTTTGCGAAATTATAGTGGCACTTTGATTTTGCTGAAATTCGAAAGTTTAGCTTTTGTCAAATCGCGGTGAGACCATGATTTCATTAATCTCACAGCAGATCCAAACATGCACTAAATAGTGCACTGCACAAAAAACGGCCCACCCCACCCCACGTTTTTTTCAGATCGTAACTGATAGCAGCTTAAGGATAAATCTTATATTCAGTCATCATAAGTAGATGCTGCAAACCTGACAAAATGCTCTGAAACAACTCCTCCACCAAGCCGACCAACGAAATTGCAAAAACTGAAAATTGATAGCAAGGTTGTTGTATCTTCTTCACCTTGTGCAATACCTATTTGGGCTAGATTATTGAGAACAGTAACACCAGTGCCAACACCAACAAAATAAACAAAAAACAATAGCCAAAAGTCAGCCTTTACTATAGCCTCAGTAAATTTGAAATCTTCCCCGCGTTTAGGCTTTCTCTTCTTCTGCTTTATTGCTCCCTCCCCTAATGCAAGAAGCATAGCTACTTCAGATGAATCATCCTGATCGTTCGAACTTCCAAGTGCTCCTGTTGACGAAGATCCAAGCAGTGGCTCTATTTTGTCATCTTTGCCTTGACCAAGTGAGTCCGAAGATCCAACTGGTTGCTCAGAATTGGAAGCTGACTTAGGATACAATGTCATCTTTATAGGGACGGCAACTGGAGCCATGAGAAGAAAAATCATCACAGCCACCAAAATATAGGAAACTGTAACGCTAAATGGAATGAGATTGCCAAATATTGTAGTTGCAAGAAGATATACACCCAAGACAACACTAGAACATTGGATAAATATAAAATGAGAATTAGATGTCGAGTCCTCATCCAATGCTGGGGTACAAGGCCTAACAAGAAACATCATGCTGAAGCAAACAACTGGAATACCAATAGCAAGAAACAAGAGGAACGTAGAAGAAGAATTATGAAGCAATAGGCTGTAAATTTCGGTGAAAACAGCAGCACTAAGCCCTCCATAACCTTTCAGGATTCCTGCAACTTTGCCTCGACTAACAGGGAAATTTCTCATGTTGGTCACAAGAACCGCGGTGGTTAACCATGCACTACTGTTGGTAGCAATAACAAGGGCAAACCAAAGCTGCAACATGATACATGAGTAAATCACAATTAGGCCTTTTCGGTCAAAATATATCGGATGCAAAATGCAACATTGAACACTGCACAGCCATAACTAAAATTTCAAAACATTGCACAAGGACGCTTTTTTCATCTTCGGACAAAAGAAGTCGGACAAGTTCAACTAATGTCAGAAACTCTGCATGTGGGATGTGTATATATGTATCTATATATTTATCTATACAACACGTTTATTGGGCTACGGGAAGGGTATATGAGTAGATGCATGAAGTCATACGTTCAAATCACATTATTTACACTGTACCTAAAAAACAACGGATTTGGATTGCCTGTAGTCAGTTCAAGATACACTCACACTGTAGAATGAATTTGAACCTTCAAATTCATCCATGTATATCATCATTGATTGCGTGAATGTGTGCTCTGCCTTAATAGCAAGCAATCCAGATCCAGAAAAGAAAAAACAAATTTTTGCAACTAAAATTTTGTTTCCTCATAAAAGGGCTGATTATCTTGAACTTTTGTGCAGTATAAATTAAAATTTCAATAAATATGAAGACAAAAGACAATGAAAAACATGCTCGGTAAGGAGCACAAAAAGAAGACAGTAAAATTTGATTTCTTCAATTCTAAGGTTACATGTCAGAACTGTCAAAAAAAAAATGTACATGAATATGCATAAAAAAATGACTGAGTTAAACAAACAATTTAATATGTAGGAATTATTGAATCACAATCTACAAAAATTTCAATAGTATTTGTCGATAAAAATCCGTATTTAAGTAGCGATAAAAGAATTAAAAACTATTCCAGTTTTAGACACATTAATGCTATGATTCTCCACTTCCTACCTCCTTTAATAAGCCACAAATCCAGCAATTGTATTTACAAGAAAAAAACAACCAAATTCATATAATAAGCACTTTTAGAAACAGATGCAGTTTCAAAAACATACCAAACTAGCAAAAAAGAAAACTAAAGAGCATATCATATATGCATAGTCGAATACATAGTTAAATCAATCCATACAACGCTTTGCTCTGGCTTCAACTAGGCCCGCTAATGTCCGGTGGGATTAGTCCTGGATGATGATTGCTCAATAGACCTCTTGATTTGCTCAAAACTTCGCAAAAACAAGCATGGGAAGTTAGGAGTTAGGACCGGATCGGCTTTTTAAGCTAAAAAATGCACATCCGGAGTTATGACCGGATGAGATGAGCAATTATGAGAGGCCTATCGAGCAATTATCGGCCCGGATCAGTCAGTCTAAGCCGGAGTTTTAAAAAGAAAAAAGTGAAATTAGATCTAACTAACAGTGAGTGAGTGAGTGAGAGAAGAGTTAAAACAAACAAACATACCAACAAGTAAGGAAGATTAGTGAGTGTTTGAGAAACAGCAAGCCAAAGAACACCATAACCAATAAAAGAAGCAAAAGCACCAACACAAAGTATTAACCAAGGTGGGAACTTATTACAAGCAATACCAGGAAGCAAACCAACGTTTTCACCAATATCATTAGCCACACCAAGAAGTGTAACCTGTCTTTGGTTAAAACCTAATACAGATTTCAAAGAGTGTGAGTATAAAGGAAAAGTAAAAGTGTTTCCTGATGCTATTTGTACCCAAACTGCTGCTCCTAATCCTACCCATGGTGGTCTGCTTCCTCCTTTCAGAGTTAATGTCATTTTTTTTCTTCTAAATTTTATGTTACTAGTTTTGTGTTTTGGGGTTTTGGTTATATAGAGTGAGATTGAGTGGGAAATGAGTTAGAGGTGAAGAAACATGTGAAGTAGCGTGGTTTGTGTAATTGTGTTTTTGAGAAGAGAAAAGGGAAAGGAAGGAAGTGAAAAAGGTGCTAAAACCAAATTTGAGGATACTAATTTAGATCTTTGTTTAATTGCCGTACAATATCGATGTGTTGGACTTGGACGTTTCTAGTTCTAGACAACAAAGGGAAATTACCAAAAAACGTGACAAATTGTTGTTTTTTTCGTGTGAGTATAATATATGTTATCGATTAAATTGATTTTGTCAAGTTACTCAATTTGCTAATATAAAATTGGCTTATGCTTTCGTCCTTAACTTATTTTTGGTTTTCACTTTGATCCCCTAATTATAAAGTGTCTCAATTTTGTTATATTTTGGTTCTATCTGTTAATTTTTTGTCTCAATTTTGAATCAGTGACGGATCCAGGATTTTTGAATAGTAATAGTGCGGGCACTATATATAAAAAAATTTAGCATTAATAATTATCCTCTAAGATTATTCATATTATGGAAACTTTGAATGATACGTCTCTATAAAAATAATTAAACAATCATTTAACTAGTTATCCCTACTTGATTTCGCATCTAATTATATAATAGTTTGAGATATATGATGATAAGTGTGGGTCAAGAGAGAAATGATTTGTGATAAGTGTGATCCATGTGGTCAAAATGTCAACTATTGATACATTATACTGCTAAAAAAATTGTTTCTAAAAATTTTGTGTGGGCACAAGCCCACAAATCCTACAACATGCATTCGTCCCTCAGGTGAACCAACTTTATAGGTGGTCCACCATAAACCTTATTAAATCTTTTATTTTAAATGGTTTGATTTTTTTTTAAATGGAGACCGTTGGATCATGGAGGGATCTATCGTAGATTATAATCTCTCTCTCTCTCTCTCTCTCTCTCTCTCT
>Ga0228710_1007099_pt1 | contig 16723 bp, 6 predicted proteins | sample MedpolnodulmetaG_FD_177995 | JGI IMG/M metagenome (GOLD analysis project Ga0228710, IMG submission 177995) | Root nodule microbial communities from Medicago polymorpha collected in Santa Monica, California, United States - pink nodules | ecosystem: Host-associated > Plants > Roots > Nodule... | reverse complement strand
ACCAATGAATAAAAAAAAAAAAAAAAAAACATCCACCTCATGATGGGAAAGTCAGTGTTCAACTTCTCAAATACAGAATTTGATACGATCGTATTTAATGAAGGGGCTTCAGACGTAACGACTGTGTAAATTCATGTTTTGTGGTTTTCTTTTGAAATTCTACCAATCCTTGTGTAATTGTTATTTTACTACATGTCCGCTAATGTATTTGCATGCAAATTGTAGTTAGTGTCATTTCAGTAGTTAAGAAGGTAATTTGGGTAGTTTTAGTCAAGTTTTGTATAGAAATCTTTCAACAAGTCATGAATGGCCAAAAGACGGGAAAAAACCTTGAAGCCATGGAAATTCACCTGAACCAGACAACTATGTAATCATGTTATGCTTTTTACAAGTTTATCATTAATTAAGCTTAGGGCATAGTCGTTACAAACATTTTGGGGAGAAGAAATGGAGTAAACAATGAAGAAACCAAGGAGTCAGCTTCTAGTTACCTCACATCATGTGCTATGAGCCCGAATCGCGAGAATATGATTTAAAACCAAGGTGATCGTTGTTGTCTATCTTGCATCGCGGGCTATGAGCCCCGCATCGCGAGATAAAGCGACATGCCAAAAGGGATGCTCACTGCCAGCCTCGCATCGCGAGGAATAGGCTCGCGTCGCGAACTAATTTCCCTAAAACTTAGGGAACTGGACGCTTATAAATACTGAACCTCTAGGTCATTTGAACAACGCCTTTTGACTAGCAGACGAAGGAAGAAACATGATTTCAAAAGGATTGAAGCGACCAAAACCATTCGGGAGTCAATGAATCATCAACCAGTTACCTTTTCACATGTTCTCTTATTCATATATAATTACATGTGTTTAGAAATCATGAGTAGCTAAATCATCTCTAGGGTAGATCATGAAAGAGGAACTTCCTTGTAATTCTTGTTCATGTAACTTTAAATGATTCAATGAATTTCAGCCGATTACTTTGTTATTTTATTCAGTTAATCTTGTTCTTAATAATTTTCATGTGTTCAATGATTATTAATTCTAACCTTTTCCATAAATCGATTTGAGATTGATAAGAATTACTAAACCTAATTTTGAGACATAACCTATTTTAACCATTCAATTATTGATTAGATTTAGACATAAAACTAATGACAATTGTTACATACTTTGGCGTTCTTAAACCTTCAATGGTTCTACCCACCTAAGACATTAGGGAGCATAACCATTGAAAGAGAGTTATTGACCAATAAATTAGCTAACTACTTTGTAGTTATCTAGATAAATCAAGGAAGGAAATCTGACATGACCTAGTCGTTTACTCACTCTCTCTTAAAGAATTAAAACCAACCATTTTGCCGTGTGAAAAACCCCTCATTTGTTGTTACAATTAACCTAATCATAATCTTAGTAGTAATGTTGAAACTAGACAATCCTTTTTGAGACGAACTCTTTTCTCTAAATATTATTACTTTATGACACACTAGTACACTTGCTAGTAAATTTATTCATCAAGTTTTTGGCGCCGTTGTTAAAGATTGTTGATTCATTCCAGCAAAGCAACCACAACGTTGTTTAGAATATTAGTTAATTTTTCTTTGAATAGAATAACACCCACTGTTGCTTTTAGTCTTTGGTCTAGAACTGCACTAACACTCATGACAAAAGCAAATAATGGACACTTATAATACCACCACACAAGAAAGGATTCAATGCAAATTTTCACAAGCAGCACACATTCAAGGTTAGAAGGAATGTTGGATCAGATCATATAGAAAACAACAAAGACCTTCAAGACATTAACATAAGACAGATGGAGGCACACACCAATAATATGGAAGCAGTGGAAAGAAGGATGCTAGCGCTGGAACATATTGAATCACACTACAAGAAGTTACTCTTTTTTTTTGAAGAAACTACAAGTTACTTGTTTGTTTGTTAGGGCAAAGTCTTGAATCACACTACAAGAAGGTGGAAACAAAATCAGAAGACATCATAAACGAAGACTTAGTCATGAAATTAGAAGGTAAGAATGAAAAGGGACTCATCATCCATAAATAAAAGGTTGCATCAAACCTAGAAACTGGTGAGTTACGAGATGAAGTAGAACTGGAAGTAGAGGATATGTGCAATGATGATTCTTGCTTATTCTCTAGTATATGTTACTATTAGTCCATGGAGGTAGTTGAGAGAAAAGTGTCTCCCTTTCCAACAGGTCAGTCCTAATTTTTTTATCTATGTTCTCTCTTCCATCTTTTTATTGAGGGGATGGTTTTGGACCAATTTTTGACCCAAAATCACCCATTTTCATTTTTTTCTCTCTATTTAAATATGAATAAGTGATTTTGACATGGATCAAGAATTTTTCGTTGTGATTTCGTCATCTAAGTGCAATTTGTTTTTCATCGTCTTGTGTGACATTTGATTTCCCATTTTTCATACTCGGTTATTTAGTGTCAACATTGCATATCTGAATGTATGTGTATTTTTGTCACGCATTTTGTCATTGTGTGTTATATATGTTATTAACTTGCATGTTTTGAGTTTGTTCGCAGATTTTTTACGTTTTTAGTAATGTTGAATGATATAATCTATCAACTTAAATGAATAACTTTCGTTTTTTTTTTCAAAAAAAATACTATTTTGTTTTTGAAGCAAACAAAAAAATACTATTAGTCCATGGAAATTTGAGTCAATTTTACTTCGCTTGATTTTATTTTAATCTGATTAAAATCTAAGGAACATGCACTTGTTCTTGCAAATCAAACTTTTTTAGCCTGGAAACTACACTTCAATTTTTGTTGAGTTCGATTCATCAACTCGTCTTTTTATTTTTTTTTTCGTTTTTTGAATCTGGTGCATTAGTAGGAATTAATTATAGTAAAATCACGATTCAATTTATGCAAGTCTTAGTTCAACTTAAAAAAGAAATGCACAAATTGTCATTTGGGATCTTCTGACCAAGGTTTGAACCATTTATGTGTATGAACAGTGACTATTTTCATTTCGTATATTAAAAAAAAATAAAAATTAACCAGCTTAATTTTTCAAAGATAAGGCAAGAATATTTAATACGTTTGATCTTTTTAATAGTGAAGATTCTTTCAACTGCAGTGACTTTAGGAAAAGAAAAATGCTTGATGGTGCGAAACATTTTCGCAAATATCGCACGAAGCATGTATTTTTTTTTTCTTTTGAAAGGACGAAGCATACATTTTTGTTATTCCCCTAACACTGAGCAAGTACGCACCATAAAAAACAATCATATATGGTAATTTTTATTTTAAATAATAATAATAGTTTTAAAATTTGTTTCGCTAAAAATAACGAATATTTGATAAGATAACTTATAACGGATGACTTTATAGTGGATAGTTGATAAGTTTGTGTATAACTAATAGCGGATAAACCAGTTGATTAAATTTTTAGTGTTTGATAAAGTACAGATTGAACTATCTTATAAATATAAAATGACATAAAACTGATATATTTAATTAATTTTATTTTTCAATTAAATTGTAGCAAGAAAGTTGTGATAATTAATAATAGTCTATAATCTTTAAGGTATAAGATACAGTTTTATTTTTCAAAACTGTCGAATTTTAAAATAGGGGGACCAATTCCTCAGAAAGATAAAAATAGAATGACCAAAATTGTAATTAAGTCTTTTTTTTTTTTACAAATAATTGTTATATTGTATCATTGAAAAAGATAAATATAGATTGTTACAATATAAAGGTACAAAATTTACATGCACCAACACAATAAAACGAGCAAATAAACAGACACGGAGTACCCATCGATCGTTTGTTTATTTATAATAATAATATTTTTGGGAGAATAATAAAAATAATAAAGTGTGGATTTGTAAGTAACTTGCTTTTAATTGTGTGGACATGCTTAGGTGAATAATAAAAACAAATGCTTCGTGTGGTTTGTGGGAAATATTTTCGCACCATTTAGCATCACATATGACTGTAGTTAATCTCTTTAAAAAAAATTACTAAGTTAATCTGAATCCTAAATAGGATTAGGGAAGTGTTTCTTTACTAAAAATAGTATTTGTACCCTTTTTTTTTAACTAACAATAAATAGTCCCATCTTAACTAAGTCTTTTGTTCATTTCACACATATTAAAAAAAATGTATAAGTGAAAGACAGAAAAATAATTTTGAGTGTTTTGTCAAGTATTGGTTCATTCCTTCTTATCATAAATGCAAAGTATAATATATTTCATTCGTCCCAAATTGTATGTCGTTTTGGAAGAAGAAAAAAAATTGTCCCAAATTATATGTCGTTTTACAATACCAACGAAACATTAATGTTACTTTTCATATTATATCCTTAATTATTTATTACTCTCTCTTCTTTCAATTCTTTAATTTATCTTTCTCATACCATTTATTAAGGACAATTTTTTAAAACATCTCATAATATCTATTTCCCACACAAAATTAATTATATTTCATACTACGTGTGAAATGCCTAAAACGTCATACAATTTGGGACGGAGGGAGTATTGAATATTGGGAGTGATGAAAGTAGTATTAATTAGAGTTATAATTAGGAAAAAGTTATATTTTTTTGTGTACAAAGAAAAAAAATTATTATTGTATTGAAAAGTGAAATGGATCAATTTTTTTGGGACAATATTTTTTGCAAATGGCTCATTTATTATGGGACGGAGGGAGTGCAATAAAAGATAAATTAATTATTTTTCATATATACCCAAAAACAAATTATGTTTCACATACAGGATAAATTTAGAAATAGCAATACAAGTTTCTAAATACCAAGAGGACCTATATTTATGAAGTTTAACTTTTCCTCTTCAGTAAAAGAAAATGATCATGCAATTCAAGTGTGGCAGTTCCTAGTGATGTTCAACCATAAAAAAGAATACAAGAGAGTAGGTCAATTTTCATCTTGCAATACTTAATTTATTACCATGGGCACGAAATATATATTGAATGCTTGTGTTTATAACAGAAAGTTGGATATGGTATCTATCATCTAAAATTCTAAATACTCAAAATTTGAGCAGGTTTACATCACAGCCTGTATATTCAACCACTTAATACTGCAAAAGTACAAAACCTAGGAGAAACTTTTAGAGAAGAATAGCTAATCACCATGCAAGCATCTACTACAATTGCATTGAAAACCGAAACCTCGAAACAACAGTTCTCGCCGAGCATCACGGTCCAGACTGGCATCAATATAGCAGATTCTCAGTTCTTCACCTGTAATTTACCAAAGAGATTTGTAGTTGATCAACGATAGTTTTAGGAAATAATTTTAAACCAGCAACTTGCTACAATCTGAGTCCACTATCTTATAGTAATGTTTCTTTCTAGTAAAAATGTAAGAAAATGAAAGGATAAAAAAGGTTTTTGATTCTAATAATAAAACAAGATGATGAATCATACTCACACCTGTATTTTCCTAATTTCAGTTATTACATTTTATTTACTATATAAGACAATGACTATGAAGGATGCATGGAAAACTTTGACTGAAAATCAAGGATGGTAAAAACAAAACCAAGTTTAGCAAGATCACCAATCACAATGCGATAACAGAATAACTACATTCTAAAATTGGATGATTACATAGATTGGCATCTTGCATGGTCAATGAGAACATTTCTGTCCTTTAAGCTCCTTACAGCTAACTTTTAATTCCATTTGTTTGATTAATGAGTTATTCGTGTTTCTATGATCTCACAGCTTTGTATCTCATTCATGCAAGATATTAGTGGCATTTAATAGTAAACTACTTCATTCTAGTTCTATCTATAAAGCTTAGATGAAGCTAATAGCCTGTTTGGTTTGGCGGTATATGTGCTAAACGTACGTCTCAAAGAGCACTAGACGTGAATAGAAAGAAGCTAGAAAGCATGGCTTCCACGTGAACGCAGTTTCCTGCCGTGATTTCTCACTTTGCAACGCCACACCAAACACTCACTAAATCTAAGAACTCTTCACCAGCAAAAGCAAGGAAATTAGATATCATTAGAATTTAGGCCAATTACAAGATTTAGTAGTTTCTTCTGAGGAATGTCAAATAATTTTCAAGACAAATCAGTTAAATTTATTTTTCTTTCTTCATCCATAACAGTCGATCAATAATAGTTAATCCTTATCTGATACTCTGTAATACCAATATATAAATAGATAAAAATAATAAAGAAAACAAGACATTGGGGGACCAAACCAAAATCCATGGGAAGTCATTCAAATCTAAAGTTAGAAAGATTATTCATATTACTAAAAACTCTTCTGAAATAAAATCAGGGATTATGTCCCACCAAGTAAATCCCAGACTGGAGGTACGAATGGAAATAAGTTTGCCATCACAAGCATTTCCTTCTCAATAAATTTGAGTAGAAGAAACGCATATGGGTAGTTAGCATCATGCAGCTAACCCACCTATTACGCAATCACCAAGGGATAAGCAAATGGTTTTCAAATGCAGAGACCACTAGAGATGAGTCACACTCAAGTCAAAGATTATGCCAACCTTTCTCGGATGCAATTTCAACAGCCAAAATGGCACCCTTGAGCTTGCTTTAGCATAAAGAGTGTAACGAACCCAAAGATTGGCAGCAAAGCACCCAAGGGTGGCTGCACTGTCTAGAGAGAGTTAGCTACATACACGTACCAAACAACACTATTGGCTTCATTAAAAAAATAAAAAACAATAAAACTTTTAAGAAAAAGGTTTTAAAAGGTATTCTCCTAAAGTGTTCTGTCAATGATTGATGTTATAAAAGATGGGTTGGGAAAGAGGTTTGCATCGAGTGTTGACTTTATTAACGACTACCTAAGACAAGCATCCTTTTCTATCCAGGTTATGGACCAGATTTTGTTGATAAAACATGATATAGGCAAAAAATCCATTAAGTTGTCAGACTGTCACAGGCAAATACATCAAAATGAGTAGCAAGTTTTCAGGAATCATTGAATGCACTACTTTTCGGACGAGCCATCCTACAAAATTAAAAGGGAAAAACTTCTGATCAAATAAAATACAATTGAGGACAAACCTTCATCAATGTCACGGAGGACCTTCAATTTTGCCACTGCATTATCTATCCATATAATGTGTGCATTGGGATCTGCAATACCAATAAGTGAGATTGTTCATTTCTCAGGGTTAAAAATGACAAGGTTTAGAGAGGTTGTCTATGCGTGTGTAATTTTCTGGTTAAATAATTTCTCCTAAACATGGAAGACAAATATTCGTTAAAATTTAGCTTTTCCAGTTTTGAGACAACTGTGCTTGATAAATAATTTAAAAGATGTTGAAGAAATATAAGCTCATGTTGACGGCATAGAGAAAAGTAAAAGAAAATTGTACTCACCACAATCATGATTATAGAAGGAAGGGAGAATATAGACAGCATTTCCAACAGCAGCTTCGGCTTCTACAGATGCAAATGCTGAAGAAAGAAGATCTTCATATGATCCACCACCAGCCAACTCAATGCGAAATGCATTGATTCGAATTCGTGCCAAAACATTGATGTACCATTGTTTGGTTAAAACTTAAAATGCCAAGATAAGTAATCTCTCAACATATATTCATGATCTCTTTATGCATGTGTGTTATATTTATCTACTTCAAACAAAATGTTCCTAAAAAGAAGGATACAAGCAATTTGTTCATCTGCAATAAGTGCCTTTGTGAAGGCATTCCTTAGCAAGTTGAACCCCTCTTCCATCTGAAAAATGATGTTATGCATAAACATACTAAAGCAGCAGAATACAGATGCCAAAATATTATCAAACTTCAATTAGAACATCATTAATGGTGAAAATTTAATATGAAATACAATGATAAGCAAAAAGCTTTCCTTCGAAAACTAACGGGTGGTAGGCATCCAAGAAAAAAGGGTAGATGAAAAGTGCTTGCTAGTTGGACATACAATACTTCCTCCGGTGTTGATATTAAGTAAAAATAACTAATTTCACAATTATTAAAAATTTAGTTAGCACAATTAATGTTCTTGATCTCTAAAAAATGCCCTTCATGAGAAGTTATTCCATGAGAATAAAAGAGTCATTGAAAAAGAAAACATACATTAATTGAAGGGTATTTTAGGATAGGCAACATTAAGGGAATCATTGAGAAAACTACTAGTGGAGTTGAGAGGATCTTCCATTCAAATGTTCACAACTAACTAGTTTTCATTGTCTATAGAAGAAACCTGTCAACTAATCATTGTCGTTATAATAAACTTCTAAATTCTCACCTCTAAAATCATCTCAGGTGTCAAATTGGCAGGTTGAAGTATGTCAAGACTGTCACTTCTGGCAACTCCTGATATGACCATGCAAGCCAACCGCTTTACCAGAAAGGGAAATTTTAAACCCCGGTTCCTTTGAAAAGAGGTTAGGTAATTTTAGTGCAATAAAATACTACATGATAAGCTGAGGTATTAAGAGTTAACAAACACAAAATGTTTCAGTAATTTATCATTAGGGAGACAACCAGACCAGAAATTGCCAATCATAGGGCTAAAAACAAGGTAAGGCTGTGTACAATACACCAAATGGTGGGACCCTTTCCCAGATGCTGCGTAAGTTGGAGTTTTAGTGCACCGGGATGCCCTTTTTTTTAGGGCTATACTTAATAATCAGACCAATTGAAATTTTAGAAGTGAAGTGTTTTTTATGATCAAAATTTTATTACTTAGAGTACAACAGGTACTCTAACCCAACAAAGAAAGCATTCAACTCATGAAGACTGTAAACAACATAAAGAATTACACCGCCAATCAGTAAATTGTACACCCGAATTTCCCAATTCTGTTTATAACCAACCCCATGATGAGACCTTTATCTGAGACACAAGAATTATGGTCCATAGAACTTACTAAGCTACTTACAAAACCGAAGAGAAAAATTAGTCCCATTAAACTGATGAAATGACAAGATGTATACATCTTGAATCATGCAAGAGGTTTAAAGATTATTGAAACCCACGGCAACTGAAGATGCTAAAGAAAAGTTGTCATACCGGCAATAGTTATTAAAATCCATCCAATTTGCTTTCATCTCAACATTGTAATATTCCTATAAATATATCAAAATAAGTACATATCTGAAGAGAAGAATACATGTTTTGTTATTTCTCAGGAGACTTTGTGAAAGCATGATTAGAAGAGTGTTAAAAAGGGAAGAAAAAACGAACGCACGCACCTGGGTATGAGTGCGGCAACGGTGAGAACAAAAGGGTGAAGAGAGGTTAGGGAGTCTGGCGAGACAAGAGTAACAGACGGGATGAGGAGCGGATGGTGAAGGGTGGCAGACGGCGGGTTCAGCGGTGTGGATGAGATCTCCGGCGGGGATTGGACGAGTTGCGAATACGGCGCGACCCACTGTGTCTGTAAGGGAGACTTGGATTGGAGGGGGCTTCTGTGTTGAGATGGTAGAGAATGAAAATGCGAATGAGAAGAGGTGATGTGGTTTAGTGAAACGTGAAGAAGCTAAGCGGAGAAGTGAATGTGACAATGCCATCTCAGATACTACTACTCTTCACCCCATTCCACTACATACAACAAGACTACAACAAGTACAACACTCACGGTCTTTGGTTTGATTCTCTCCGCACAAGACTACAGACAGGTTCCTCAGCGAGGCCACTTCTCTGCTGCTCCATCTCAGCCATCAAATTAATCCAATGGCAAAGATGTAACATGAGCAAAAACCTTTTTGCCCTTTTTTTATTTCACCGGGTCAAAAGCGTTTTTCTTCATGTTATATTATCTCTGTCAATAGCTCAGATGGAACGGCAGACAAAGTGACCGTTGAGAATCCAGATTGTCACCACTCTCGAATATCATAAGTTTTGTTTGCGAGTTTAGAGCACAAAGGGAAGAGAGGGGTTTGAAAAAAATATGAGTAAGTGAAAGAAATAGTAAGTATAATGTTTTTAAAACATGAGTAAGGAAGAAAGGGAACTCAAAAATTTAATATATCTCGTTATAATGTTTTTAAAATTAAAAATATATTAATAGTAAGTATTAATTTATCATTATCTATGTCGTGATAAAATTTAATCTATATCGTGATATTGACTTTTTTTTGTACAAATTTGTGATATGAACTTTAATTCGTTAAGTTGTAAAAGTATTGTCCCTTCCATTAGTGATCATTATTCATATGTGTACTTTAATTTCTTATCAGCATTCGTTCTTTCATTTTACTTCCAAATTTATCAGCATTCATCTCATTGCTTATAACAAAATCAAAATCAAATTCCATACTAACAATCAATGTATGCGAACTCATCTACTATGCCCAGAATACGTGGGTTAGGACTCTAGTACAATTACAAAAACCATTCATTATACATGTTAAGTAACAATTAGTGTTTTTTTTTTTATATAAATCGGACATCCTTGTGCACAACCCTAATCCCTCAAGCCGTGCAGAACACGAATAGGCAACAAAAACTCTTCTCAATAGTTTTAACGCTACCACATTCTCATATTCAAATCCAAACCTAATTAAAAAAAATTAAAAAAACACAACCAAGATTTTTTTATATATGACATATCATCTATGCAGTGATGATCTCCAATCAAGAAGTTGTTGTGGACAATCTTTGTTAAGTTCCTGAGGTGGTAGGAAACAATCAATAGACAACCCTTGAACATTAAATGCAACATCATCAATAGTCCATGACTCTTCCAACCTAGTAATAGCAGGTCCATCCTTAAGATTATCACCAAACCTTGTTATCATCACAGTTGTTGATCCAGCATGTGCAATCATAACACCATCAACAGCTCTATAGTCTTCAATTTTTGTTGACATTGTTGTTTCCCAATATGTAGGGTTTGTCCCTATTGCTTGAATCCTTGTCAAATAAGAGTCCTCTAAGTGCACTAAAAGTCCACTTCTTTGACTAAAATAACCAAATATAGCATGCTTTATCATCTCGGCCGTGTTGTCGCTCCGTTCGATTAGGTCCTTTTGATCGGCCGAGAGTTTTAGTACGAAACAATCTACGCCGTTGATTTGTTTCTCCCCCATGTGTTGTGCTGCACTGAATACAGCTGATACTGCTAAAGGGTCTAGTCCCTACATAGCAAAACTACAATTAATGTTTGTTTTTAAGGTAACAAAAACAAATCACTATCACACACATTAGTTGAGACTAGCTGGTGATGCTATTTTAGATGTTTATCAAATCACAGGTTCAAACTTCATAACTACTGATAAAGAAAAAGACAAGAAAGTTTAGGAATGTGGTTAGATTGAATAGTTGAATGAAATTTATTAGGGAAGCAAATGATCCAATTCATTGGCCTGCAGCTAGCATATGCAAGTGTTGTAAGTCCTGAAGTTTATTAAATTTGAACAATAGCAGTAGTTAAATGCCATTTATGACTATTTAAACAAATTAATGATCTTTGATTAATCACTTTGACAATACTTTTCTTCTCATAATTACAATGTTATATAGCTAATATTCCAAACACCATCATATGTTCATAACACATTTGAAGGTTTACTAAGTGTGTGTTTGGTTCAACAGTTACCAGAATTGATTTTGTGTCTATAGGAATAGAAATAATGATAAGTAACATTTTTGTAATGTTGAAAAGTTTACACTAAGTTTCATACTAAACTTGTTTTCAAAGTACAAACATCTAAATATAAAGCATTTCACTTCAAATTCAGTTTTAACCAAAATCAATCACACTTGGGTTGGCCTAGTGGTATTGGCTTGGAACCTGGGAGTGTGCTCCTCCTCAAGGTCTCAGGTTCGATTCTTTCTGGTGTCAATTTGAGGGGGTTAGTTTAGCTTCTTCAAAAAAAAAAACCAAAATCAATCACATTCAAAATCAAGTTTAGCAAATGAACTTACCTGAAGTGCACGGCGAAGAGGACGAACACCGCCTTTAGCAGCGTGCACACCGAGCCAAGGTGTGTGACGCCAAGCAATAGTGCCGTTACTACCAGCAAGAACCTTTTGGCCACCAACAACAATCTCTATCTGCCAATTATCAGGAACCATTTGCCACATCACAAAACACCCTTTTTCTGAAGTTCCATTAACACCACCGCCACCGACAGATCCAAGCTCGTCCACGACAACCATTGTCACTTTCCCAGTTGTAAACACATTCTTCACTGTCCCCTCCAACTTCCTACACCCTGTTGCAGCTGTGAATTGTTGTATAATATATTGCGCCGAAGACGAAACCTGTAACAAATTGTAACAAAATAAAGATCACTGAAAAAGGATCAAACCTTACATATACATGGTAACATTAGTAGCCATTATAAACATTAATAAAAGGTGTTTCATATGATATAAAATAAGAAAATGACCAAAATATACATATATACTCCTAAATTGAACACTTTTAGCCAACTTTTTCAAGGCAGTAAGTAACCATTTTCAATCAACAAAGAACATTATTTCAATTTTCAACCATAACTGATAGAGGCATTATTTCAATCAACAAAAAAACCAATCAAACCGTCTAGTATTTGGTTCCATCTGAAGATTTCCTCAGGATGGCCGGGGCCTAAGGGCGAGTTTTATCGGGTAAAACCAATAATTAGAAGCATTTTTTCTTTACTTTTGTTTTGATTGAAGTAATTAAAACATGAGGTTAAATTTAGATGGAAGAGAAAATAACTACTAGTACACTAATATTTGTCTAAAAAATGACCGACAAAAATATTTAGCAATTACTAAAAATGGAAAGAGAAAAAACAGCTTTATTTATTTTTCATGTGAATGATTATGAAGAGAAATGAAATGTTTTACAATCATAACATTACTAGTACTTAATTTCTTCTTAGAATTATGTAATAAGATACATTTTATAGCACACACTAGAGATATTAATTATAAAAGTATAGTATAGAATTGCATGGAACAAAAAAACTTACCTCATTGAGGGGTGATTTAGGATGAATAGGAACAGGAAAAAGAGGACAACCAAGAACACTAAGAAGCATCTTGAGGTTAGATTTCTTGTTGAAAACAAGTGAAAAATGAGTCTTGATCCAACTCCAATTCATCCATAACTGAAAACCTTTCTTTGAGTTATGTTTTGATAATTTTCTTTCATTTTCTTCATTGATAGGTTCTTCTGATAATGGTGCAAGCCTACCCATATCAAAGGAAAATGGTTGGAAAGAAGAGAACAGAACACACTTCAAAGGAACATAATAGTCTTTGATGTTATTGATGTTGTTGTTGTTGAATGTTGCTGTTAATGTTGTTAGTTTTGATGTTTGTGGTTTAAGCACACGCATGATCAAGTGCGTGTAGTGCACGATGAAAAAAGCATGATCCCAAATTAACTGCTAGATTGAATATGATGTGACACCATAGGTTCATATTATTAAAGGAATTATGAAAAGGAACTTATAAAAGATTAGGAAAAAAAGAATTGAAGATGGCCATGCTTTTTAGAGCTTTTGGATTGAATTATTTTATGGTGATGATGATACTGTGAACTTATTCAGTTTCATGATGGAATCGTTTACCCTTTGCTTTGGGAGTAAGATTGGAATTTAGTCACGGTGAGGGTTATTAAGCATGATTTAATTTCTTGGCTTAACTAGTGTGGGTTTTGGTTGGTTGGATGTTGAAAGATGAGGATGAAAAAGAGGTAAAAAATCTAGATTCTTTTTTAAGTTTCAAAATTAAAATATGTCATAAATGAGGGAAATATTATGGGGCTCACAAAAGAAGGGTGGGTTTCAACGTTCTTAAAAGTACTTGAAATTTCGACCAAAAAAAAAAGTACTTGAATTCTCATTTTGGTGAAATATGAGTTAAATTCATACTATCAATTTGATCTTACAGTGTAACACAAATATTAGATGTTTGACTCCATAATCACTTGATCAAGAATTTGATATCTAAATCACAGGTTTTTGCAATTGTATACAGTATATACCCACTTGTTAATATTATAAACAAAAATTTATATTTTAGATTCATTGAATATGTCATGTATATGGTCTATATTATTAACCATAGACATCACTTATTTAATGAATTTGAAAGTGTAATTTTGCTTAGAATAATTATAGGGTGTATGTGGTTTTAAAAAAAAATTAATAGAGTCTCTAAGGGTGTGTTTGTTTCTAAGGAAAAAAAGTGGGGAGGAGAGAAAGATGTGGGAAAGAAACTCTTTCTTTTGTTAGGAACACTCTAAACCTCTTTGATAATTACAAATATTACTCGTTAGTCAAACCTATGAATAATGATAGACATCAATGAAATTAATTACAAATATTTCCTTATTAACGAATTAAATTTAATTAAGGAAAAACTTAGATGTATTTCCTTATTTAATTTCAGGTTTTAAGTTCTTCGACAGTTAACTGCCGAAGTTTTCCTCGGTAGTTAACTGCAGTCGGTTCTATTTTCCTCGGCAGTTAACTACCGAGGAGTATTTTCATCTTTTATATGTGTTTTTCAGCAATTTTCAATAAGCAATGGAATCCTCGGTGCAGCAGTTGTAGAGAATTTAGTTCCATATAGGTTAGAGAAAAAGAAAAGAAAAATAAATTACTCAAGTAGTAACATCTATAGTCTTGTGTGTATTTTTAGCTAAATTAAAAGAAATTTACAAGTTTTATATTAATTGATAAAAAAAATATTGAAATTGTATCGAAATTGTTTAACCAAATGCAATAATTAGAGTTTAAATCTTGGTTCACACATTTATTTGTGTGAGTTTTCAATAACTGTTATCATTTTATTTATCTATCTAAAAAAAATAGAAAATATCTTATTCATATAAAAATAAAATCTAAGCCATATATTTTTGGGATGGGAGAATTTATAAGTTAATAATGTATAATCAGCTAATCTTCATCATTAAAAATAACCAATTTTTGTTCTCATGAGCATAGCTCAATTGACAGGGACATACATTATTATATACAATGAATTCTACCAACTAGGTTACTTGACAAAAAAAAATATATACAACTTCCTATCTGACGTAATTTTCATTACCATTCCTCTAAGCTGACATCTAAATCAATTGAATCAATTAACAATTGAGTCATAAAGTAAGAATCAACCTTTTAAAGGATGAAATTCATTCAGTATAAAGCATCATCATAAAGGAATTATGTATAATTTCAAACAACCCAATGGAAAGTGGGTACTTGATTATGGAAAATATGCTAAAAAGGATGATATTAACCACCATAAAGAAATTAGAAAAATATCTAAAACTACAATTTGGACTTTAAAATCTATACATTATTATTATGATCTGCCTTTATAAAAATATCCACACATGCTCCACAAAAAGCACTTCACTGATTATCTCACGTTTGGCTTACAACTTTTCACCAATTGTTCCCATAGTGATGGTCCATAAGCTTTCTTTATTGCCTTTAGATGGGACTTTGTGGTTGAACTGTCATTGTACAAAGGAATCCATAACATTATCTATGTCAAGAACATTATTCTCTGAATTTTATTTTTTGTTTTTTAAAACATTGAAGCACATGCTTTACACATATTGATATTGGAACAACTTTTTGCATGTCACGTGATGTGCATAGATATTTTCATGAAAAAGTTTTTTCTTTCTAAAACTTCATTTAAAAGTCTTTTTAGGCAAAAATATAAATGAAACTATATGCATCTCTTTTGTATACTTGTAAAATCTATTGATGAAGGTTAAATGTGTTTTTAGTTTTATAAAATTATCAATTCTCCTATTTAATTCCTATATATTTTTAGTCCACACTTGACTTTCTGATCCTGCTTCAAACTCTTCAGCACCAATAGTGTTGGCATATGAGTTGTTATGTGTATTTCCTCTACCAAATCCAAAATTTAGTGGATGTTCATGCTTCTTATAGCAAATCTTAACTATGTGGTCGAGGTCGATCTTGCCATAGTCCGAGGTGGATCCTTGTATGGTATAGTGTGGCTATAACCACACCAAATTTTTCCTATAATTTTTTTACATATGAATGATGTCTATTAGAATAAAATGAAGAGGAAAAAAAAAACGTGAAGAATGAGTATTTTTCCAGAGCAATAGGAAGAATGAAATGTTGGAGGAGGTTAGTGGTTCCATTAATAGAAATTATAACTTAACACTTTGATACTGATCATTCAATCCCATAAGGAATTGAATGATTTTGACCTCCATTTTGAACAATCTAGCATTTCTCATTGTAAAGCACACACATGCATTTGGACAAGTGCATTGTGGCATTGTCCTGAATTGATCAAGTTATTCTCATAAAGCATGCATCTCAGTAAAATATTTAGATATCTTTGATGTATCGTGCTTGAAGTTAGAGATTTCTTGATATGAAGACAATATCGTTTTTTAAGACCACTCCAAACATTTGCAACATTTTCAATGAAGACAATATTTAGACATTTGCAATAATTTAGACAATGCCTTTTGAAAAATTTGTTTCGCAAAAGTTGCCATCAAATGAAGCAAAATTTGTTCTTTATTGCAAGATTGTGTCGCATTCGCTTCGCCCAACCATTATAATTGCTATCTTCTTCCAATTTTGGCGTCACACACACTATGGTAGATTTTTTTTTTTCCGAATGATCGTAGTATGGATCCAATGTTACATCCATATTCAAATTGTTTCCGTTGTTGTTAAATGATGCAAAAAAAATTTCTTTGCTTCCATAGGTTAAATCAAAAAGTGCACTTCCCCCCCCCCCCCCCCCACCTCCAACAT
>Ga0228710_1007098_pt1 | contig 16723 bp, 16 predicted proteins | sample MedpolnodulmetaG_FD_177995 | JGI IMG/M metagenome (GOLD analysis project Ga0228710, IMG submission 177995) | Root nodule microbial communities from Medicago polymorpha collected in Santa Monica, California, United States - pink nodules | ecosystem: Host-associated > Plants > Roots > Nodule... | reverse complement strand
AAACAAACAAATTATCTATCAAACTTAAAATGGTAATTGACGTCGAACAATCCAAGATATCGCACTAGTCCCTGAGGAGACGATACATAAATACTTACTTTTGATATACGTAAATATACTGCATCACCCTCTTACGTTATACACCAATACATTTAAGCCACGTTAGAAGATCTCAGAGTAACTGCCAAGTTTGTGGGACATGTGTTACCAAAAAGTAACTTCCAACGTTTCCACTAATTCTGCTATTCAGGAGCACAAAGTCCAGCTTCTGGAGTTCAGATGCTGATGTCATCTTCAGAAGCACATTTTCCTCAGAACCTCAGTAAAGAGCTTTTGATGGACTATAGTTTCTAAACGACTTCAGGACCTAAATTCCTACTCAGGAGCAAGCAAATTTAATCAAACACAAAGTGCATGTTCAATTTTTTTTTTTATAAATCAAATCTTTCCACAGTTAAAGGCTTAGTAAATATATCAGCCCATTGATGTTCAGTATCAATGAATTGTATATCTAAAATTCCTTTTTGAACATAATCTCTAATAAAGTGGTGTTTGATTTCAATATGCTTGGCTCTTGAATATAGAATTGGATTCTTTGACAAACAAATAGAAGCAGTATTATCACAATAAATGGGAATACTGCTAGCATTTATCTCATAGTCTTCTAGCTGATGTTTCACCCAAAGTAACTTGCAGCTGAGATGTATTCTGCTTCTGCTGTAGACATAGCAATAGTTGCTTGTAGACATAGGAATATATATTGGATTAATTGGGAAACTATTTGTTCTAAAAAGGAGATGGAGGTTTGAGGGTGAGGCGGATTAAGGAATTTAATATGGCGTTAGTTGGAAAATGGTGGTGGCGGATGAGGGAGGAGGTTAAGAGTTTGTGGTATAGAGTCTTAGTGGCGAGATACAAGGAGGTTCGTGGCTGTTTAGCGGAGGGGGCATCATGAATTCTGTTTGGTTGAATAATTTGATTGATATTAAAAGAGGGGTTGGTGCAGAAGTTGGATGGTGGTTAGATGATAATTTAGGGAGGGAGGTAGGTGACGGTACTACAAATTTATTTTGGTGGGATCCGTGGAATGATGGTATGATATTGAAGAGGAATTTTAGTCGCCATTTTGATCTTGTTGATAATAAGATGACAACGGTGGCTAAAATGTACTCTCTTGAATGGGGGGGAGGGGAGGGTGGTGAAGCTTGGAAGTGGCGGCGTCAGTTATTTTCTTGGGAGGAAAAACAACTTAGGGAATGCTGTGTGATTTTATCTAATATTGTTTTGCAGCCTAACAGTCCTAACACGTGGTTTTGGCACTTACAAGCTTCCAACAATTACAATGTTACTAGTGCTTATAATTATATGTTTTCGTCGGTCAACATTATGGAAGCCGATCACTCCAACAATATTTGGAATAAGGAGGTCCCTCTGAAAGTTAATTTCTTTGTCTGGCATCTGCTTCGTAAACGCCTGCTAACAACAGAACATTTAATCAAGAGACATGTTCTTCATCCTAATGCCCAATTATGTATGGGAGGTTGTGGTTTAATGGAGGATGTTGGTAATCACTTTCTCTCTTGTGATTTTTTTCTAAAAATTTGGCTCGGTATCTCTCATTCGCTTGGTTTCAGCACGGTACAACCTGCGCATGTTGTAGATCACTTTAATCAATTTGAATATTTAGGCGGGTTCTCTAAAAATATCCACGCTACTTTTCAACTCATTTGGTTAACAACTATGTGGGTGATTTAATGTGAAAGAAATGCTCAGATTTTTCGTCAAAAAGAAGAATCGCTACAACATCTTCTAGATAAAATTAAGCTACAATCTTATCGGTGGCTGAAAATAAATAGAATTAATTTTGTTTTTAACTATCACTTGTGGTGGCTTAACCCGTTAATTTGTTTGTGAATCACTGTGTTTTGAGGTTGCTATGTCCCCTTCTTTTATGTTTTAATTTTGATGTACTGTGAATCTTTTCTTCTTGATTTTCGGCACTTCTTGTACTGAAAATACAATGATCTTAGTTTATATAATCCATTTTAATTTTTTAAAAAAAAAATATTGTTTTCACATTAATTTCCTTTTAAGAATTCATTAAAGAGTTTCATCTAAACATACTACTCTTACACGGACAGTTGTTTCTCACCGGTTAATTTGTAATTTTTTCTTCTAAATAAAAACAAAAAATAATTTGTAATTTAGTATAAAAACTGTACACAAAACAAATATTTGTGATGCAAGAATTAATTAAAATATTTTTTTATTTAAATATTGTCAACATAAAATTGAGAATAATTATAAACCACTAACTATAATTGAGAATTATTTTAAAATACTAATTAAATCTTTTCACACTTCAATTGTTTAATGTTATTTTCTTTAGAAATGATTCACTAAAGAAGTTGGTGGCTCATAAAATTCATGCATCGAACAAATGTTTGTCACTAATCAATTAAATAAATTTAACATATTTTTTTATATATTCTAAATCTACATTATATATAAAGAAAATAATTCTTTTTTTTTTTTGCTATTTTGGACTGTCTTTTTCTCCTTGCAAAATGACCCTTAACTTTCGATAGAAATAACACATATAATACAAAAAAAAAAAGTTTTCAAAGATATTCTTTTATCGCTATCATATGATTTTTACTTTACATAACATGTTATCATTTCACTAATTATTATTAGAATAAAAAATAAATGATCATTATTTTATTTTTATTTTTATTTTATATACAAGCAAACCAAAATACATCGAGTTGATAAATAATTTCATTTTTTTGTTGTTGAAGAAATCAAAATGGAATATTATTAACAACGGCGTTGGAAACTCCTCAGTACAAGGTGTACTAGAGGATCCAACCCGACAAGCAAACAATTACAAAGTATATATACAAGAGGGAGGTCAGTCGATACCCAGACAAAGTAAAGGGTCCGACCACCAATTCTAAGAACCGTACACAAAAGTGGTTTTATTAGCTTTTAACCACCACAATGAATGAAATTTAGCTTTATCTAAGAGCTGCTCAATAGATGTTTCAATGTTATTGAACAGTCTGTTGTTTCGTTCATTCCACACCAGTCAAATGCAAAAAAGCCATAATAATTGTAAGAATGAACGACGAGCCTTTGAATGACCTGTATAATGAGTAAATTGTTGAAAATGTTCACGAATATTATCAGTATCTACTCCAGACACGCCAATCCAAGACCAGATATGATACCAAAGCGATCCAAAAACCTAACAATGAAGGAACAAATGTGTTGCCGACTCTGCATTGCCGCACCCTGAAACACACATGTTGTCTGTGTCCTGAACAATCCCTCACCTTTGGAGGTTAAGTTTAGTTGGTAACCTGTCTTTCAGCAAGCGCCACGCAACAATGGAAACCTTCAAAGGAACCTGCTTATGCCAGACAAGGTGCTCTGATGCGTCAGAAGTAAGAGGGGTCATAGATGTCAAAGCATGGTAGGCGCCTCTGACTGTGTATCTGTGATGGATGTCCGGATCCCACTGCCACCTGTTAGAAACATAAGACTGCACAACAACATTAGCAAGTAAAATCCTACACTCCTTTACTATCTCTTCCTCCCACACCCACAAACTTCTCCTCCAACTCCAGGCCTGACCACCTACCTCTCAACCAAGCGCACACGTATCTGCCACAGCACAAAACTTATTTGTTGAGAGATCAAATAAGCGAGCAAACCTCCTACATAAAGGAACACCACCCACCCATCTATCCAACCAGAAGAGAGTGTTTGTTCCATCCCCTAGAGCTTTCGACACCCTCTCCTCAAACCAGCCCCCATCAATCTCTCCTACTCCATCCCTAATCCTCGCTATCGCCCTCCACCAAGTTGAAACACTTTGTCCCCCTACCGCCAACCTCCCCGCCTCCTCACCATATCTCGCCACCAAAACCCTATACCAAAACCCTCCTCTATCCACCAATATCCTCCAACACCATTTGCCTAACAATGATATATTAAATTCTTTCAACTGCCTAACCCCCAACCCTCCACACTCCTTTTGAGAACAAATAGAGCTCCAAACAATCCAGGAAATTTTCCTGTTATCCTCACTCCCACCCAATTTATTTTTTTAAAAATAGATTCAATGAGAGAAATTATACTTGACAGAGCTTTGAAAAAGGAAAGAGCATAGACAGGAAGCGAGGTCAGGACATACTTGAGAAGAACTAAACGGCCCCCGGAGGATAAGAAGCGACTTTGCCACCTCGATAATCTAGTTTTAATAGTAGCTATCACAAGTTCCCAAAACACTAACTTACGGGGATCACCTCCAATCGACAAACCAAGATACAAGAACAGAATTTTACACACTATACAATTTAAGATGGAAGCTACCTCAACCAACCACGATTCTCCAATATTAATGTCAACCAATAAACTCTTATGAAAATTCACTTTAAGAGTAGACATATCTGCAAACAACGTCAACACTGCCCTTAAAGCACGCACATTGGCCCAACTTTTTTCGCCTAACAAAAGCGTATCATCTGCAAACTGCAAATGAGACACCACCACTGAATTGGACGTGCCCACCCCATAGCCTGGTATACAAATTATTTTCCTTGACATAATTCATCATGACATTTAATCCCTCAACAACAAATAAAAATAAAAGCGGGGAAAGTGGATCCTCTTGACGCAATCCCCGTTGCATTGGGAACTCATCTATTGGACTTTCGTTTACTAAAATTGATGCAGTTGTTGTACTCACACACTCTTTTATCCATTTCCTCCACAACAACGGAAACACCATTTTATTCATTACCGTGTCCAAGTATTCCCAATCCACCGAATCATATGCTTTTTCGAAATCAACTTTAAAAAGCATCAATTCTTTGTTTAATTTTTGAGCCTTATTTACCACCTCATTTGCAATTAAAATACCGTCAAGAATCTGTCTGAGACTCTGATACAACCCCACCAATAATTATTCTCAACCTATTAGCCAACACTTTTGACAAAATTTTATACAAGCATCCGACTAAAGCAATAGGGCGGAAATCATGTAATCTCTGAGGATTGTCAACTTTACGAATAAGAGCTATAAAAGTAGAGTTGATACCTTTTGTTAGTTTTTCATTCCGATGAAATTCTGAAATAAATCGCATAAGGTCGCCTTTGATGTCTTCCCAAAAATCCTTGATAAAACCAAAGTTGATTTCATCCGGCCCGGGACTTTTGAAACTATCACAGTCATAAACCGCCGCTTTTACTTCGACTCATGAAAAAGGTTTTATGAGACCCCTTCCTTCCGCATAAGACAGTTGCTTGAAGGGAGTACAAAATTAATATTTGTAATTGATTAATATTCAAATTCTGGACACTCCACTTATTCATCTTAAAAGGTGAATTCTAAACATAACTACTTGACCAAAAAAAACGAAATTAAATCCCTTCAAATTGATAAAGAATAGTGCTAGCAACACTCTCTTTTCAATATTCTCTCAAACATTTAGTACCTTATTGGTTTAATTCAAGGTGTGTCTCACACTTTAAAAATTGTTTTCACTTAAAGTGGTTAAAACTTAAAAGAGTGAATGTTAGAGAAAGTGTTTAAAATAGAGCGTCCCTAACATTCCTCATTGATAAAAGCTAATCTTGACAATTTGTTACATATATTCAAAATCAAATCATAAAGATCATAATCATTTCATTCAATTTCATTAAAATGATTAACCGTTCAATGAGAAACATATTTTCTTCTACTTATATGCTTTAATTTCAATTGTATCAACTAAATATTATGTTATGTTTCTTTAATTAATCAAATAATGTTTAGTTTCCACAAATTATGTTATGTTTCTATAATTCACTCTTTTTTTTGTTTGTTTTGGGTACAATTCATTCTCAATTTTAATAACACTTAACCTAACAAACCCGTAACGGGGCGTTTGCCTTCAAAATTCTACCATTTCCATATAAAATTCATACGGTCATTCATAGACTCAAGTAATACTAATCTACCCCTTTGATAAATAATGCCACCTGCCCCCGAAATTAAGTTTGAATAACTTGAAATTCTTACGGTCATCCATAGAGTCAAAAAATAGAAATAAAAATGATCAAATCATTATATCTACAACCAATCTGCGCTATAAACGGCAGCTTTTATTATTATTTTATTTGATTTGATGCAGACTTTTAGTTTTTGAAAGATTATTTGATGCTCACTTTATTATTTTTATTTCGTTTAGTCGCAATGAAATAAAATATAATCAGCAGGCACTTGATTCAAACCATTATGATTTTGAACTCCCTATTTACAACATCCCTAAGATTTAAAAGTTATAGCATAACTTTCACGATTGAATTCAATGACTATATGTGTGTGTATATATATATATGTTATGAATTCGGACAAAATCACACTAATGAATAACAAAGATGTATAGAGTAAAGGAAGTGTTAATCAATAGATAAAGTGTCTCCAAGCAACAACAACAAAAAAACAGACCTAAATCTAAGTGTAGAGCAACACCGCAAGCATAATCAAAGCAATAAAGATAAACAATGAAAGAAAGAAAGAAACACATCAAGATGGTAACCGAGTTCGGTCCAATATGACCTACTTTGAGGAGAAAGCAGCCCTCCAATCCACTAAGATGAAAGTGATACAAATGAGTTACAAGAGATTAGCTTAAAAGCTCACAAAAGAACAAGACCTAATTTCTACTTATTTTCATGTCACCCACACTCTCAATGAATCCTAAGAGAAAACACAAAGGGAAGGTTTTTGATCCCTTCCAATGGTGAAATCTCACTACCCAAGGTATTTATAATGTTTCCCAACCCAAGAGAACCTCACTACAAAGACACTCAACCCTAAAGTTACCTCCTTTGTAATCCAAGTTTTTCTCTCTTCCAGCTCTCCTTCAAGAACTGCACAGAAACACTGATATACCAGTCTTCAGCTGTAAAAAACTTGTCATGTTTTTCCAAATCGTGACACGGTTGGTGCATACGACCCAAGGTACGACCAACCTTATCCTGAAAACGTGCCCAGCAAGCCGAAAATCGTGAACGTTTTCCCAAAATTATGTCACGATTGGACACCCTGCAAAACATGCTCTCGACATTGCTAAATCGTGACACGCCTATGAAATCGTGTCACGATTTCTCTGTTTCTCCAAACCACAAATTTGAAGCCAATAACAACATTCTCCACCTTGACTTCTAATTGGTGATGATGTCAATATAACCATCAACCACCATGCTGCTCTCTCCAAAATGGAATTACTCTTAAACAAACTTGATCAAGTCCAAGCAATGCTTGAACCTTGATCTAGGCAATGATCATGTCTCTCACAAAGTCCAAGCGAATGTCAATGTGCTTTGTTCTCTCATCATACACTTGATGATTCGCCAAGTGAACACTTTTGCTATCACAATGTATCTTCACACATTCTTGAGTAATTCCTAACTCACCAAACCATATGGCCTCTTTTACCCCTTCAATAGGGGCAATGTACTCCACTTCAGTCGTAGATAATGCCACCACGGATTGTTGATTTTCCTTCCAACTAATAGTCGTGCCATAAAAAGTAAACACAAAACCCGATAAGGATTTTCTTGTGACCACATTGCCCGCATAGTCCGCATCTACATACCCATCCAAAGCGTCTTCATCTTGAGCTGCTCTTGTGTATTTCAAACCGCGCTTCAAAGATCCACTCAAATACCTCAACACCCATTTCAAAGCTTGCCAATGCACAATACCCGAATTTGCCATAAACCGACTCACAATGCTAACCGCATAAGCTAAGTCCGGTCTACTACAAACCATTCTATACATGATGCTTCCAACCCCACTTGCATAGGGAGTACTTTCCATCTCTTTCTTCTCATCCTCGGATTGAGGACATTGTTTTATGGACAACTTTGTGTGGTGACCCAAGGGAGTGCTCACGGTTTTAAAGTTTGACATTCTAAAACGCTCCACCACCTTCTTCAAATAACTAAGTTGAAATAAGAAAAGTTCGCCTTTGTCACGATTCTTGAAGATATCAATACCAAGGACTCTCTTTGCTGGACCAAGACCTTTCATCTCAAATTCTCCATTTAACTTTTCTTTGAGCTTCACAATCTCATCCTTGCTAGAGCTTGCCATCAAGATATCATCCACATATAAAAGAAGGTAGAGAATGACTTTCTCACCCCTCTTCAACATGTACACACAAGAATCATACCCTCTTTTCACAAAACCGGTCTTCAAAAGAAATTCATCAAACCGACGATACCATTTCCTAGGGCTTTGCTTCAACCCATACAAAGATTTCTTCAAAAGACATACCTTAGACTTGTCCTCCACAAAACCTTCCGGTTGCTCCATGTAGATTGTCTCTTCAAGGTCACCGTGTAAGAAAGCGGTTTTTACATCCATTTGTTCCAACTCAAGATTGAATTGATTCACAATAGCCATAAGTATCCTTATGGAACAATGTTTCACCACCGGTTGGAAGATCTCATTTTAGTAAATCCCCTCCACTTGAGTGAAACCCTTGGCCATAAGTCTTGCTTTGTACCTAGGACCCTCAACTCGCGGAATACCTTCCTTTTTCTTGAAGATCCACTTGCATCCAACTACCCTTTGGTGTTTAGGTCGCTTCACAAGTTTCCAAGTTTGGTTTTTCTCCAATGAATCCATCTCTTCATTCACCACCTTCAACCAATACTTGCTTTCTTTGCTTTCAAATGCCTCCTTGAAGTTTCTAGGCTCCGAGTCTTGCACATCTTCAGCCGCATTTAGAGCATAACACACCAACTCCGCATAACCATATCTACTAGGTGCCGTAATGGTCCTCCTTTCTTTATCTCCAGCAAGAAGATAATTAGGATCCACTACCAGTTGAGTTCCACTTGTATCCGATGTTGAAGCTTCATTTTCCACATCATCATTCTCTTCATTTGGAAGCTCCACCTCAAACTGAGTTTCCTCCACCCTTGTTTCCGGTACTAAAGTCTCTAGGTCTTTACACTTCATCCCCATACAGGTCTCATCAAAGGTAACATCCCTACTAATCAAGAATTTTGATCCTCCACTAGATTCCAATTTTCACAACTTGTAACCCTTCACATCTTCCAGATAACCAATGAAGACACATTTCAAAGCTATAGGTTCAAGCTTGTCTTGCTTGATATGCGCATATGCCAAAGCTCTGAAAACCTTCAAAGATGAGTAGTCTGCCGGTTTCCCACTCCATACTTCAATAGGTGTCTTGTAGTATATACCCGTTGATGGACATCTATTGATCAAATAAGCAGCAGTGGTCACTACTTCACCCCAGAAACTCTTAGGTAACCCAGCTCCTAGAAGCATACACCTCACCCGCTCCAAAAGAGTCATATTCATGCATTCAGCAAAACCATTTTGTTGCGGTGTTCTTGGTACGGTTCTATGCCTCTTGATTCCTTTCAACCTACAAAACTCATTAAATTGCTCTGAAACAAACTCTAAGCCATTGTCAGTTCTCAACCTTTTAAGTTTAGTTCCCATTTGATTTTCTATGAGAGTGTGCCATTCCTTAAACTTTTCAAAGGTGTCACTTTTGTTTTTCAAAACAAAGACCCACACTCTCCTAGAATAATCATCAATGATGGAAAGAAAATAGGAACCTCCCCCATGAGTAAGTGTCTTGGAAGGAACCCAAAGATCTGAATGTACATACTCAAAAGGTCTACTAGAATGATGCATACCACTACCAAACTTTACTCTATGTTTCTTTCCTAGTATGCAATGCTCACAAAATTCTTGCTTGTCCAATTTATCTTTTCCAAGCAAACCTTTTTTTAGCTAGTTCAACTAAACCTCTTTCACTAACATGCCCCAATCTCAAATGCCACAATTCGGAATTATTATGAGGGACTACACTAGCTACCGATGCATTACCAATTACTATGGAACCATCTAAAATGTATAAACCATTCATTTTAGAACCTTTAACCGTAATCAATGCACCATGCGAAATTTTACAAACCCGATGCTCAATTCTAGTGCAATAACCTAGACCATCAAACATGCTTATGGAAATTAAATTTCGCTTAAGTTCGGGAACAAACCTCACATCCTTTAAAAGGAATTCACAACTATCAAACATCTTTAGACGAACGGTGCCCATGCCTTGGACTTTGCATGCTTTGTTATTTCCGAGTCGAACAACTCCTCCTTCTTTTAGAGCCAAAGTCTCAAAATATTCCTTCCTAGGACACACGTGATAAGAGCATCCCGAGTACAAAACTCATCTTTTCTCCGGTTCCCAACTTGTGACCGCTAGTGCACCCACACTCTCATAACCATCTTCATCGGATGCCACTACAACTTGAACAGAAGGACTACCATTGCCCCCTTTATCTGGGCAATCCTTCTTGAAGTGACCTTGTTTGTGACAAAGAAAGAATTTCTACTTTGATTTGTCAAAACCCTTGGACCTAGATTTGGACCTCGACTTCCCCTTGCCTTTTCCTCTATGCTCACTCCTTCCCCTTGCAACATTCAAGCCTTAACCACCTTCATCAACCTTTAAGTCCTTAAACTTGGTCAATTCTTTGGTTCTCAAAGCCGATTGGACCTCCTCCAAAGTAGTGGTGCCCTCCTTACCATAAAGGATGATATCCATGAAATGCTCAAAAGACTTTGGTAATGAACAAAGTAGCAACAAAGCCTATCCTCATCTTCCATATTAACTTCAATATTGGCCAAATCATCAAGAATTTTGTTAAATTCCGCCAATTGCTCCGAGATTGATTTAGACTCCACCAACTTGAATGAATAGAGTTGTTGTTTCAAGAGTTGCCTATGAGCCAACGATTTCGTCATGTACAATGACTTCAACTTAGCCCACATCGATGTCACGGTAGCTTCCCTCGCGACATCCCTTGAAACCGTATCTCTGAGACATGAAACAATGATACTCTTAGCCTTGTCTATCATCTCACGCTTCTCCGCTTGTGTCAAATTCGCCGGCATCGCCGCTTCACCCTTCAATGCTTCTACACACTTTTTTTGTGTCAAAACCGCTTGCATCTTAACCTTCCACAACCCTAAATCATTACTTCCGGTGAACTTCTCGATGTCTCAGTTTGAACCCATGATACCAACTTTACCAATTTATTCCTTAGCCCCACGGTAGGCGCCAATTGTTGTGAATTCAGACAAAATCACACCAATGAATAGCAAAGATGTGTGGAGCAAAGGAAGTGGTAATCAATAGATAAAGTGTCTCCAAGCAACAACAACAAAAAAACAGATCTAAATCTAAGTGTAGAGCAACACCACAAGCATAACCAAAGCAATAAAGATAAGCAATGAAAGAAAGGAACAAACACACCAAGATAGTAACCCAATTCGGTCCAATATGACCTACTATGGGGGAGAGAGCAGCCCTCCAATCCACTAAGATGAAAGTGATACAAATGATTTACAAGAGATTAGCTTAAAAGCTCACAAAAGAACAAGACCTAATTTCTACCCATTTTCATGTCACCCGCACTCTCAATGAATCTTAAGAGAAAACATAAAAGGAAGCTTTTTGATCCTTCCAATGGTGAAATCTCACTACCCAAGGTGTTTAGAATGTTTCTCAACCCAAGAGAACGTCACTACAAAGACACTCAACCCTAAAGTTACCTCATTTGTAATCCAAGTTTCTCTCTCTTCCAGCTCTCCTTCAAAAACTGCACAGAAACACTTATATAGCAGTATTCAGCTGTCAAAAATGTGTCACGTTTTCCCAAATTGTGACACGGTTGGTGCGTACGACCAACCTTATCATGAAAATGTGCCCGACAAGCTAAAAATCATGACACGTTTGGACACCCTACAAAACATGCTATCGACATTGCTTAATCGTGACACGCCTATGAAATCGTGTCACGATTTCTCTGTTTCTCCAAACCACAAATTTGAAGCCAATAACAACAATATATATAGTACTCTTTTAGAAAAACCAGCGGGTGTTTTCTAGTAACTCATATAAACATTTGTTGAAAGACCCTAACTAGTTTTTATGAAGGTGTTTTTTAGCAAGTTATACTTAAAAAGTGAGTAAATACACCTTGACGTGTGTATTTCTAAAAGATACATTCTTAAAAACTAATGGATGTCTTCTAGCAAATCCATACACACATAATAGCATAAATACAGGGGCAATTAGGTCTTCTGTGCTTTATGATAGGATTTTAACTTGACATAATCTCTTTTTAAGGGGGATTGTAGTTGATTCTGGTGCATTTCTTCTGTTTTAGTATAATGTGTCTATAGAGTTGGCTTGTCACATTTTTATTAGATGTGCTTTTTTATGTTAGATCTGTCGATCTGGTATCAAATGCTTATGTGATTGGAATGAAAGTCTGTTTTACCTTAAGATTTAGTGAGTCTTCTTAGTATTGTCTTAGATTTATGTGGGGAAATGGAAATGTTAAATTTCTTATGAGTCTGACAAATTTTTGTGTGATCCTTGTGAAGATCCCAAAATGTTCACATTTTTTTTAGGACAGGAGATGTACATGCTTCAGCTGATGGATATGGTTAAATTCACCTCTTGGAAATGGTTTTTAGGAAAACATTATGAACACATGTAGGGATGACAATTGGACCCAGGCCCGATTGGTACCCGCAATGGGTAGGGTAAAACCCCGCTTTCATGGGCCATGGAATGAATCCGGGTATTACCTGCAAATTTAAATGGGTAAGGGTACAGGTAAGGGTATTATACTGCCCAACCCCGCAACCAGCATAATTATATGCCTTGACAGGAATACTTTGGTTTTGATGATTGACAAAAGAAGTCCTAGAAGAACAAAGATGTAAAAAGCGGAAAAGAAGATTCAAGCTTTCAAGTCTTGGATTTTATTTTTATTTGTATTAGGACTTTATGTAAGTAGTAGAAAAGGTCTCATGAAAATAAATCACACACTCACAATGATTTTCATCTAAATGTGATTTTGCATAAAAATATTTTTTCATAAAAAGTTATAATTAATTTTGAATTTGCATAATTACTTTTAAACTTAAAAATATATTTAGCATGCACTTGATTTGATCTCTATTTTTGGAATAACATGACTGCAATGATGCATGCCTTTATGAGTACATTTTGACCGCGTTTTAATTGAGCTAAATTGTTTTTCATATCTTTGAACAATTATAATGCATTGGCAATAATTCTTTTTTCATACCGTTGGAAACATTTTTGTTATGGCCTAATGGATTAAAATGAATCAGTATTCATTGATAAGTAACAGATAGTTTTCTATGTTAATTGGCAACGACTCTTTTTCTCTTAATTTGCAGATTGACCAACAATGAATAAATGTGTGCAACGCCTATGATTTCTTAATTGCATTGCATTTTCATTTTGCACTATAAATAGGTGTCTTGTGATAGGTTATTTCAAGAACTCATATTTGCACTAAACATTGTCAAAAATATTTTTTATCACTCATTATTTTTACACTTGCTAATTTATTATCTTGAGAGCTCTTTTATACGACATAGTTTATCTTGTAGTTCTTGTGCTTCAATTTGTTATATCTACACATTTGGTGTATTACTTTATTGTTGTAACTCTTATTTGTATTGGATGCGATCCCAAAATTTCAAGAGAGGTGATATCTCTTGGGTTTAGAGGCTCTTCTACGAAGGATTGTTTTGTTTGAAGAGTGCTCGCTTATTTTTAAAGGTTACTAGCTTATCCCGTTAAAAAGCTAGGTTAGTGAAAATCTCAAGGGGCTTTTCCTTGGGGACTAGACGTAGGCCTTGGTGTTTTAGGCCGAACTAGGATAAACTTCTTTTGTCCTTTTCTCTCATCCCTTTATCTCTTTTATTTTATTTGTTATTTATTTTAGCGCAAAATCTCTAGTTTTCATCTTTATTAAAGCCCTTTACAAGCACTTTATTTTATTTGGTTAAAATCTTTTTTTTAAGTGCTTGTTTTAAATCATTTTTTAAAGAACACAATTCACCCCACACTTGTTCAAAAACTTAAATGCCATGTCAAATTAAACTTAAAATAATATTAACTTTTTTTTTTATAATCAATAGTAAATAATAAACAATGATTAAAAACTCATTAATGAATTATCTTAGTAAAAAATATTTCATAGAATTGGAAATTGAAACATTTCATTTTAGTCCCTTTCATCTCCATTCTCTTCTTCCAACATCTATGAACCATATGCCTTTCATTAACCGTAAACCATTACATAACAAGGAATATAATCTCATTACATAACTCACCTAAACAACCAGCGCGAAGCTAGCAAAAAATTTCGGCAGGGCCCAACTACAAATCAAAAATAAATTATTTTAAAACCAACATATTAAATTTAAGAATAAAATAATTTTTTAGTCCTATAAATTATAATTTTTTAAGTTTAGCCTTTAAACAAAATTTATTCAATTTTTGTCTCGATTTTTTAAAATTTTACCAAAAAAAAAGTGTTTTTAGTCTTGGATTTAATCTTATAACAAAAATTAAACAAAATCTTAGGAAATTAACTTAAAAATCACAAGTGTTGTAGAGACTAAAATCAAAATAATATGAAAATCAGCTAATACATAAAAATTAACTTAGCGCAGCAACAAATGATAAAAATTGACAGTAGCTGTTATAAAAAGTTGGACAAAATGCGTTTCAATAAGCCAATTTCATCCATAATTGATTGCTTACAAAATAGAATGATAATGTCTTCTCCAATGTAAACAATTAAATTATTTGCAAGAGACTCATTGCCCATTTAATATGTTTATGACTATAGTCTTGATAATTTTAATTGTTAAAAAAGTTTTTTTATAGTTGTTATTGCGACTGAAAATACCAAACAATTACAAATAAATCTATTAGTAATTTTTTACTTTATTATTTATGCTAATTTTCGATAACTAAACTTGTTTGGGGTAGCTCAATGTTTATTATTTGAGGTAGCTAAATATAAATACATACCAACTAATTCAAGACTAATATATTTTTTGGGGTAGCCAAGGCTACCCCTTGTATATAAAGGGCTAACCCACCAAAAATAAAAACATCACAATCAAAATAACGAAAAAAAAAGACTCATTATATAAACAACAACCCAACTAATAAAAACAATAATCTAAAAATTCTACCACGTCATCGTCAATTGAAATGTTAGATTTAATTTTACAAATTGAAAAATCAAGGAATCAAAATTGCAGATTTAGAAATAACAGGGCCAAAATCCAAAAATTGATGAAATGGAGGACCAAAATTGCAATTAAACAAAAAAAACTAGCAGAAAGATATGAACTAAATTCTACACACACATATATATAGTGGAGTAAACCATCAAATTGGTCGCTGTTTTTGTAAGCCAATCTCAAATTAGTCTCTGATTCTATTAATATTTCAAAATAGTCTCAGTCTTTGTCAAAAGTTTCTCAATTAAGTGTCTCGTCATGTGGCAAAAACATAGAGACATAGATCTAATTGATAAACTTTCTACAAAGACAAAGACCATTTTAAAATATTAATAGAGTCAGAGACTAATTTGAAATTAACTTACAAAGACAGAAATTAAATTGACGATCTACTCATTTATAGCGTCATCAAGAATATGACTTAGGAATGTATTTAAAAGTGAAAGTCCTCGTTTTTTTTTATAAAAGTGAAAGTGGAAGTTATCATTCTTTAAAAAAAAAGTGAAAGTTATCGTTAGTTTTTATTTGGCTTAATAGCAGTTTTGACCCCCTAAGTATTAGGAAGTTACGATTTTGGCCCCATAACAAAATAAAATACAGTCCAACCCCTAACTGCCCCTTTTGCAGTTTTGGCCCCCAAATCAATTTTGAGCAAGTCAATGCTGACGTGGACGCCACATGTGTAATTTTTTATTTTTTTTATAATTTTTTTTTATTTTCCTAATTAAAAAAATAAGTTATCACAGCCTATTAAGCCTTTTTATTTTAAGTTATCATAGCCTAACTACCGATAAAGTGAAACTTTTATCACTTTTAGTGGCTTTAACACTCTTGAAGGTTTAGGTTTTGTTACCTAACTTTTGTTCTTGTTAATCCATTTTTGCTATAACTTTTGTCTTGTACTATGACTACCGTAGCTTTTTGAATTATATATATATTTTGTCAAGTAATTTAGTGGTCAAAGTTCGTATATTTTAAATGTGAAGAAGTTGGGTGTCCGAGGTTCGAGCCTTAGTCTCTGCATATATTATGCAACGTCAATTTTGAAACTAGGACTGAATTCTATTATTACACTCCTTATGTTGAACACAATTCTTAGCTGGGGATAGAAACACTGCATATTTCCATAGAATCGCCAAAATAAAAGCCAAGACCAACCTCATTTCTTCCATAACAAATGGTGATACAGTGCTGACTGACCCAGAGAAAATTTGTGAACATATTTCCAATTACTATAAAAATTTGTTTTCTACTAACTTTTCTGTTTTGCAGGATAACACTCTAGTGGAAGAAGTTATTCCAGTTTTGGTGGATGAGCATACTAATTCTCTTTTAACCTTGATTCCGTCTGTCGAAGAAATTAAGAATGCAGTTTTTGCTCTCAATGGTGATAATGCCCCTGGCCCTGATGGTTTTGGAGGTTTCTTCTTTCACACATATTGGTCCATAGTGAAGCAGGATGTTGTTAATGTTGTCCAATACTTTTTCGTCAACAATTGGCTCTCCCCTAATTTCAATTCT